>OJKJ01000156.1_pt1 | contig 51380 bp, 54 predicted proteins | sample 1596491 | NCBI WGS metagenome assembly OJKJ01 (sample SAMEA4350160, study PRJEB24818) | metagenome | biome: human; feature: gut; material: faeces | place: Denmark | collected 2013-09
GGGTAAACGGCTGCCAGCGTTTTGTAGGATGAAGGGATTAAGCTGGAGGGGGAAAAGTGAACGGAGGAGTAGTGAACGGGGCGCGTCTCGTACACAGAGGATGACACCGAGGAGTGAGAAGGTTGAGATTGGGGTGGTGCATGTAGAAGGAGATTACAAAGGAAATAGCGAGAGAGAAGTGCAGGGAGCCGCAGAAGGACAGTGTCTATGACAGCATCAATGACGGCGCCCATACCGACCATCGCTTCTTCGCCGAAAATGTCTTTTTTCATGCGAATTTGGCTAGCTTGGTCAAACTTACGCATGCTTTTGCCAACGTCTTTTAAGATTTCGTCGGCGTCACGGAGTTTGCCGCTAGCGTCTTTAACACTGACGCCCAGTTTATCAAGGGCGGCTTGGCCTTTGCCGACAGGGGCAACCATACGGGATAAGCCGGCGCGGAGTGACGTACCGGCCATACTGCCCCGAATACCATTATCTGCCATGGTTCCCGCCATTGCCGCCATACTTTCAAGGCTGACGCCAAGTTGTGCAGCAATCGGGCCTGCATAGGTCATGGTTTCACCGAGTTGGCGTAAATCGGTATTACTGCGGGTAAAGGTGGCCGTGAGCACGTCAGAAACGCGGTTCATGTCTTCCGCTTTTAATTGAAATTGCGTCAGAACGTTTGAGCCGATATCGGAAGCCTCACCGAGATCCATGTCACCGGCTAAGCCCATGTTAAGTACGCCACCCAATGCGGCCTTAATGGCATCCGGTGTAAAACCGGCCATCGCCAAAAACTTTTGGCCAGCCGCCACATCAGTAGAGGTATACGCTGTACTGGCGCCCAGCTCTCGCGCTTGCTGACGTAACATAGCCAGCTGTGGCGAGTTTTTATCTAATCGGGTGAGAGCTTGAACCGTTGACATACCCTCATCAAAGTCTCGACCCGGAGCCGTGATCCGCGCACCGGCATACAGCGCACCCGCACCGCTTGCGGTAGCAATCGCACCGCCAGTGGCTAATTTATTGCGTAGCTCTTTTGATTTTGCATATTGGCCTTGTGCCCGAGTGACCGCATTAAGCCGGCGGCGTTGTTCATCCAGTTGGCGGTTATAGATTTCAGTGCGTCGTGTCACTTGTGTCGTGGCATCACCGCTTTGTCGTGCGGATATGCCGTGGCGGTATAATGTGGCCGTTACGGTATTGAGTTTTTGTTTTTCTTTGTCAAGTGTGCGGCCGTAACGGTCACGCTCTAACCGTGCAGCGGCCAAAGCTTTCTTTTGCTCTTCGGTTTGTTGTGTCAGCGGTGGGTATTGGTCACGTAACGCTTTAACTTTATTTTTGGCTGTTTCGTAGGCTTGTGAATTTTTATTCACAGAATTAGAAAGCCGTTCGAACGTTTTCGACTGGCTTTGTAAATTACGGATTGAAGCGTGTGTGGCTTTGATTTGAGTTGCTAACCCTGCCGCGCTGCGCTGTGCAGCACTGACAGGGGATGATAACTTATTCGCAGCACTTAACGACACTTTGATATTTAAATTGCGGTCACTCATGATTCATTTCCTGTTCTGGCGGCTGCGCGTTTATGCCATAACAGGATTTCGCCAACCGTCATGGCGTCATATTCAGACGGCGCCCAGTGGAAAACGGTGGCGATATCAGCGATTAACTCGTCCGTTTCAATGTTCGGGCACTCAATTACTCGTCCGCGCTGTCTGTCGTCTCTTGCGGGGAGTTCGGTACTAAAAAATTAGCAATACCAGTGGCGAGTGCATTAAATGCAGGGATAGGCAGCAGTGAAACGTCACGCTCAGTCATGCGGGGTGAGGTCACACGCGGCAGCAACTTAATTAGTGAATCCACATCAGAGGTCATCACGTCATACAGTTTTAAGCCACGTAATGCGCCGACTTGCTTCATGGTGTCGGTGATGGTGATTTCAGTGACTTCTTGCCCTGACTCTAATTTAATGGGTGCGTCGAATTGAATAACTTCAGCCATGGTTATTATTCCTATTAAAATAAACGTGAAATGGGTGGGTAATTAAACCCACCGTGTTAATTAGTGGCCAATATTGGCGCGGTGTTTTTCTAGCATGTCTTTGCCGTTGACTTTCCACACCATGTTGAGCAAATCCACTTCAAATGATTCTTTGTTATTGATGGTGATTTTGCAGTAGGTATTTTTGATGGTGTATTTGTGTTGCGTGTTATCACCGGCTTTCGCACTGCCTAAATCCAATTCGGTAAAACGTCCGCGAGTTTGAATTTCACACGGAACGGATTCACCAGTTGAATCATTGTAGTAAGAGCCCGCAAAGCGGAATTGCTTACCGTCAATGGTGGCGCCCCAGCTTTCCAGCAATTCAGACATTAAGCCCCCCATAGAGGCCTCCATATCTAATGCACCAGAATCAAAGCCCATCATGACAGCCACAGAGCCCACCATACCGGCACCCTGATAATCCTCTGTTTTTAATGACAGCTTTGGTGGGGTGACTTCTTCTACTTGTCCAAGGTAGGTTTGGCCATCAATAAACAGGTCAAACATAAAAAGTTTTTTAGGCATACCCATAATTCAATTTCCTTAGCCCAGTTGGTCAAAAACAGCGAAATACTCGTCAGTGAATTCCTGCGTTAAAGACAGGTTTTCCAGTGGCGGTACGGGGGTGTACTTGTAGCGAATGTGCGCCTTACCATCGCGTAAATTTTCTTTCGGGTTATCCGATGGGTCATACCAACATTGGAACCCTAATAAACGGCCTTGCGTGACGAGTTGTGCGCCTTTGCGGTTGATCCCATCGACAATATCTTTCACCAATGAGGGGGGTGAGTGTTTTGTCGATATAGCTAAAATGCGCCTCGGCGATCATTTCAGCCAAGATTTGTGCGGTGCGGGTATACACTTCAAAGGTATAGATTTCTTTGTCGCCGGTGCGATTACCCCAAATGCGGTACCCATCGCGTTTAATCAACGTGGTGATTTGGTGGCTGTTTAAATCGTTGGCGTCGGTGTCTTTACCTTGTAACGTCCAGTAAATATCCGCGCTAATACCCAAAACACCATTAACCGGCACGTTAGAAATCGACTTATGCCAGCCTTGTTCCGCATCAATCTTGGCGCGTAAACCAATGGCGTAAGCGGTGGCGGGGATAACTTCGTTTTGGCCACTTTCTTTGTTGTAGGCGATAAATTCAGGATAGATGATCATCACCTCGCGCTGATTGAAATCCTCGCGGTATTTCTTGGCTTCGGCGATAGTTTTACAGCCGTTTGCGCTGATATAGGCAAAGGCTTTGATTTGCTCGGCAAAAATCGCAAGCTGCATGGCAACCGGTTTGGTGTCCAGTTTCGGTACCGCCAAAATACGCGGACGTTCACCGATATTAGCCTCGGCAGTTAGTAAGGCATAAAGGCCGGTGTAACGGCCATCGTCACCGGTACCCCCAATCACTAATTGGTCTTGAGTTTTTTCACTGTCTTCTTTCGCTTCTGCAACACGCACAACCACTACTTTTGGGCTGCATTGGTCATCAATGGCTTTCAAGGTGGTGTAAAGCGTACCGGTTTTACCGGCTTTGCTCAGTACCGTTTTAATGCGTGTGACTAACACGGGGGTGTCGAGTGGGAACGCCTCGGGGTCGGCATCTTCTGCGGTGCAGACAATCCCAATTACAGAGGTGTCGATATCTCGAATAAGGGTGCTGAGGTCGGTAGTCTCATGGACTTCAACACCGTGATGATATACGGCCATCGTTATTATCTCCTGATGTCTATTTATCTTTATTCTCAGGGATGTTTGATAACAAATCATGTACTTAGGGTTCTCATAGGCACATGAGAACCACGGATGATTGCTCACCTACGCGCGCGACGACAATCTAGGTATATTAAATTGGCTAGGTGGTGAATATGTCTTTTACGGATTGGACAGAGGGGAATTTAGTCAAAGTTCCTGCATTTGATTTAACGGTTGGTGGCGTGCAGCTGCTCGGCGTCAATGACCGGCTTATGTCATTAACATTAACGGATAATCGGGGTTTTGAGGCTGACACACTAGAGCTTACTATTGATGATACTGACGGCAAAATTGCATTACCGGCGCGTGGGGCTGAGATTTCCGTCTCCCTAGGCTGGCAGGGGGAAGCTTTGGTACACAAAGGGATATATACCGTTGATGAAATTAGCCACTCAGGCCCTCCCGACCAAATCACGGTAACCGCCCGTAGCGCGGACTTTCGGCAAGACTTTAACGTCAAACGGGAATACAGCTGGCACGATATCAAAGTACCAGATGTGGTCAGTGCGATAGCGGGGCGTTATAACCTCAAGCCAGCGGTGAGCAAACAATTGATGCACATTGAAATTGACCACGCTGACCAGACCAATGAAAGCGATATTAGCTTTTTAACGCGCATGGCTGAAATGCTCGGCGCGATAGCCACCATTAAAAACGGCAGTCTGTTATTTATTGTGCCTAATCAGGGAGTCACGCAAAGCGGCAAGCCATTGCCCGTCATTACCATCATGCGCGAAAGTGGGGATAAGCATTATTTCAGGTTGGCTGACCGGCAAGCGTACACCGGCGTACAAGCTTATTGGCTTGATTTGAACTACGGCAAACAAAAGAAAACCAATCTTAAACGCAAGCAAAAGCCCAAAAAAGAGAAGTCGAGCAAAAAAGAGGGCGATTACATTGAGGGTGCTGAGGGTAATGTTTTTGTGATGCGACAAACCTTTAAAAACGAGCAATCAGCTAAACGTGCCGCCGCGGCCAAGTGGTCAAAATTACAAAGGGGCGTAGCAGAATTTAATATTACCTTGGCCGAGGGGCGCGCCGACCTTTACCCCGAAATGCCCGTCACGGTAACTGGCTTTAAACCGACGATTGATAGTCACCAGTGGGTGATTAGCCGAGTGACACACACCATTGATGGGAACGGATTTATTACCCATTTGGAATTGGAAATAAAAATCAAAGATATTGATATGACGGATGACGAGCAAAACGATGGATAATTGATTATAATAACGTCAGGCATACCCATAACCCAAGGTTATAAAATGGCGTTCAATTGTCCAAAGTGTGGCGCTGTGACTTATACCAAAACCAGTAAATCCATGAGTAGTGAAACCCGTAGAAGTTACCACCAATGCCAAAATTTGTTGTGTGGCTGTTCTTTTACGACAATAACCTCAGTAGAGATTTATCTAACAAAAACAATCCCCCAAGAACTGCCAGAAGGCTTTGAAATCCCGATGGATGAGTTACCGAGATCACATCGGGGGGAGAAACAGATGGAGATGTTTTGAAAATTTATAATAACTGATTTTGTATCGAAAAACTTTCTACTCCGTAATGAGATGACAAAATGGATAAGAAATCTTTTTGAGATGATAATGCGTTATCCAGCATATGTCGTTTTACTAAAGATACGTATAGTGCTGCAGCTCGAGCTTGGCAGTTTATCGATTTAACTGGATTAAATTCTATATCTGTAAATCCATCAAATTCTAATAAATGGTTTGCTAGCTTTTTATTTTGATTAAGAGCACTTAAATAAAGCCAATCATAAAAAGCAGTACGAGGAATGAGAGGCCAAGTAGTCTTATAAAATTTAAATGCTGTTAGGCTTCCTGATTCTTTTAATCTTATATCTTTCTTTGATTCTCTTGACTCTTTGTCTAATAAGTCAACATAAGGCCCTCCATTTTCGAAAACCTTACTTGCTTGAAATGCTGATTCGACAGTGAATTCTTTACCAAGCTTTTTAGTTTTGATTTTAAGATTAAATGCACTAAGGGCTATACCTTGTTCATCTTCTGATTTACTTGAAATTTCTAGTAAATTATTTAGTCCTTGAGCTCTAGCTGCTTCATGCAATGCTCTAATTGATTTTTGCTTTTGTACTTTTGCCATGCCAGCAGCCCAAGTGAAATCTATATCTTTTGTTATAGATAAGACGTTTCCAGATAATTTTGGTATAAAAACAGGTCTAACAGCCATAACTTATCCTAAGTAATAATGCCTCTGTGAGTATAAAGTTCTACCATTAAGATTAGCATAATATCTATGATTAATTGTTGGATGCAACGCATAAAAATGGTCGGCAGAGCTCTTATTTGGATGATAAACATTTAAAAAATAAGATGGTTCGATTTTACTACAGACAAGAATTTCAGCTTGCACATCCGTTGTATATTCGCTTGTAAGGTAATTAGGTCTTTCTTCTGCAAACACCTGTTTAGAAAACATAGAATTAAATGCATCAACGCTTTTCATTGATAATATGTCATTGAATCTGACACTATTTGATGCCGCATTTGTAGGATAAAAACTACAATCTTTTTCCCACAAAACAGTAGGTTTTATTTCTAGCAATACCCAATTCCCCTGTCTTTCATTTCTATATTTGAAAAACATTTTGGCATTAGGGTAACTTATTGATAAACAGTTAGCATTTAAATGACCATCAAGTCTTACATCATCGTTATAATTATACTCTATTCCTTCATTATTTAATGCATCTCTTGCTATTAATCCATGTGTAATAATTGAAGATAGATTATCAGAATGAGTAAAGTGAAATAATCTAGTGATATTCCTTTGTTGAACTATTTGTTGCAGAGTCATCATTATATCCAGCCATAATATCCATTAAAAAAATTAATGAATGTTTGTAGCATATCTTCAATATCTAGTAATGTGATGGTAATCAAACAACGTTATGAATAATAAAAATATTATTCATATGTGGGAGGTATTTCAAATTTTCTATATCAGTTATTGAACTTTTGCTCTAACAATCTAAAAAACTACTCCCGCCCATTGAAGAATAAGTAAAAAATAAAGCCTCTTATCAAAAGAGGCTTTATAAGCGTGGTCAATATGTGGACATTAACCATTGACTAAATCCATTTAAATCAATTGTTTAACTCACTTTTAGAACGCCGCACTTAGCGCATTTGATTACCTGATCCGCACAAGTACCAGAACCGCTGAATAGGTGTAATTTACTTTATATTCAGTGAGTTGTAGTCAAAAGGCACTCGGGGGCGAGTGCCTTTTTTTTGTGCATAATACTGCGCCACTTTTTATTATTGCAGTTAATTTTAGTTAATGACTTTGACTGTATGACCTAGTGTTTTCTATATGTACTAAATAAATTTATTTCACTAACCAATGTTTAAGTCTTCGAGTCGAATATTCATCCCTTCTTGGAAATTGTCCATATAATGCACTTAACATTATGAATTATAATGAAAAATAATATTTCTTGGTTCTTTGTCGCATAATTAAAATAAGTGAAATAGATGATCATGAAAATCGTTCATGTTCGAAATGAAATTAAGTCGCTTTCACTCAATCAACAGCTCTGGCATAAATTAGATAACGTAAACGAATTAACGTATTTACAACATAAAGATTGATGAATGGGCAACTAAAACTTCTAAAAAATCAAGAAGTCAATTGAGTTTCCATCTTGGAATTTAGGGTGTGACGAGACGATGAACAAAAATTTTACATTTACGATTAAAAGTAGTCTTTTTGATGAAAATTATAATCCTTCTGAAAATACACGTATTACAACTAACTTTGCTAATTTAGCCAGAGGGGAAAATCGCCAAGAAAATTTGCGTAACACGCTTGTCATGATGAACAACCGTTTCAATACATTAGCCTATTGGGATAACCCTAAAAGCGACCGTTATTCAATCGAGTTGGAAATTATTTCTGTCGAGATGAGTGTTGAGGAAAATAGTAATAGGTTCCCTGTGATTGAAATATTAAAAACCAATATTATTGATCATAAAACAGGTGAACGAACTGAGGGTATTGTCGGAAATAACTTTTCATCTTATGTGCGTGATTATGATTTTAGTGTTTTATTGTTAGACCACAATAAGAACCAAGTAAGCTTTAGTATTCCAGAAAACTTTGGTGACTTGCATGGGAATATCTTTAAATATTTTGTGAATTCTAGCGAATATAAAGCGCATTTTAGTAAGGCGCCAGTAATATGTTTAAGCGTCTCCAATAAAGACATTTATCACCGAACTGGGAATCAACATCCTATATTGGGTATTGAATATCAGCAAAATGGGGCTTCATTAACGGATCAATATTTTAAAAAGATGGGATTACAGGTTCGTTATTTCATGCCTCAAAATAGTGTTGCACCGCTGGCATTTTATTTTACGGGAGATCTGCTGAGCGATTACAGCAATATTGAATTAATTAGCACAATTAGCACGATGGAAACATTCCAGAAGATTTATCGGCCAGAGATTTACAATGCGAACTCCGTTGCGGGACCATGCTATCAACCGAGTTTGACGAACCAAGATTATTCATTAACAAAAATTGTTTATGACCGCGAAGAACGTAGCCGATTGGCTATTGAGCAAGGGAAATATACGGAAGAACACTTTATTGAACCCTATAAGCATATTCTAGAGCAATGGTCTGCTAACTACGCGCTTTGATTAATTATAAAAATTTAAGGTCAATTATTATGAAAACATTATTACCAACATCTACCGCGGGCAGCTTACCAAAACCTTCTTGGCTTGCTGAACCTGAGACGCTTTGGTCTCCTTGGAAGCTGCAAAATGAAGAACTCATCGAGGGAAAACAAGACGCATTGCGCTTATCCCTTGAAGATCAACTACGTGCTGGGATTGATATTGTTAGCGATGGCGAGCAAACACGCCAGCATTTTGTGACGACATTTATTGAACACCTCAGTGGTGTTGATTTTGCAAAGCGTGAAGTGGTTAAAATTCGTGATCGTTATGATGCGAGCGTGCCGACGGTAGTTGGAGCGGTTGAACGCCAAAAACCTGTTTTTGTGGAAGATGCTAAATTTTTACGTAAGCTAACAAAACAGCCGATTAAATGGGCGCTTCCTGGGCCGATGACGATGATTGATACACTGTATGATAACCATTATAAAAGTCGTGAAAAACTGGCATGGGAGTTCGCTAAAATATTGAATCAAGAAGCAAAAGAGCTTGAAGCCGCGGGCGTTGATATTATTCAGTTTGATGAGCCGGCTTTTAATGTGTTTTTTGATGAAGTAAACGATTGGGGGGTGGCTGCGTTAGAAAGAGCCATTGAAGGGCTGAAATGTGAGACAGCAGTTCACATCTGTTATGGATACGGCATCAAAGCTAATACTGACTGGAAAAAGACACTGGGTTCTGAGTGGCGGCAATATGAAGAGGCTTTCCCAAAACTGCAAACCTCGAATATTGATATTATCTCCTTAGAATGCCATAACTCCCATGTTCCTATGGATTTAATTGAGCTTATTCGCGGTAAAAAAGTGATGGTGGGGGCGATTGATGTGGCTAGCAATATCATCGAAACACCAGAAGAAGTCGCCAATACGTTACGAAAAGCGCTGCAATTTGTGGATGCTGATAAACTTTATCCATCAACAAACTGTGGTATGGCACCATTATCTCGACGGGTCGCAACGGGTAAACTTAATGCATTAAGTGCAGGGGCTGAGATTATCCGTAGAGAATTGTTGAATAAGTAATCTAAGTAAAAACTAACTAATAAATTAGCCTGGAGTTGATGACATGCCCTATAAAGTTGGCGATGTCATCATATCTGGGTTTTTTGTTGTTTTGAGTTTCTTTTTTTGCTCTGAATTGAGGTATATTAGGCGTATTATCTCAAAATTACTATTTTTAATAGGAATATCGGCAATGGCTTTGATCCCTAAAAACTATGCGCGATTAGAAAGTGGCTATCGTGAAAAAGCACTTAAAATTTACCCATGGGTTTGTGGACGCTGTACTCGTGAATTTGTGTATTCAAATTTACGTGAATTGACTGTGCATCATATCGACCATGATCATACCAATAACCCTGAAGATGGCAGCAATTGGGAGCTATTGTGTTTATTTTGCCATGATCATGAGCATTCGAAGTACACAGAAGCTGAAATGTATGGCACTAATGTCGTGGCAGGGGAAGATGCACAAAATGATATTGAAGCAGCAACTTATAACCCGTTTGCTGACTTGAAATCGATGCTAAATAAGAAAAAATAATCGCGATAACCCACGCAATTCCGGTACAGGTAAGCAAAGTAAAGTCTCTAATAGAAGAGGCTTTACTATAATAACTGGCTATTACAGCAAATTTGCTTAATGGTGATGTAATGCTTATTGATTGATAAAGATTAAGGCATCATGTTAAGCCACTCTTATAAACGTTGAGTGGCTTAGTCAAATATCAATATCGCTAATTAATTAATGAATGTCATCATGGCTGCGATAAATTAATGATAATTCAGGGTGATGCCATAAACTTGCAGGAGTAACTGTTTTACGTTCCCATGGAATTTGTCCAATAAACCATAACTTCCAAAAATTTAATTTTGCATTCGGGTTTTTAGTTAATAATTCCTTGAAGGTTTCTAATTCCCCTATTTGAACTGATAACGCAGATTGATAAATATCGAAAACAAACTTTGAACAAAACTGCCTAGAAGACTCATAATTAAATCCCGTGTGATAAAACTTATTTAAACGAGCAGGAACTTCGGCGACTAATGCGGATTTTTGTTCACTTGTTAATGTATGGGAAAATCGGCGTACACTGTAACGATTGTCAGACGAACGGGCAATAAACCGCGATAAGGTCGTGGTTGTTGAAAGGGGAACGCGGCTTTCTGCAACTAAATAATCTTCACCATTATGACCTACAATCATGCCAACATGGTTACTCCAGCATAAAGATGCCGAGGCTATTTGGCGAAATAGCTCAGTCCCAATACTGGTAAAGACAACATCGCCAACTTCGTACTCATGGGGATAATTTATTTTTGTCATAAAAGTACCTCAATATAAACAATGCTATTAAGGTACAGTTATAAAGATTAGAAAAATTCTCGCTATCGGATAAACGCTGAAAATCATTTTTGTTTAGCTAGGGTATATATTACTCAATTGTTCACTGAGTAATTTTATATTGCTAATTATCTCGTTTTCACAATGGGCAGCATAGCCAAATAGAATTGCATTTTGGTGAGTACTTTGAATACAGTAGCGTGATAACGGTTGTGCGCCAAAGCCCAACAGACGGCATTGGTTAAGGATCACGTTAATATCATAACCGTCTTTCACCCAACAAACAGTATGAATGCCTGAATCCGTCATCTGTACATTAAATAGGTGAGGGAGATAGTGATTGATGGCACTGATAAAAGTATTTTGCCTCTCGTAACATATCTTCCGTATTTTTCTGACATGGCGTGCATAGTGGCCTTCTTGGATAAACTGAGCTAAAGCGGCCTGTTCTAAATAACCACAGTGGCTATCACTATAATATTTCATCATGGTGAATGCCTCACTCAGAATTTCTGGCACAATTAAAAAACCTAAACGAAAGCCGGGATACATCATTTTAGAAAATGTCCCTGCATAAATAACACGTTGGTGATTATCTAAGCCTTGCAATGCTTGAATTGGTTTTGATAAAAAGCGAAATTCACTATTGTAGTCATCCTCAAAAATCCATGCGTTGTTTTGTTGTGCCCAATCTAATAATGCTAAACGCCGTGGTAAGCTGAGGGTTGTGCCTAGAGGGAACTGGTGAGATGGCGTGGTATAAATTAATTTTGCTGTTTTATGGTGTTTCGCACCATATATAATATCCATTCCTTCTTTGTCTGATGGAATAGCGTCAATATCAGCACCAGCAGCGGTTAAAATAGCTCTCGCACTATCATAGCCAGGGTCATCTAACCATACTTTATCCCCTTGCTGTAATAAGACTTTTGCCGCTAAATTAATGGCTTGCTGTGTTCCATTAACAATAATAATTTGCTGCTGTTTACAATGAACTCCCCGAGTCGAACGGACGTAATCTACCAATAAGTCTTTTAGTGGTGTATATCCATCAGGGTGATTAAAATGCGTAATAATTTGTTTGGACTTACGCCAAACTCGACCTAATAATCTTCCCCATAATTCATGCGGGAATTGGTCCACACAACCAATACCGATATTAAACATTTGGTGTTTGTTGGTATTTGGACGCGATTTTTCCCATAAATTCGATAAAGTGGAAACTCTAGGATTCAGATTTAATGCAGGATATCCAGATTGGTCACCCTGTTTAGTGCTACTTATGGCACCAATTAATTCATCAGGAATATGGGGGGAAACATAAGTCCCTGAGCCTTTTTGGGAATAAAGGTATCCTTCATCAATTAGTCGTTCAAACCCAGCAATTACCGAATTTCGTGAGATCGCCATCATTTCTGCTAATGCTCTAGAGGAAGGAAGTTTAATTCCAGCAGCAATACGTCCATCTAAGATGGCATTACGTATTGTGTGATAAACATTTTCTTTAATGTAACCTTTTTCAAGTAATAGTAATGGGAACTGGGCATGCTGTTGGCGTCGCATAAAGTGGATCCTAAATAAATAACAAAAGTGTCTCTTATATAGAGCCAGATTGCTAGGTACTATAGCGCCATTATGTGATATGTCTACAAATGGAAGGGTTATTATGAATAAAACAGCATTACCAGTTACAGTGGAATTTGTTGCGCCAGAACATTACCCAGAGTGGTTATTGTATTGGTTAGAGTATCAGAAATTTTATCAGGTAGATTTAAGTGAAGAAATAACCTTAAAAGCATGGGAGCGCTTTTTTGATGAGAGTGAGCCGATGTACTGTGCTGTTGCGTTGGAAAATGGAAAAGTTGTTGGTTTTGTGAATTATTTATTTCACCGCTCAACATGGGCTGAAAATGATTTTTGCTACCTTGAAGATTTATATGTGACGCCAGAAATGAGAGGACGTCATGTAGGAAAACAATTAATTGAATTTGTACACGCACAAGCGCAAGAGAAACAATGTGGCCGTCTATATTGGCATACACAAGAAACCAATTTGCGAGGCCAAAAATTGTATAACTGGGTGGCAGAAAAGCCTGGGGTAATTGAATACAGAATGCCTTTATAATAAAGCTCAGTAGTATATTCTATATTTTGATAAAATAATGACAGGCCCGCTGTTTAATAACAACGGGTTTTTCGTTTTATCAGAAAATAAGCAAAAATTAGAGAGTTAATTGGCTAGCTGACTTCTAACATCCATTAATGCGAAACCGAGAAGGTTTAACCCTTTCCATGTTAATGGGTTTTCAATATTTTCAGTATCTTCGGTAAGGCCTATTCCCCAAATTTTATCGACGGGGCTAGCTTCAACTAGAACACGTTCGTTTGTGGAGAGTAAAAACTGTTTTAATTCTTCATGTTGAGAGAATTTTGCCATATTAGCGGTAACGACAATAGCAAAACGGTTTTCATCCCAAACATTTTGCTTAAACCCACGAACTTCACGACCAAATGCTTTAGCCGCTCCGGGATTTGGTGCATGAATGATTTTATCCAATGTTTCTAAATCACCAAATAAGCGTGCTTTTTCGGCCATCATGAAATGTTCTGCACTGGCAAAGCGGTGGTTATTAACAATAAATGGGGAAGGGTACCATTGGCTGAAGCAGCTTTTTGTAATTTGATTTTGTTTGGTTTGGTGACCCCAGAAGAAAACATATTTAAATTTTTTCCCTGAGCGGTATTGTTTGCAGAGGCTTTTGATATCCATAAATTAATCTTTATTAAGAGCGAATATTCTTAGCGTATCGATAATAAAAAGACCTGCCTATCAGAAAAACCTGCTTAGCATACTAAGCAGGCTATAAAATTAAAGTACTTTACTTAGAAACTCCGCAGTCCGTGGGTTTTTAGGTGCAGTAAAGAGTTGTTCTGGCGTGCCTTCTTCTTGAATAATACCTTGGTCAATAAACAAGACTCGGTCGGCAACTTCACGTGCAAACCCCATTTCATGGGTGACGATAACCATTGTCATACCTTCATTTGCAAGGGTTTTCATCACTGAAAGAACCTCACCAACTAATTCGGGGTCAAGTGCAGATGTCGGCTCATCAAATAACAAAATGGATGGTTGCATGGCTAACGCTCTAGCAATAGCGACTCGTTGTTGCTGCCCACCGGATAAACTGGCTGGCCATGCATCAATTTTATCTAACAACCCTACCTTGATCAGAAGTTGTTCTGCTTGTTTAAGTGCCAATTCCTTTTTTATTCCTTTCACTAAGGTTGGCGCCATCATCAAGTTTTCTAACACGGTCATATGGGGGAATAGGTTAAAACGCTGAAACACCATCCCCACATTTTCTCTCATTTTATTTAAATCAGTTTTAGGATCATGAACGTTAAAACCATTGACTTGAATTTCGCCCCCGTCAGGGCGTTCTAGCGCATTCAAACAACGTAAAAAGGTACTTTTTCCTGAACCAGAAGGGCCAATGACACAAATCACTTCTTGAGGTTTAACTTCACAAGAAATGCCTCTAAGTACATGAGCATCACCAAATTTTTTTTGTAAATTATTAACGTAAATCACTTCTGCCCAACCTTCTTTCCATATATTGCACCAACTGAGCAAGTATAAATGTCAGCATCCAATAAATCACAGATATTGTTAAGTAGGGTTCCCAGTAAGTTGCGTAAGCGCCGGAGACTGTTCTTGCTGCATAGGCGAGATCGGCCAAACCAATTGCGGAAGCGAGGGAGGAGTCCTTGACAATTGCGATGGCATTATTTCCCAATGGGGGAAGAATGCGCCGAAAAGCTTGCGGAAGAATCACCTTGCGCATTGTTTTTGCCCAACTCATACCAAGCGCACGAGAGGCTTCCATTTGCCCTTTATCAATGGATTGAATACCCGCACGGAATATTTCAGAGACATAAGCTCCTGAGTTTAAAGTAATTGCAATGACGCAAGATAGAAAAGCACCGTAATCGGAGCGGAGCATTTTAGCGGTATCAACAGACATTAACCCTGATGTAACAAATAAGCCATCACGAGGGTTAATAAACAGTGGCACTAAGGCAAAGTGAACAACCATTATTTGAACAAATAGTGGAGTACCACGAAAGGCACTGACATAGAAGCGAACTGGCCACTGTACAAAATAGTGTAAAATAGGTTTCCAAATCCCTTGTTCAGCTTTGGCCGTTCTGCCTAAACCGAGGGTTAATCCCCATAGTGAGCCTAAAATAACGCAAATGATGGTTGCTTTTATCGTCATCATTGCGCCTTCAGCAAATAATGGAGCATACTCTTCAATTATTTCCCAACGAAACGCAGACATCTTAATTTTCACCCTGATTTAAAACGTGAAAAAGCCATCCATAGATGGCTTTAAGTTAAATTTAATTATTGTTTTGGTAATTGAGGAACATTTTCATCAAACCATTTTTGGTAAATTTTATTGTATGTACCGTCTGCAATAATCTTATCTAAGCCATTATTTATTTTTTGCTGTAATTCACTATTTCCTTTAGCGACAGCAATACCAAAATATTGTTTTTCGAAATGGTTATCGTAAATCAGTTTAAATTTTTTCTCAGGGTGCGTTTTTATATAATATTTAATTACGCCGACATCACCAACTGCAGCGTCAATGCCATCTTCGAATAGTTCTTGTAATAAAAGAGGAGTATTGTCAAAACGTTTGATTGCTGTACTGTTTTTACCTATTACATCAGAAACAACAATATCACCAGTGCTGGAGTTCACAACACCTACATTCAGGTCTTTTAAGCTATTTAAGTCTTTAACATCAGATGTTTCACTGATGACGATCGCTTGCTCAGCCGGGAAATAGGGGTTAGAGAAATCAACCATATTTTTGCGTTTATCTGTAATTGTGATCCCCGAAATTAAAATATCTCTATCACCAGACGATAAGGTCGCAAAAATTCCTTCCCAAGGGGTATTGACAAGTTTAACGTCAAAACCTTCTGCTTCTGCAATTGCTTTAATGATGTCAATATCAAAGCCTTCGAGCTGTTTTTGGCTATTTTCATATTCAAACGGACGGTAAGTCCCACCAGCACCAACGGTATAGCTTTCTTTTGCGTAAACATTCCCGGCGAAGGCTGCCAATGACATACAGCCAGCAAAAACTAATTTTTTAAACATACTAACCTCTTTAATTATGCATTTATAATGAATAAAAATACATAATATTGAACTCCTAAGCAAATGATTTTTATATGTCGAAGTGAGATAAGTTTAGGAGCTTGTGTTTTAAGGGCGGAAAAATATATTATTTAAATATAAATAAGAGAAAGTCGATGCAATCTCGATTTAATCGAAAATAAGCTAAGAAAAGCAAAACATAGGAATAGCGCTTTTTTTACCTATCAGCTACAAAAATTTAACGATAGACTGATTAACAAACTCACTTAATGCTCAAATAAAAACAGATTACGTTCTCATGGATAAGATTCTATTAGTTTTGTGGCCATTATTTGCTCTGATTGCAATGGGATTTGTATTGCGTCGCTCGACAATATTCACCACTGATTTTTGGCCGAGTGCTGAAAAATTAAACTATTTTATTTTGTTTCCTGCATTATTAATTAACAGTCTCGCAACTGCACCTTTGGACAACCCTAAATTACCCTATTTAGCGAGCGCCATCCTTTGTGTTTTAGCAATTAGTTCTGTGCTAGTTCTAGGTTGTAAATATTTATTCAAAATACCTATCCCGAGATTTGGCGCGCATATCCAAGGAATCACGCGTTTTAATACTTATTTAGGGTTGGCTATTGTTGCTGATTTATTTGGCAAAGAAGGGATCGCTATTGCTGCGGTAATTATGGCTGTTTTAGTACCAAGCTGTAATGTCATTGCTGTGCTTTCGTTATCTTCAGGACAAAAGGTTTCAGCTAAGCAAATTTTATTACCAATCATAAAAAACCCATTGATCATTTCCTGTGTCGTTGGCGTGTTATTGAATATATCCCCAGTGGGATTACCCTTTGGCTCGGACCAATTTTTAAAACTACTCGCAGCTGCCAGCTTACCATTAGGCTTAATCTGTATTGGAGCCGCATTACAAACCTCAACACTAAGAAATGAATTTAAGCCTATTATGGCGTCAACATTGTTACGTTTACTTCTTATGCCTATTTTAGCATTAACAGTGGCGGGCTTATTTTCTTTGCCAAACCTTGAAACAATTCTATTAGTACTATTTTTTGCTATTCCTACTGCGCCAACCGCTTATATTTTAACGCGTCAGTTAAATGGGGACAGCCAACTAATGGCAGGTATAATTACATTACAAACCGTGGCTGCGGTATTCACATTACCAATTGTTTTATCCTTTGTAGTACATTAACTGTGATATAAGTACGTTAATCGCGATATATTTTGCAACTGTCACATTGATACTCTATGTTATCGGAGATAATTTTATCTGATGATAAGGAGTTGTGTGTGTCTTTGGAAAAATGCCAGAAATATGAAAACTTATCTATTGAAGATGTTTTAGATAAACTTTCGTTGTTATATAGCAATGCGATTGATTCATTAAGAGATGCTATCGCTATTTATGTAAAAGAAGGCCGCATACCCGATATTACAGAAAGGGAAAATGGGTTATTTGCTTATCCCGAACTGTGTGTTACATGGGAAGGCAAAGTTGATCATTGCGAAAAAACCCGTGCTTATGCACGTTTTGTTAAACGGGGTGATTACACCATTACGGTGACTCAGCCAGAACTATTCCGTGCTTATTTAGTTGAGCAATTATCTATCCTACAACAGGATTATGATGTCACTTTTTCCGTTCGCCCTTCAAAAATTGAAATTCCTTATCCTTTTGTCATTGATGGTTCAGATTTAGCATTAGATAGGAGTATGAGCAGTAATTTAGCTGCACATTTTCCGATAACCGATTTATCTCATATCAGTGATGATATTACAGATGGTTTGAACTCTGCTACGGATGAAATGCCGCTGTCTCATTTTGATGCATTACGTGTGGATTTTTCATTAGCGCGATTAAAGCATTATACAGGAACCCCACCTGAACATGTTCAACCGTACATTCTTTTCACTAATTATAACCGTTATGTCGATGAATTTGTGAATTGGGCATGTGAACAGGTACGTGATCCTGAAAGTCGTTATATTGCATTATCTTGTGTTGGACATAATTATTTAACCGCTGAGAATGCAGACCCACAAATAGCGACATCAGATTTGACATGGAAAAGATTTCAAATGCCTGCCTATCATCTAATCGCTAGAGATGGGGCAGGAATTACTTTAGTAAATATCGGTGTTGGGCCTTCAAATGCAAAGAATATTTGCGATCATTTAGCCGTTTTACGACCACATGCTTGGTTGATGATTGGCCATTGTGGCGGGTTAAGAGAAAGCCAAAAAATTGGCGATTATGTTCTGGCCCATGCTTATTTGCGTGATGACCATATTCTTGATGATGTATTACCGCCAGATATTCCTATTCCAAGTATTGCGGAAGTCCAGCGTGCGCTATATGACGCTACAAAACAAGTTAGCAATATGCCTGGGGAATTGGTAAAACAACGTCTACGAACTGGAACCGTTGTTACAACAGATGACAGAAATTGGGAATTACGTTTTTTTGCAACGGCTCGCCGTTTTAGTTTAAGCCGCGCGGTTGCCGTGGATATGGAAAGTGCCACAATTGCAGCTCAGGGGTATCGCTTCAGGGTTCCTTATGGCACGCTGTTATGTGTTTCTGATAAGCCTCTGCATGGTGAAATTAAATTGCCCGGTCAAGCAAACAGTTTTTATGAAGGTGCAATCTCAGAACATTTGCAAATAGGTATTCGTGCTATTGATTTATTGAGGAAAGAAGGGGATAAATTGCATTCAAGGAAATTAAGAACGTTCGATGAACCCCCATTTAGATAGCAAGGAGAAGCAATCAATGGCTGTAATACCTGAACTTGAAACAGATAGACTGATATTAAATAAACACCAAGTAAGTGATTTTCCTGCACTTGCGAAGTTATGGGCGACTGAGTCAATGGTTCGTTACATTGGTGGTATGCCTTCTAGTGAGCGCGAATCATGGATGAGAATGTTAGCTTATGGTGGTTTATGGCCATTATTAGGCTTTGGCTATTGGGCTGTCCGTGAAAAAGCGAGTGGTCAATATATTGGTGATTTAGGTTTCGCGGATTTTCATCGTATGGTCGAACCCCATGTTAAAGGCATTCCAGAAGCGGGTTGGGTCATTGCACCTGAACATCAAGGAAAAGGCTATGCAACAGAGGCTATGCAGGCTGCACTGTCTTGGCTGACGAAAGAAAATAAGTATCGGCAATCTATTTGTTTTATTGAACCGAGGAACTTAGCTTCTTTACGTGTGGCTGAAAAGTTAGGTTACGTTGTTGACCGTGAAATTTTTATGAATGGCACGATTACGGTGTTACTGCGCCAACAATTAGCCTGATTAGCGAGTATTATAGCGGGTTAGTATTTCATGTATGATGAGTTAGATATTTCTCAAGTTAGCCAATTATCAGGTTTAGCAGCATCAACCCTACGTTATTATGAAGAGAGAGGGCTGATTAAGCCGATAGGGCGTAAAGGGTTAAAACGGGTTTATCACGGGAAAGACGTAATAACCCGTTTGTCTTTAATTGCATTGGGGCAAGAAGCTAAATTTTCACTCGATGAAATTGCTAGCATGCTCAACCATAAGGATGGCCCTAATATTGAACGTGCGAGCCTACTTGAAAAAGCAGAAGAAATTGAGCAAACCATACAGGGGTTATTAGCCTTAAAAAAGGGTATTTTGCATATTGCGAATTGCCCTGAAGAAAATCACTTTTTATGCCCTAATTTTCAAAAGATTATGGAAAACAGCTTAAAATCAAATTTGCTAAAGAAAAGTCAGCGTTAAAACATTATCCCATTCTTGATAACAATTAATCCTATTTTTAAGCATAGAATGGGATTTATTCTCTGATTACACTCCTAAGATTGCTGTTACCATTTTAGGAACGTTATGACTAATCATTTTCTTGCATTTGAGAAACCTATCGTTGAACTCAATGACAAAATTGAAGCGCTTATTGCCTTCAAGCAAAAAGGACATCCATCCTCTTGAGAAAAAAGAGTCATTCGCTTACGAAAACCATATTTGCATCGCTTGGGGCATGGGAGATTGTCCAATTAGCGAGACACCCATTAAGGCCTTATCCCCTTGATTATATTCCATTAATATTTACTGAGTTTCAGGAATTAGCGGGTGACAGAGCTTTTGCTGATGACAAAGCGCTGGTGGGTGGCCTTGCTCGTTTAGATGGTAGGCCGGTTATGGTGCTTGGGCAACAAAAAGGGCGGACAACAAAAGAGAAAGTTATGCGTAATTTTGGGATGCCATCGCCAGAAGGCTACCGTAAAGCACTTCGTTTAATGAAAATGGCGGAACGTTTCCACTTACCAGTGATGGTATTTATTGATTCTGCTGGGGCTTACCCCGGTGTTGGTGCTGAAGAGCGCGGGCAAGCAGAAGCTATTGCACGCAATATTATAGAAATGTCTCATTTAAAAACCCCTATTATTTGTGTCATTACAGGTGAAGGTTGTTCTGGTGGTGCATTAGGGATTGGTGTGGGGGATCGTATTAATATGTTGGAATACAGTACTTATGCGGCGATATCTCCAGAAGGTTGTGCCTCTATTTTATGGAAAGATTCCCAGAAGGCACAAATTGCAGCGGAAGTAATGGGAATGACCGCTCCACGGTTAAAAGAGTTAGGTATTATCGATACCATTATTTCTGAGCCTTTGGGTGGGGCTCACTGCGACTATCAGTTAGCTGCACAACAATTAAAACAACAGTTACTCACTGATTTAAATGAGCTAACTCAATTAGACATAGACGTATTACTGGCACAGCGGTATCAAAAAATAATGGATTTTGGTTACTGCTAATGCTATTAGTGCAAGTTAATAGCGCGTGAACTATAGGAATTAGAAATGGCTGTTGACCTGAATTTATTGAAAGTGTTTATTGCCGTCGCGACACAAGGAAATTTTGTTAATGCGGCAAAGTTACTTTCAATGCCAACATCGAATGTGAGTCGTTATATTAAACAGTTGGAACAACAACTTAACAGCCAGTTAATTGAACGTACAACCCGGCAAATGCGGCTAACGGAAACAGGAAATATTTTATTTGAACAAAGCCAAAAACTAGTCAGTGAATTAGAGCAAGTTGTAGTGCAAATATGTCATCCACAACAAATTACAGGCACGTTAAGGCTAACTATTCCCAGTGAATCCGGTAGTTTATTATTAGCAGATTTATTAGCGAAGTTTGCATTATCTCACCCACAATTGAATATTCACTGTGATACACAATTAATACCTCAAGATGTTATTAGTGATGATATTGATTTGTTACTCACTTTTCATCGTGGTCATCTTGAAGACAGTAGCTATCACTCACGTCTGATCAAATCATGGCAAAGCGTTGTTGTTGCATCACCCCAATTAATTGAAAAAGTAGGAAAACCGTGTTCATACTCTGACTTAGCCAATATGCCGTGCATTTCGAGCTTGAGTGCATTACAGGGGCAACCGTGGATATTTATTGATTCATCTGGCTTACAGAAAAAAGTGATAATTGACAGCAGCTACCGAGTGAATAGTGGTATTTTGGCTCATACTGCTGCAGTGAATGGGGTAGGTTATGCTATTTTGGCGTTAGATGCATGCGAAGAACAGATTAAACAGAAGAAATTAGTGCGGATAGCATTCGATGAAGTATCGCCAGCGCCTATAGAACTTCGCGCGGTTTATGCGAGCCGTAGTGCATTATCACCGAAAATAGATGCTTTTTTACAGTATTTATTAGCAAATATCTAATTATGCTAAGCGCGGGTCAACACTAAAATCTAGTGGTTTAACGGTATGTAAAGCTTTTTGAAATTGCGGATGTAACGGGTTAATAATTGCGTTGTATTCATAGGGAACAATACAAGAGGGAATTAATAATGCTAGACTATCTTGGTTATTAAGCCATATAGTGCCAATATCCATGGTGGAGGTTGGTGCGGGGTCTTGTTGCCAATCTGTCGGAAGGTGATCTAACGACAATTTCATCACGTACTTATCATTGATATCTATGGATAGTAAGCTGAACTGGCTCAATAGTATGTCTTGATTGATGTGAACGAGTACTTCAAGGGTCGCTAATGAAATACTCGTTGAAGTATAAACAGCAGGAGTCCCTTTATGATTCCAACGCCCGCCGTAGAGCATAGCTCCTTGGCCCGACCATGCATCATGCGCAAAATTGGATTTAACCAATCGATATAAAATCATGAGAATACGCCATGTTCAATACGGCCAATCAAATCAATCACTTCAATGGCTCCGCTTTCTGTCGCAATAAGCTCAATAGGGCGTAAATGTCCTAACCCTTTAACTGGGTGGTTAAGCCAATCACTAGCCGCGTGCTTATCTCCATTAAATAAACGCACCGCAGCATCGAATACCCGCACTAGACGAGCAATTCTCTCACTTTCATCAGCATTAAGGGGCTGGCCAGCATTTTTACGTCGAGCAATATTGCGCTCATTAATGCCGGATATTCGCAATAATTCAGTTTTGCTCATTCCTGACCATTCTTGGATATTGTCTAAGACAGAGACAGATAGGCCTTGACGCAAGAAATGAGTTAACTCAATACCACGTTCTGCGGGTAACCCTACATGGCGCCACAGTGGTTTAAAGGATGAAGCAGTCGGTTGAAGTGGGGTTGTGGGGATATAGTTTCTCATTTGAACCTCCTGACATTTGTCACTTCTATTATAGACAAATGTCAGGAGAATGCAAAATTAATGAATAAAAAACAAACAAAAATAACGGTTATTTATCACCACGTAGGCGAATTGTCAGGCCTTTTAGGAAGTAACGCAGTAATTGGTCTCCACATTCGCGATAGTTTTTATGCCCAGGTTTACGGAAAACTGCGTTAAGCTCAGGCTTGGATACACGAAAATCAACAAGCTGATAAATTTCAATCATATCCGTATCTTTTAATTCAAAAGCCACGCGTAATTTTTTGAGCATAATATTGTTATTAAGTCGGCTATCGACTTCGGGAGCGGGGTGGTTTTCATCTTTACCACGGCGGTGATAGATTAAGCCATTTAGAAAATGACCCATTACATTATCGTTACATTCAACATATTCAGGTTCATTATCTTTTTTTAACCAAGCCACCATTTCTTCTTTTGTTACAGCCAAATCTGCGAGTTTTACGATTTTAACCATTTGGGCGTCGCTTAAGTCCAACATATAGCGAACGCTGCGTAAAACATAATTATTAAGCATGGTATTGTATTATCCATTATCTATAAAGGTTAATTGGCTATTTATTGAGTAAGGCCAATAAAGTATTCACTATGACAATCAATGACAGGGTGAAATTGAAAAGGAATGTATTTTGAGAGGGCCATATTATGAGGGATTAACCAAGATAAAGCAAAGCGCTGAACGATGCTTTATCTTAAATAATAAGTTAACCGATAAAATAAATAAGAGAATAGAAAAATACTAAGGTAAGGCCGACAGTTAGCAGCATGTTTTTTAATACAGAAGCCACGATGACACAGAATAGCGCCCCCCATAAATAAGGATTATCAGGGAAGGATCGCAATTCATGGTTTTCTAATAGGATAACAGGGGCACAAATTGCGGTTAATAAACAAGGTGCTGAATACCCTAGTGCTTGACGAACCACAAGAGGAAGGCGTATTGGCAACTGTGGTATTAGAAAAATATAACGTAGAGTAAAAACAACCGCTGTTAAGGTAATAATTAAAAGCCAAATCATTTTTCCTCCTTCAATAAACGTGAAACGGCTACCGAAACAAACATCCCACCCACACCTGCGATAACAATAGCACTACTGAAGGAGTACATTGAAAGTACGATAGCGACAACGAGTGAAAAGATCACGCCACACAACGTACTTATTTTTTTTGTTAATGGAACGACGATTGCAAGCAAAGTTGCCACGACAGAAAAGTCGAGATGTAAGCGGCTCAAATCGCCCACAATATTGGCCATTGCAATCCCACAAAGACTAGTAATTAACCAAACGAGATAAAAACTAAACCCCGCACCAAACAAATAAGGAAAGCTTAAACTCTGACGTTTAGCAGCGCTAATCGCAAATAATTCATCTGTTAATAAGAAACCGATACTAAGGCGCTGAGGAGTTGTAAAGTCTTTAACTTGGGGGCGTAATGTCAGTCCATAAAGTAAATGCTGGGAAGTGATAAAAAAAACAGAAATAACAATCGTGATATAGCCAGCACCCGAGTTAAGCAACCCAAGAGTGACTAATTGTGCCGCACCTGCAAATACCATCGCGGACATCGCCACGCTTTGCCAGAAATCGAGACCAGTTTCGACCGCCATTGAACCTGCTAAAACTCCCCAAGGAATAACAGCAAGATTAAGAGGAGCGGTATGAACAGCGCCTGCCATCATTGCTTTTTGCCATTGATTACTTTGTTGTGACACCATTTACGCTAACCTTATTGTAATTTTGAACACTTATATAACTTGATTGATTTTAAAGAGATGAAATATTAGTAATGAGCTATTTTAGCTTTATACAGGTTTTATCCAATTTTACTTTTAAATAGCACGAACTTTTATGTTATAACGCGAAACCTTAATCAAATCACTACTACTACTTTTATTTATTCTATAAAATTAAATGCTGACTTGATTGTTTATATTGGCATTTATAGCTACTTGATTAGCTATTTATAGTTAACTTCTAACTAAGGCGCTTGTTTTGGTTTGTTATTCTGTTTTTTGATCTTCATTCATTGTTGTTTATCTGGTGTTTTAATATTATTTGGATTTATATTTCATATTGGCATTATTATGTGGTGATATCTTTTATAAGTAATGTAAAGCCTGTATCATATAGTCATAAATAAATGATGTGAATTTTTTGTTATAACTTTTATTGAGTTAGCGGGTTTCCTATGCTTGAAAATCTTGGTATTACAAACTTATGGACTTATCTTATCGGTGTTATTTTTATTACATTGGTACCAGGCCCTAATTCTTTATTTGTTTTAACTAGCAGTGCAAAATATGGTGTGAAAAATGGTTATAAAGCCGCATTAGGTGTCTTTACCGGGGATGCTGTGCTCATTTTTCTATCATTTTTAGGCGTTGCATCTTTAGTAAAAACATCACCTATCTTTTTTAGTGTTATAAAATACGTAGGGGCGGCTTATTTATTTTATTTAGGGATTAAAACCCTGTATAGCGTATTGCATAAGAAAGAAAATACAGGTGATGTTGATTCAATTATCTTAGAAACCAAGGGCACCTATAAGAAAGCCGTTTTTTTAAGTTTACTAAATCCTAAGATGATCATTTTCTATGTTTCATTTTTTATCCAATTTATTGACCCAGCTTACCCAAGTGCAGGTGTGCCATTTTTCATACTTGGCCTAATTTTAGAAACTTGTAGTATGATTTATTTATCACTGCTAATTTTTGGTGCTGTTGCCGTAACGAATATGGTTAAACATAATAAAAAGCTTTCGAAGTTCTCTAATAGCTGTATTGGTGCTGTATTCTTGATGTTTGGAGCAAAACTTGCATTAACCGCGTAATGGTTTTATCAGAAATAGCCAGTCTATGTGCTGGCTATTCCTCTAATTTGTTCAATTTATTGCGCATCTTTATGATGAACAATAACAAATCTCATGGGTTTTTATTTTGTTCCCCATTCTCAAAGTTCATAGCTTGTTGCTTATAAAAATCAAATTCTTTTTTCAATTTAACCACCTGAGTTAATAACCAATCGCCATCAGCTAAGCATATGATAATTTCTTTCCGCTGACTGCGCTTTAAATGCCTCATGTAAGTTGAAATGGTTACCGTGACTGGAAGGCAACAAGGTGTTAGGCTCAACACCAGAAATACAATGTAAGAATAACAAAATAAAAAAGGGATGTGGTGAGATGAGAGAGGAAGTTAAACATTTTACGGCAACAGCAATGATCCGTAATGAGCATGGTGAGTTTTTATTACACGAACATCAAAAACTTGGTTTTTGGTTACCTCCAGGCGGTCACATTGAAGCAAATGAAGAACCACAACATGCTGTTTTCCGAGAGGTTCTTGAAGAAACTGGATTAGAGTGCCAAGTGGTCAGTTGCGGTTTCCCCTTTGTATCGCAAGTGCAGGATTCATCCCATACACAAGTATTACCGTTGCCCATCGCTATCTTGAAAGAATTTATTGCGGATAAAAAGAAAGGGAACCATTGGCATATTGATATGATTTACTTATGTGAGCTATTACCCTCATCACAATCGCCTTTTGCCCCATTTGAATGGGTGCCATTTGACCAACTCGCCAAACTCAATATTCCAACCGATGTGGTTGAGTTGGCGAAAGTGGTCAATGAATATTATCGATTGCAGGGTAAATAACTACCATGAATGTGAATGTGAATGTGGAGTTAGTTTATATTAAAGAATAGTAGAGATAATCCCAATAAAATCAGTAGAATTCCAATCGTTCGGTCCATAATAAATTGGTAGTTAAGAATTTTGTTTCTGACTGCCGGCGTTGCAAAGAAAATAGCAATTAGACTAAACCAAAGCCAATGAGTGAAAGAAATAAATAGGCCATAACTCAAATTTAGCCAAATTGAGTTCTGTGTACTGATAACTTGGCTATACACAGAAACCACAAAAAACATGGTTTTTGGGTTTAATGCATTTGTCAGAAAACCATTTTTAAACGCGTTTAGGGCCGATAATGGCTTTGATACGGCTTTATCTGAGGATATTTTTACTTTATTGGTCAATGATTTAAATCCGATGTATACCAAGTAAAACACCCCAATAAGTTTAACGATTAAGAATAATGCGGGTAAACTCATAATGACCAAAGTGATGCCAAAAATGGTATAAAACACATGAACCTGCACACCAATAGCAATACCTAGCGCACACAGTAAGCCTGTTTTAATGCCATAGGTATAACTATTACGAGTTACCATAGCAAAGTCTGGCCCCGGACTAATGACTGCTAAAATGGTAATAGTTGCAACTGCAATAATTTCATTCATATTAATTTCCTAAAAGGTAATGAAAACAGACCAAAAACAGATTTATTCTGAAATTGTTTGTTCATTTATTGTTTTTATTATCAATAGATTGAATAAAACTAAAAAGCGATTTATCCTGACATAAATCTGTCAGTTTTTATTACCTATATATGAAACTACCACCGTTAACGTCATTACGTTTTTTTGACACTGCTGCGAAAGCAGGTAGCTTTGTGCAAGCGGCTCAAGAGCTGAATGTGACTCATAGTGCGATTAGCCGACAAATTCGTTTATTAGAAGAACACCTTGGTGTTGAGCTATTCGAACGAAGGAACCGTGCTGTATTTTTAACGGCGAATGGACGAATATTGTTACAAACAACCAGTGCAATATTTGAACAGCTCAAGGAGGGTGTTGAAAAGATAAAAAACAGTACCTTTCCTGATGTTGTTAGTTTGTCTTGTGAACCTACAATCGCAATGAAGTGGTTAATTCCTCGGCTTACACATTTTTATCAACAATATCCCCATATTACAGTGCATTTAGTGGCGGCAGGTGGTGTTATCGATTTCACAAAAACGAATGTTGATTTAGCATTGAGGCGTAATGATTTCAAATGGAATGACAACCTTTGCGCGGTGAAAGTGTGCTCAGAACGTATGGGCATCGTGGTTCGGCCTGAACTTGATTTTAAAGAAAACTTTAGTCATATAACGCTACTGTCAACTCTATCTAGGCCAACTGCATGGGAAACTTGGCAAAATATAAAAGAAATAGTGTTTCAAAATAGTAAAACTATTACATATGAACACTTTTATTTGTGTATACAAGCGGCTTTGGCTGGGCAAGGGGCGGCGCTTGCGTCATTTTTGATGGTTGCGGATGAAGTAAAATCGAAACAATTAACCGCGCCATATGGCTTTATTGAAGATAATTCAGCATATTATTTATTGTCATCTAAACCTGTAGAGCAAGGCAGTGCAGCGGCTATTTTTACGCAGTGGCTAATTGAACAGGTGAATATCAGTATTGAAACTCTGATAGATAAAAGATAATTAGCTATCAAAAAAAGAAGGTTTGGTCATAAAGCCAGCTAATCTTAATGAAAAATAAATAATTTATGCCATAACCTTTTCTTTGCGTGCTATATTTCTCGGCTAGGTTTGGTGTTTTATGTCGGAGCAAATAATGAGCAAAATACGAGTCGGTGTTATTTTTGGTGGCCGATCAACAGAACATGAAGTTTCACTACAGTCTGCTAAAAATATTATCAATGGGTTAGATCGCAATAAATTTGATGTATGCCTTTTAGGGATTAATAAAGAAGGGCAATGGCATGAATATAACGAATCTGATTTTTTATTGCATGGTGATGATCCCTCTCGTATTGCGTTGAATACGCCTAAGCGAGCTATCGCACTTGTTCCAGGTAAAACAAGCGAACAGTTTATTTCGTTAGAAGATGCTAAGCCATTGCCACAAATCGATGTTATTTTCCCTATTGTTCACGGTAACTTAGGTGAAGACGGCTCGTTACAAGGTTTATTGCGCATGGCGAATTTACCATTTGTCGGTCCGGGGGTTTTAGGTTCCTCTGCCTGTATGGATAAAGACGTTACCAAAAGATTACTTAGAGATGCAGGCTTAAATATTGCTCCGTTTATAACAGTGCTCAAAAATGAGCGCGCAACAACTGAATATGAAGCGACCGTGGCGCAATTAGGTTTACCACTTTTTATTAAACCAGCAAATCAAGGTTCATCTGTCGGGATCAGTAAAGTCAGCACTGAATCAGAATTTTACGCAGCACTGGACTTTGCTTTCTTATTTGATATGAAAGTCCTTATTGAAAGTGCAGTAAAAGGGCGTGAGATTGAATGCGCCGTACTGGGTAATGAAGAACCTCTTGCCAGCCCTTGTGGTGAAATCGTATTACACGATAGTTTCTATGCGTACCACACTAAGTATATTGATGAAAATGGCGCCTCTGTCGTGGCTCCTGCACAGTTAGATGCTGCGGTGAGTGATAAAATACGCGAGATTGCCTTATCCGCGTATCGCGCATTAAATTGCAGTGGAATGTCCCGTGTGGATGTTTTTTTAACGGAAAACAACGACGTGGTCATCAATGAAATCAACACATTGCCTGGCTTTACGAACATCAGTATGTACCCCAAATTATGGCAACAAGCGGGTATGACATACCCGCAATTAATCAGCCGCTTGATTGAGTTAGGAATTGAAAAATTCCAACAAACTGCGATGTTGAAAACGGCATGTGATGAGCTTTAATTGCTGAAAAAATACTATCTCGGTGGTTTTTATGGCTACCGAGATGTTTATTTGCCCTGAACTTGAGCTTTCATTTGTTGTAAAAATAAGTTTGTTTCTTTTGGTGAGGTGAGTCGAACAAACTGAATATGGCGTAAGTTGATATTTGCCATATGACTTAGATTTCTTTTCTTATTTGGATAGTAAGTCTTTAGTAGCCACAGAATTATCGAATCACGGCTGAAAAAAGCATTTTTCCAACGTTCTTTATTACCTGTATTTGCCCACAACTCTTGTCCTGAACGAATGCGCGACAATGTGCGCGTAATCGACTGATAAAGCGTTCTTGGTAAGGAGTAATCCAGCCATACCACCATATCAACCTCTTTCCATTTAATGGGTTGGGTTCGCGTATAGTTTCCATCAAGAACCCATCCAGATACCGCTTTATCTAATGCAGCGGTGAGTTTCTGGTTAAGCGCATCATCCGAAGAACCTTGCCAATTCGCTAACCAATATAAGCTATCCAATTCGATAGAAGGGACGTTTAACAACAGCGAAAGTTGTTGGCAAAGGGTACTTTTACCGCTACCACTAGTGCCAATAATATTAATTTTCATATGTAAATATTAGATAATTTTGTCATTATGATTAATCTGGAATGACTGAGCTTGGAACCATTGTGTGAACAATGATCCCACTTCAGATAGCTCTACAAATAACATTATGGTTATAAATTATTTGCACCAAACATAATTGATATAGCGAAAGAGAGGTTCAAATCCAAATTTTTTATACAAATCAAATCCCGCTTCAGACGCATCTAGGAAACAGTGTTCTACACCTTGTTGGCGGCAAAATGCTAACGCATAATCAATAAGTTGTGAAGCATAACCATTACCTTGATGACTTGGCTCGGTACCAATATCATCAAAACGCGCTAACGTACCTTCGATCGTCACCGTCATGGAGGTCGCTGGTTCACCATTAACGAGTAACACAAGGTGAAACTGCGGGGCGCCTTGTTGTAATGCATCCTCATGATAACGCACATATTCCTGAATAACCTGATCGTGCTCTTCAGACAGGTAAAACGCAGAAACCAGTGGCTTTGCCCACAAAGACAAATCGTGATTGGCTAAGACGATATCGACTTGGTTATCAGGCAGTTCAACTTCATTTTGCTTTACTAAGGTCAGTGCCATTGCAGTCGTGACGCTGTCACGTTTATACCCTAATGACTCAGCCTCAGTTACCACCTGCTGGAGCATCTCTTCAGGGATCACTAAGGTATGGTTTTTCTTCTGTGAAACAAACAGGTTGTGAGCCTGCATAAAGGCGTGACTGGTTGAGTCAGGCTGCAAATAAATGAAGTTAAACGCTGGCGAATTAAGGGGCGTTAAATAGCAAATTGTGTGTTGTGCAATCTGGATACTATGTTCACAAATAGATGTCCAGAATGTTTTTTCAATTGATTGATAATGTCTTAAATAGTACAACGGAATATTCATTTGTCAGTTACCTGATACAAAACGAGTTAATCGATATGGACCTAATGCGGCTTGTTCTATCCCATGCAAGATTTCATCTTGAGCCAATTGGCATATCAAAGGCGCTAGCGTAATCGCAGCGTGCATACTGATAATATATAAACCTTCGAAATCAGCAACTTTTCCGACAATTGGCATCTCATCTTTAGGCATAGGTCGCATTCCTGTGAAAGCGTTTTCAAGATTTAGCGTGTTACTACCTATAAATGAATTTTTAATTGTTGTAAGGGCGTTTTGTGCGATAGCTAACGCGTTGTGTTCAGGCTTATCATCAATATAATCTTCAGCACAGAGTATTTTACCTGAACCTGCAAGGGCAGCCTTATGAGATTCAAAAAATCACACACGGATAAAACGAGTCACAAAAGCAATAATAACTAATAATGCAGAAATTAATAATAATGCAGTTGCCAGGGACAGTTGAAAAGCAACAAAACCAATAGCTGCAGGTCCCGCCAAAATACCTAAATAGCCTAAAGTTGAAATTGCAGGTACGGCAAGAGCCTCTGGCATCGTTTTTTGCTTCCCTACAGCAGAAAACATCACCGGTACTATATTAGATGAACCTGCACCGACTAATGCAAAACCCATGATGGCAAATATAAGATGAGGAGATAAAACAGCAATAACAAAACCGAGGCAAGCGAGTAAAGCACCTAAAAATACGACGCGAGAGGAACCGACTCGCATAACAATTTTGTCGCCCAGTAATCGGCCAATCGTCATAGTTGTGGCAAAAGCAGCAAACCCTAAGCCGCCTAAAGTTTCTTCTAATCCATGGTGTTCAATTAAAAATACAGCTCCCCAGTCAAGAACTGCGCCTTCAGCAAGAAAAACGGCAAAACAAACAACCCCAATAACCAAAACAATGCCTTTCGGTATAGCGATAAGAGGGCCTGTTGGGGCGTTAGCGTAAGGGATTAAACCGTTATAGCAAATAGCTAATAAAACTACGGCAATAACTGAAACGATGATTGATGCCATTGTCGCGGAAACACCAAGTAACAAGATCAAACTCATGGTACCTGCACCAGCTATCCCCCCGACACTATAAAAACCATGAAAGCCGGACATAATTGGCTTATCAGATGATTTTTCAACAATCACCGCTTGAACATTCATCGCGCAATCTGTTAAGCCAATGAAAATTCCAAATAATAATAAGGCAATGATAATAAAGTTAATTTGCGATAAAGAGGATAAAATGGGGAATAACAAACTAAAGGCGATGGTAGAAAACACCATTAAACGGCGGCAACCAAATTTGGCAGCTAATGCACCAGTTACTGGCATAGCAATAAGTGCTCCTCCACCGAAACATAATAGTAGCATGCCAAGGGTGGCATCATTTGCCCCTGTGTTAAGTTTGACATAAGGAACAATGGCTGCCCAGGCCGCGGTAACAAAACCGGCAATAAAAAAAATAATTCGAGTAGAAACTTGTTCCCTTTTCGCAGGCATAAAGGAAACATGACTATTAACTTGTTGAGTAGATTGCATTTTATAATACTTCTTAAAAGATAAAATTAACTACCTGTATTAAGATAGCCAGAATTTGTTCATGAAGGTTTGGGTAGCCTGTTGCTACAACCGTACCACCAATTTCAGCTCAGCAACCATCTAATGTAGTCACTTTGCTAATAGCACGTTCTATAATAGGGATTAATGGAACAATATCATAAGGTTCCAGTGCGAATTCGACACAAATATCGATTTTACCCGCTGCTAACATTGCCATTGCATAGCATTCTCCCCCCATAGCGAGTCATTAATACTTGTTTCTCAAGCGCCATAAAAAAATTGTACTGGTCTAAACCGTATATCTATATTTAATCTTGTTTTACGAGGGCATTTTAGGCGCTATTTGTTATAAAAAACTCAATATAATATCGTCGAAAGGTCCTTATAGAACATGATGAGTGTGCAATGAAACTAAAAATTACGCCTTTGTTGTTTTCAATTTATCCATTAAGTGTATTTGCACAGAATTTACCTGTGAGTATGCAAACTATGCACTTTGCAGGCAAAGATATAAATTATTATTTAATCCAAAAACAAGCCAAAAAATCAAAGGATTTATTAGTTTTATTACAAGGCTCAGATTGTAAAAGCGTCATTAATAACCCCAATATGTTGAAAAATTTCGGGGTTGTATTTCCTCATAATGATATTTTATTAGTTGAAAAAACAGGATTAAACAGCCAAGTGGGGGTTAATGGCGAAGAAGCTTCAGAAGAAGAATGTCCTGTTGACTACATGTCGAAAGACTCGCCATTAGAACGCGCCAATAATTATGTAGCAGTATTAAAGCAATTAAAAAATGATTACCAACACATAGTGCTATTAGGCGGAAGTGAAGGTGCGCTGGTAACTAATTTAATTGTTGCACAAGAAAACTTTATTACCGCATCCGTTGCATTGAATGTTGGCGGCCAATACTTCATTAATGATGTTCTATATAGTATTGAAAATAATACACCTAAAAAAGAAGAAATTGCTAACTCAAAGGAAGGTTTTAAACAATTTGCAGAAGCGGTAAAACAAAAGCAATTAAATAACGACCAATTTGTCAGCGGCCATGGCTCGAAATGGTGGTATGAGATGCTCACCATTGACAATTTAAAACTTATCCAGTCAGTTAAAACCCCACATTTGGTGATACAAACGATGGCGGATACCAACGTGGATGCTCATGGTACAGATAATATGATGAAACAAGTTCGTAATACCCATGTTAGTTACCGTTCTTATGAAGATTTAGACCATTATTTCAAAGATAAAGATGGGCAGTTGCACACTGAACAAATTGTGACAGATATTCAGCATTGGTACCAAACGGTGACAAAATAAATATACTGGGAGTTATCATTATATTAATCCCCATGATTGTGTCACTAGGTGTAGTTTTGCGATTAGTGATTACATTAAACCTTATTTTTTTAGGTAAAGTAAAATGCATCTTGATTATTAAGATGCATTCAATAAAATCACTCCGAAATATAGCTGTAGTAATTAAAAATAGGTTCAAAACCCAGTTTTTTGTAGATAGATAACCCTTCACTGGATGACTCCAATACACACTGTTTAATCCCTTGTTGATGGCAAAGGTATAGCGCATGTTTAATAAGTGAAGTCGCGAGCCCTTTACCTTGGTATTGAATATCAGTACCAATATCATCAAGTCGAGCTGTTTCATTATTAAATGTCATAGTTAAGGTTGAGACTGGTTGCTGATCTGCAAATAAGACTAAATGCACCATATTAGTTTGTTTATCAAGTGCTCTTTGGTGATAACGAATATACTCGTCAGTAACAGTTGAGTCACTTTCATCTGTATCAGAATCGACATGGAATGCTGTAATTAACGGCTGAGCCCAATCTTCGAGTCGATCATTACTCTGTATTATCTGAAAATCAGTATTAAGCGGTGGTGGTGAATTGTATTGAGACAGAGCCCCTTGTGGCAAAATCATTGCGGTTGATTCACCATCAAAGACTAATCTCCGTGTTATTATTTCTGACTCAAATAGTGAAAGTATTTGGTCATGAACAACCAGTGCATAAGGTTTAGCTTGTTGTTTGAATAGCGCTTCGGCCTTCTCGTAATCTGAAATGAGTGCGCCTTGGTGGAGGTAAATATAATTAAATATAGGCAATGGTAGCTCAGAAAAATAAGCACTAGTTTGGTTGCTAATTTTCACCGTATTTGCACATATTGCAGACCAAAAATAGTATTCTTGTTGATAGAACAAATTTTCATTGTTATCCATTATGTGTACTCAGTTTATAGGCGTAGATAATATTTTTATGGCCTGATTGTATATAAAACGGAATGATCGCTATAGTGTTCGTATAATTGAAAGCACAAAAAGAACCATTTTATTGCAATTTATTGGATTTATAAGAAAATAGGTCTTCCTAGAAAAGAGATTGTATAAAAATAAGAGAATTATTATGAATAACGCACCAGACACGATAACTTTTTTTGAACGCTTGCTTCCATTGGTAGTTTCCGGTAAAAAAATTATCACTATTCGTGATAAAAGCGAGAGCCATTATGTTCCTGGGAGTATTGTGAAGGTATACGCGCTGGAAACAGGTGAATATTATACTGATATTAAAATATTGTCGGTAGAGCCCATTTCTTATGATGACATTTCTGAATACCATGCTAAACAAGAAGCCATGAACCTAGAGACGTTGAAAGCGCTTATCAAAGAGATTTACCCAAACGAGCAATATTTATACGTGATCACTTACCAATTATTGGATAGTACAGACTAATCAACAATAATTAATCAACAATAATAAAGAGGGAAGTCGAGTATTTTAGCTTTACAAAGGAAGATAAAAGGGCAATCTGGCCCTTTTATCTGATGATGATTACTTAATTGTTTGGCTAATATCTGAGTAAGCAAATAATGCTTGGGCTCCACCCGTATGAATAAACAGAACGGGAGTTTTTTCTTCAGAGCTTTCCAAGTAGTCAATTAACCCAGCCATGGCTTTACCGGTATAAACTGGGTCTAATAAAATACCTTCTTGCCGCGCTAATAAGTTGATTGCGGCGAGGCCTTTTTGGTTTGGCATTCCATACATGGGAGCAAAAAAGTTATCCCATAATTGTACTTCAGGTGTTTTAGCTAGACCCAACCATTGAGCCAGTTCGGATTGCAATTTTTCAACTTTAGGGGCTTGGTCTTGTTGCTTTCGTGACACTGTCACGCCAATTACTTGGCTCTGTGGTAGTAATTCTTGTAAACCAATGGCAAGCCCTGCATGGGTTCCAGCACTTCCTGAAGCAACAATAATTTTATCAAATTCAATATGTTCTGGTTTCTGTTGAGCTATCTCAATAGCGCATTGGACATAGCCTAAAGCACCTAATGTATTTGACCCACCCACAGGGACAATATAGGCATCTTTAAGAGAAAGTGTTTTAATTAGCGCTTCCATTTGGGATTGTGGGTCGGTTAATTCATCACACATCACACAACGGGTGGCAAATAAGTCAGTTAATAATTTATTACCATTATGCAGAAAGTTAGGGTTATCACTTTTAATTGGATTTTCTAATAACGCAACGCATTCAAGCCCATACATGGCAGCAACAGCTGCAGTTTGGCGGACATGGTTTGATTGAATTGCCCCCGCGGTAACAATAATTTTTGCTTTTTTGGCTAATGCATCAGCCATTAAAAATTCTAGTTTACGCAGTTTATTTCCCCCCATAGCAAGGGGAGTCATATCATCACGTTTTATATAAATCTCACGACCAAACTTATGCGATAAATTATTCAATCGATTAAGTGGAGTTGACGAGTTAAGTAAATCTATTTTTGCGTACTGTGTTAGTTGTTGTTGGATAGACATCTAAACTCCCAATAATTAATAAGAAAAACCAAGGTAAAGGTAAATAGCAAGAACAATACTGGCAGTTACTAACGCATAAGGCATTTGAGTACGAATATGCTCAATATGTTCGCAGTCTGTCGCCATTGAAGCAACAATAGCATCCGCAGAAATTGGGGAGGTCATATCGCCAAATATTGAGCCAGAAATTGCTGCACCAATCATATATTCAACAGGCATTCCTACAGATAAACCTAATTGAACCCCGATAGGTATCATTATCGCGAAAGTTCCCCAAGAGGTGCCTGTTGCTAAAGACATAATGGCGCTAATTATAAAGATAAATCCAATAGAAAAACCTGGGGCCATAACTCCTTGAGTGACTTCAGCAATATAGGCTCCCGTGTTTAACTCAGCAGAGACATTTCCCATCAAGAACGCTAAGATCATAATTGAGCTGATTTTTAGCATATTGGCGTAGCCGATAAATAATTCTTTAAAGAATTCATCAATATTTAGTAACCGCCGACCGATAAACCAACAGAAAGATACCACAGTACCAAACATGACTCCCCAATATACGGATGTCGAACCACTTCCTTTGCTAAAGTCACCGTCACCAGTGATATATAGTGCGATAGGGACCATTAACACCGTAGATAAAATAGGAATAAAGAAGTTTAATGAAGAATGAGCGTTAGGGTGATCAATAATCTCTTCTTCATTATCTTGGCTTTGTAACTGGGAAATATTCCCCTCAATAAAATTTTGTTGATATTTATCTTCAGCTTTTTTCATGGGACCCCATGAAATATTGGTAAATACATAGAATAGGATAGTTATAATAGATAACCATGCCATTAAATTGTAACCAATCGAAGTAATTAAAATATCAAAGGGCTCGCCTTGAATCAGACCTTGGGAAATTTGTACCCCGATTAATCCCATTATTACTGCACCCCAACCATTGATGATGGCGGAGGAACAAACAGAAACACATGCTGTTTGGATAATATAGGACATTTTTTCAGGAGCAACACCATATTGTCGTGCTAGATTTTTAGTTGAGGCGCCAGCGACTAATTGGTTAATTGAGCTTTCAATAAAAATAAGAGAAGTAATGATAATGGCAAGAAACTGGGTAGATTTACGGTTTTTAATCAGTTTTGTCTTATTGGTTAGTAGCTGAACTAATGCTCGAACTCCGCCTGTCACAACAACAAGCCTCATTATCCCTCCGATCATGACCATAAAGACAATTGTTCGCGTATTCCCTGCAGATGAAAATGTATCAATAATACCATCAACGGTACCTTGCACACCTAATAATAGGTTGTGATCGTTAATGACAGTAAAACCAACGAATATTCCTAGCATTAATGAAAGCATGACTTGGCGAGTTAATATCGCCAAAATTATAGTCACAATGGGAGTGATAACGGTCCAAATACCATAGTCCTGCATGTGTTTACCTGTGATCCTAGTGAAAGTATGAATTTTATAATTATTGAAAAATCATAGCATTAATAGGAACACGGTAGAATAATTTTATTCATCATTGAAATGAGTTGTGACAATAAATTAATAAGAAAAAGGCCAAACAGATAAATGCTGGCCACATGTATAGATAGAATCAAATATTACTGTCGAGCCTGCCACTCTTTAGCGGTTATTTTACTAATATCTTCTGTCTTAGTTTCACCAATTAATTCAATAAATTGTGGTTCAAGAGTTGCATAGTATTTGAAGCCGCATTTTTCTTGGGCAATTTTAGATTGCTCGTTACCTTGAAAGTAACCACACCATAAATTATCTAATTTCAAATTAGTGAATGCATGGTACATGATGGCGTTAATTGACTCTGGTATAAGGCCTTTACCCCAGAACGGTACACCAATCCAATAACTGACTTCTGCATCATTTTCCCCAATGGGAAAATTACTTTCATGGCTAAATGATAATCCAATCAGGCCAATAGCTTGGTTTTCATTTTTTAACGTTACCGCGTAAATTTCATCTCGCATAAAAATATTCTTGATGATAGAAAGACTCTCTTCTACATTTTTGTGAGCAGGCCAACCTGCGATAGGGCCAATTCTTTCATCTTTTGCATAGAAATATAAATCAGCGGCATCTGTTTCTTGCCAAGGACGCAATACTAACCTATTTGTTGCAAGTACCATTTTCTAATCTCCCCCGTTATGGTATCCCTTAATTTGAAGGCTATTTTAGGTATTTATGAAAATAGAATAAGGGCATAACTTGTACATTATGGGTACTTATGACAACTTTTTTGTTATGATTGCGTTATATGAAGCAAATCAAAACACAACAATCATGCAGCATTTAAAAAATTATCAAATTGATTTACCTGAAGCCATTCGGATTGGTGAAAGTAATATGGATGAGATGCAATTTAAACCGATTAAAACGTCTTATGTGGCGGTTTGTGTATGCAAGCAAGGATATGGAGTCTTCAATATTAATTTCAAACGGCATCTGATACGCAAAAACGATATTATCATTTTATACGATGATTCTTTTGCAATGCTGCAAGCCAAATCACGTAAATTTCGTTTGGAATATTGGTTGATTGATAAAAATCTAGCAACAGAAATTGCCTATGTATTACCAAATCAATTATTTGCTTTTTTTAATGATTTTCCTGTTATTTCAATGCCATTAGAAAAAGTCGCATTGTTTGAAAGCTGGAGATATATTCTTTTAGCTATAGTGTCTAATTGGGCTAAATATGGGGTATTACAATTAAAAAACCATTTACAAAATTTATTTTTAGAAATCAGTAATCATGCACAACACATTTCTATAAAAACAGAAAATAAAAGCCGCCAAGAGCAGCTGTGTTGGCGTTTTTGGGACTTAATTACAACTCACTGTAAGCAGCATAAAGAAGTGAAATTTTATGCTGAACAATTGTCTATTACACCATTCTACTTGTCCAAAATTAGTCAAAATTTTTTTAATGACCCACCAAAAGTATTAATAGATAGGCAAGTTATTTTAGAAATAAAAGCATTATTAGAAATTGGTAATTTATCCATTAAGCAAATTGCTGATGAATTAAATTTTGAAGATACATCTTATTTATGCCGTTACTTTAAACGGCATACAGGAATGACGTTAACAGGATTTAAAAAACGCATTGCACAAAAAGAGCTGAAAAACAAATAATACTAATGCGATTCAATTTTTGTTGAGTACTTTTTATAAACGCAATAACACATTGGAATTCATGTAATTATGGCATTGTGCTGGACGGATAAAGCTAGAATTAAAAAGCAATGTTCGGAGTTTTTTAGGACTGAAGTTTGTCATAATTAATGTAATTAACCAGCGAAGGGCGACATGATGATAACTAAAAATTTGTGGAAAACGCCAGAACAGAGGTGGCAAGCGGTGGTTGAAAGGAATAAATCCGCAGATGGTCATTTTGTTTACGGTGTAAGAACCTCTGCTATTTATTGCCATCCATCTGCGGCGGGGCGTTTACCAAATAGAGATAATGTTGAGTTTTTCGATAATGAACAGCAAGCTATTGAACAAGGCTACTGTGCTGGAAAACGCTTTCGGACAGAAACGTCACAATTAACCCAATTTTATCAAGAACAAATTGAAAAGGCTTGTCGTTATATTGAGCAGCAGGAACAAACGGTGAGCTTGGCAGAGTTAGCTGATTATATTGGTATGAGTCGCTATCATTTACACCGTTTATTTAAAGCACAGACAGGGTTAACACCAAAGGCATATGCGGATGCATTTCGCCATAAAACATTGCAGCAACAGCTTCAAGAAAAAAAACGAATTACGGATGCTATTTATGATGCAGGTTATCAATCAAATAGTCGCTTTTATGAAGCCTCATCTCAACGACTAGGCATGACGCCGAGTGAATGGAAATCAGGAGGAAGAGGCAGTAAAATTTATTTTGCTCTTGCGGTTTGCTCGTTGGGAACATTATTAGTTGCACAAAGTCCGATAGGGGTTTGCGCCATTTTGTTAGGGGATGACCCTGAGCAGTTATTGAATAATTTACAGGATAAATTCCCGAACGCAGAGCTCATTGGAGGAAATGACGACTTTGAACAACTAGTCGCTCAAGTGGTGGGTTTTATTGAGGCGCCTGAAATTGGTTTAAATTTACCATTAGACATTCAAGGTACTGCATTTCAACAACGCGTCTGGCAAGCTTTACGTAATATCCCAGTTGGGGAAACAAAGAGTTACAGTGATATTGCAGAAAAAATTGGCCAGCCTAGTGCAGTCAGAGCGGTAGCTAATGCCTGTGGTGCAAATATGTTAGCGGTAGCAATACCGTGCCACCGTGTTGTTAGGAGTAATGGTGATCTTTCTGGTTACCGTTGGGGTATTGACCGAAAACAAGCGTTATTGCTAAAAGAGGCGAAGTATAAGGCAGATAATAATTAAATTGCACTAAAAATGAAGAGTAACCCTAATATGATTATTTCAAAATCACACATTTGAAATAATATAACCCCCTTATTCTGTATATATGACTCATGAATAAGGGGAATACGAGTCATTGAATGGCAGTTTTCGGTTGACTATTTTTAGGATAGAACAAGTAAATGACATAGAGAAGTGTAAAACTCGCAGTGTAGCCGGTAAAGATCATCCAGAAAGTTTTCCAATCCACTACACCATTGACCGTATTAAGTTCGATAACCCATCCACATAATACCGCGCCTAAAAATGTGCCAAAACCGTTCACTAATGTGGTGAATACACCTTGTGCTGTTGAACGAAATTCGGGGGCAATTTCTTTTTCTAAGAATAGTGCTCCCGCGATATTAAAGAAATCAAATGCACAGCCGTATACAACCATGGATAAAAATAAAGCGATAGTACCAATCACAGTGAAATCACCGTAAGCAAATAAACCTAATCGTAAAATCCACGCGATCATACTCATAAATAGGATAGCTTCAATTTTGAATTTTTTGAGTAATAGCGGTAAAAGCAAAATAAATATAATTTCTGAAAATTGCGATATTGATAAAAAGATTGTGGGATATTCAGAAAAAACCGAGCCTCTAGCTTCAGGCATTAATGCCATATCTTGTAAAAAGGGAACGCCAAAGGTATTGGTAATTTGTAAAACAGAGCCTAATAACATGGCAAAGAATAGAAATACTGCAACTCGTCCTTTTTTAAAGAGAAAAATAATATTTTGACAACTAAAACTGGGTTTTTCTTCTTTTCTCTCAATTTTACAGCTCTGTGTTGAAATAAAGAAAATAGAAAAAATACTGAGTACAATCGATGCAATAGCACCAATATATAATTGATAAAAACTCATTTCCAATTTTAATAAGCTAATTGTCCACATAGCGACAATAAAGCCTAAGGTACCGTAAACGCGTATTTTAGGAAAATAAACATCAGAATCGAGCTTTTCAGCGCTCAACATTTCAAAAACAATACTATTACAAACAGAAATAGTCGGCATATAAAACATTAGATGAACTAATGTCACAATAAATAGTAGGGTTATTGAATCACTATGAGCCATTACGATTAGAAATACAGCAGAAATGATATGTGACGTAGTGTATACAAGTTTTCTGTTATTAATTTTATCTGCAATAAATCCGATGATAATCGGTGAGCATAAGGCTGAGATACCTAATGTACTAAAAATTAAGCCGATTTCACCGCCTTTGAAATGTAATGTATTGAAGAGGTAAGATGCAAAAGTAACTAGCCATGATCCCCAGATAAAAAATTGTAGAAATGAAACGAATTTAAGCCGAGTGATAATATTCATGTTTATATACCTTCCGTTAGCCTAAACATGCTTTAATGTGATTATTAAATAAACTATTCTATTGATTTAATAACCAAATATGGAAGCAACTATCATGTTATTGTTTGTACATTATAAAATAGATAATGAGAGTTTTTTTTGACATAGAAGTGGCTAATAGTCGATTAATAGCAGGAATTAGTGTATTTGAATGGGTAATATTACGTATTAAATGCATAGGAACAAGGAAATCAGGTAGTAATTATTTTTGCTAAATTTAAGATGATGGAATATTTGTTAATATATATTTAACTTTGCAGGAATCTCTTGAATTTAATTAAAAATTAAGATTTAATAGACCTCTATTCGCTCTTATCTTCCAGTTTGTTACCTTAATTAATCATCTCAATACTTCCAGTATTTAAACGTTACTTACAACTAGCTACTCACTGCCAAAAAACTTCCCTAATTTTTTTAAAATCAAACCATATCGATACCAATCATAAGCACTGATTGGATAATGCAATATATATCAAAACGAGAAAACTATGACTTCTACTCATTACTTACTGCTTTTGTCGGCAGTAGCGGTATACCTTGTTGGTACCGCAGAATTTATGTTGTCGGCTATTTTATCGCCGTTAGCAACGGTATTTCATGTTCAAGCTGACCAAATTACGTGGTTGGTATCGGCTTATGCGTTGGCCTATACCTTGGCAGCTCCTATTATTGGTTTTTTATCAGATAGAATTGATAGACGAAAAATTGTGCTTATGGCTCTTTTGCTATTATCACTCGATAGTTTAGTCATTATTTTTTCACCTAATCTATTGACTGCACTTGTTTTAAGGGGCTTCGGAGGATTGGCTTCTGCTGCACTTGTTCCCGTTATCTTCGCACTTATTGCTGATGTAATTAGTGAAAGTAAACAAGCTACAGCAATGGGGAGTATTATGGTGGGAATGACTGTCGGTATTATTACGGGGCCAATTATTGCAGGGATATTAGTCCAGTATTTTGCTTGGTACGCCCCTTTTATTTATACCGCGATAGGGTGCTTAGTCGTATTCATTATAGGGCTATTTACACTGCCGCACTCTCAAAAAACTGTCGGAAAAAAATTATCTTTTAAAGCGATTAAACATGTAGGTATTACCAGACTCATATTAGCGAAAGGTTTATGGAATGGGGTATCAGTTTGTATATTCTTGCTTGCAGGTGAAATATTAAGGCAACGATCCCACTTAGAAAGTGCGGAGGTTGGTAGCTTAATGGGATTATTTGGGATGGGATTATTATTTGGCAATGGCTTAGTTGCAAAAATTGAAAAAATTAAAGTATCAAATAATACAAAACTCGTGGTTATTATTTTAATAATCATAGTAACGATTATCTTATTTCTTAGTGGATGGCTTTCGTTAATTGGTCATGGATTATGCTTAACTGTTATTGGTGGGATGTTAGGATTGGCCTCTCCGATAAGCACCGCAATGTTAGCAAGGCAAAGTGCAGAGAATAAAGGTTTTGTCTTGTCTATATCCGAGAGTGTTAACAACTTGATTTTATTATCTGCATTACCAATATTTTCTTTACTCATTTCGAAAAATTATCTTAAGGTTTCTATAATCATGACTATTGTATTATTGAGTTCAGCTATTTGTTTAGTTTTACCGATAAGACAGAGAATAAAAAGGCAGTAGATTGGTCATTTTTCTCCACCGAAAATGTTTTTCAGTGGAGAAAAAATGCTATTGGGTAACTAATAATTGTTTTTTTCTTAGACGCATTCCATTTAGCATGGATAGCCAGGCTAAAAATGTAATAAACATAAGAATAATGAAAATAAAATAGGGGGGAAGTTCAGTTAATACAACTCCTGTTAACATCGGATTAAATGCACCGCCAAGTAGCCCTAAAGATTGAGCCGAAAAATAACTGGCCTTCATTCCGTCTGGGGCAATACTATCAATTAACATGTATTCGCCAGGGGCGTAGATTAACTCACCTAAAGTGAAAATAAAGGCGCCAAGAGCCCATAGGTATAAGTTTTCATGGGCATACATAAAGGTTGCCAACCCTAAAATAAAAAATAGACTACCTAATGTCATCAATTTTCTTAAGTTATCTGGAGTGATACGTTTGCCGACTGTATATTGTAACGTCACTACGACAATAGCATTTACGGGCAAAATAACACCGATAACTACTTGGGCAAAATCACTGTTAGCAACGGTGATGGCATATTGGGATATCCAAGTGGTAAAAGTTCCAAAAACTAATGAACCTAAGAAAGTTGATAAAATAAACCATGCCAGCACTTGGTCTCGTAGCATAGAGACAGGGTTCCATTTGCGGGTCTGGTCTTCTTCTAATGGTATCGGTTTTATGCTCTGTACAAACCGTTGTATAAAAAAGATTGGAAAAGCGGCTGAAATTGCAGCTAAATAGAATGGTAAGTTAATACTATACATTAATAACCAGGTGCCAATGGGAGGACCAACAGTCCAGCCTATATTAATGAAGGTATAATTTAAGGAAAATATTTTTGCTTTTAATGCAACCGTAAGGGTATCTGCAAAATAGGCTTTTAGTACCGTTGAGAACACGGAATAAGAGCAATTTATTAACGAAAAGAAAATAATGACTAAAATAGCATTATTAACGATAGGTATCGCAATAAACCCACAAATAAAGGCGATAACTGCGAATAGCATACAGCGTTTTTTATCAACGCGGTCTGCTAACATACCAAAGCCCATACTAAATAAAACACCAACCACCATAGCCATTGACATTGCAACACCGACAATATCAATAGCCATTTTATATTCACGGGTTAGGTAAATAGCCATGAAGGGCAATGTTGCACCACGCCCAATCGTTAAGAGCAGAGACGATGCAAGTAATGCACTGTTTGATATATTAAATCTAGATAACATGGCTCACAACCTAACTTATTAATTGTTGTTATATATTTGTTTCGGACTATCTGTAAGCTATAAAATACCTAAATTTACAGTGGTGAGATATGGTGATTAATGCTCAAAATTGAAAACAATATTTTGCTGATGCTAATGTGCCATTATCAATTAAAAATCTGGCAATATGAAATACAATCTAGCCAATTAAACGTTATATGCTGTTATAATAACCGATAAATTTAAATGAGTTATAAGGAAAAGGACTTTGGGTGATAAAAAAGAAAAAGGTGCAAGTATGCACCTTTTCGAGAGAGGTGGAGATTATAAAGCGGCCGTATAAACTCGACGACTAATATCTAAGCTAATATCTTGGTGCTCACCTAATTTCACCATATTATGTGCAGCTAAACTATTAACTAATGGTTCAATAACCTCTTGGGTCAGTTGGTAGTCACTAAAACGAGTACCTACTTGCATTTTTTCAAAGAACTCTCGAGTTAACTCAATGGCATTTAATGCTTTCTCTTGGTCAGAACCTGACGTAATTCCCCAAACTCGTTCTGCATATTGCACTAATTTGGCCTGTTTTTGGGCTAATTTTTCCGTCAGCATGGATGGTAGAACAATAGCGAGTGTTTGTGCATGATCCAAACCATACAGCACAGTGATTTCATGGCCTAACATGTGAGTAGACCAGTCTTGTGGTACCCCAACACCAATTAAACCATTTAAAGCCAAGGTGGCTGTCCACATTAAATTGGCTCTAATATCATAATCTTTTGGAGTCTCAAGCGCTTTAGGTCCAATCTCTATTAATGTTTTCAATAAGCCTTCTGCGAATGCATCTTGTACGTAAGCATTCACTGGGTAAGTCAAATATTGTTCAATAACATGAACGAAAGCGTCAACAACACCATTACTTATTTGGCGAGTCGGTAAAGTATAGGTTTTTACTGGGTCAAGAATAGAGAATTGAGGAAATACATGGTCACTCATAAAAGCAAGTTTAGAATGCAGTTCTTCACGAGTAATTACAGAACCCTTGTTCATTTCGGAACCAGTAGCAGGTAATGTTAACACTGTACCGAAGGGCAGCGCCGTTTTTATAGTAGTGCCTCTATTTGTGACCACCTCCCATTTATCGCCTGGGTAATTTACCGCTGCCGCGATAAATTTAACACCATCAATGACGGACCCACCACCAACCGCCAGCAAGAAATCGAAACCTTCTTTTTCAATTTTATCAACAGCTTTTATCAATGTTTCATAACGAGGATTGGCCTCAATTCCACCAAAATGATCGAATGCTCGAGATCCTAAAGCTTGCTCAACTTCATTTAAGGTTCCTGTTTTTCTTGCACTTTCACCGCCAAATAAAATAAGAACCTTAGCATTTTTAGGGACAACTCGGTCAAGTTCACTGATTTTACCTTCACCAAACATGATACGAGTGGGGTTATAAAATTCGAAATTGTTCATATATGGCCTTCGTAGAAAGTAGAAATGAATCCAAATAATTACATGCATATAATATAATTACAAGTAAACATAATATAATCTTAAAATGATTGTGTATCATATCGATTTGATGGTTTATATTTTAATAGGGAAATTATCTTGAGCGTTGTTAATTGTAGTTAATCTTAATTATTTTTTTATATATTTTACTGATGTGGCAATCTTGTTAAGTTGAAGGTGGGCTTTAATTTGACATGGAAAGAAAATTCAGATGATAAATGTAAATGTTAAGAAAACTAATGATAAAATAATTAATAAAGATGATGATTTGATATTTTTAACGGAACACATAGATGGTAGGCCATTAGTAGGGGAGCAGTCCTCCGAACTTAAAAATATATCTAACTGGTTTAATCCTATAGATGAATTCACAAGGCTTAAAATTACTCATCATTCAATAAGTAAGCCAACAAGTGACTCTACATATGATTATCATGTTTTGATCCAAATAGGGGGGGACGATGCTGCAGCTAAATCAACGGGGAGATTATTAGCGAAATTCCCTAATAATTCGCTTGTTATACAGTTCGATATTGAGAATGAACAGTGGAAAGTACTACATGGTGATTTACAGGCAAAAGTTAACGGGAAAATACGTTGGGCGGTTGTTGGCCATGGTAAATATAATGGACGTAATCAACCAAGTCTCTTTGAAGGGTACCAAGCTTACCAACTTATTGCAGGGTTGAAGTACCTCAAAAGTCATGTGCTGAAAGCATACCCACCCAATAAAATTGTTTTGGCTGGTTGCCAATTAGGCCGTGGGGGGCTAAATGAAAATTTCGTGTTTAGGGCAAGTGTCGAATTAGCTAAACAAGGAATATACCTTCCTGTAGTGGGATATAATCGATCTATCGGTGTCTCGAATGACAGTAAAAAAATAACTTGGCCATATGATTTAGCAGGGGAAAAACAGTCTACTAAAAATTGGCGGTTAGAAATTAATATTAACCAAACTAACCAGCAAGGCTATATTAATGACAAGCATGCCAGTTTATATTTTATCGATGAGTTAAGAAGTGGTGAGTTGGAAGTTTGGCAATTAATAAAAGATGACCATTCTACTGCTATGGATATTTTTAGGGATCCAGATAATGAGTATAAAATTGACGTTGATTTGATTAAAAAAGTGGCTTTTAATCATGATGCATACGCTATTTTTAAACAGAAGTTAAATGCGAAAGATACTCAATTTAATAGTGATTTTAGAAGTGAACTAATTCGTGAATATGAAAATGTTGGAATATTAGAAACACCATTATGGTTAATGATTAATAAAGTCGATATAAATGCTAATCCACAAAAAAACAATGATACTGTAAAAATTATTATTCGTTCAGGAAGAGGTGTTGTCGGTAAAAAATATGCAGAAGATCTAATTAAGGACTCCCCTGATAGTGCATTATTATTTCAATTAAACCCGAATACAATGGAATTTTTTTCAGAGTATGGTGACCCAGAAAGTTTACTAAAGGCATCTAAACAACAGTGGATATTAATAGATAATATTCATTCTGAAGCTGGTTTTATACAAAATTATGCTAACTCACTAAATGTATTAAAAACAAGATATGACCTTAAAATACCAGAAAATATTCTGCTACATTTAACCGATAAAAAGGCACTGTTAACTAAAGATGAAAAGTTGATTTTTAGTGAGGAATTAACAAGTAAGCTTAAAATAAATAGAATATATACTGAAGTTTTTTTAGGTGATAATTTTGAATTAAGAAATAAAATAAGGTCATTACTTGAAAATATTAGTATAGGTAATTTATTCGTAGACCACATTGATATTGATAGACATTCTTACTTGAAAGGGTATTTTTCATTACAAGATGGAGGCATCGATAAGAAAAAATTAAATATCGCAGCATATGATCCCATTATTAGTAAAAAAATTAATACAATTTGTGATGCTGAGAATGAAAATAATTTTTCTCAGATGTGGGATTTAATATTTATTGATGATGACACCACTGGGGTTAAGCAGCAAGCTATTGAAGTAAAAGAGATTTTAGGGTTTTTAAGCCAGCAACCCGAAAAACTAAACTACCTAAGTCAGCTGTCTATAAACCGTTTGAATGCGTTATTCCCTAGTGGAAAAGGCTTTAATCATGCAGAAGTTTTAAAACTAGTCCAAGATCCAATAAAATTAAGAGAATATAATCAATATATTGATGATTTATTAATGCTCTATATAGATATTGAGCCCTCATCTGGAAACGACAATTCATTAAAAAAAGAATTTGGATTAATTTTAGATTTACATGAAAAAATAAAATTTAATTATGCAGCATTATCTCAGCTATCATATAAAGAGGGATTCGATGTTGCAGTAAATAAATTGCCAGTTGAAATGCATTCATTTGAGAATATCTACCTTTTACACTTTTTGCAGTATAGCAATTTAACTGACGAACAAAGTTTGCAACTTAAGGAAAAACTTGAAGTTCTAACCAAGCTAACACGGAAAAAAGAATTAAGTAATATTACCAGTAAAGAGCAGGAAGTGCTCAATAAATTTGATGAAATATATCAATCGAATTTTGATTTATTAGGGGCTGTTTCTAATGAAATAGACGAACAATCTCACAAATTATTATTTGAAAATATAGAAAATAACCAGAACATCACTTTTCAAAGTGATAAGGAAACATATACAATTACAAGTTATTCACGTAATGATAAGTATTTTTTAACTTTATCTGATACTACTGGTGTCGAGCTTGTTATTGGTCACTCAGAATTTAGTCAGGCAAAAAAACACTTATCTAGTGTTTTTAATGAATATATTAACCAAGAAATGACGCAAGAAGATGGCAAAATATCAACCAGAGGAAATATTGCGGGATTTAAGCACAAAGTAGGCGAAGCCCTGTTTGGTGAAGTGCAAATCATAAATACAAAGAGTGAAGCATACCAAAGTATGCAGCAAAGCATAATCAGTGAGCTAAATACCTTTTTCAAGTCATCAGGAATCTCAGTGACTGATGACTCAGAAATTATTTTTTACGAGCAGGTAACATCATTAAAAAAACTTAGAGATATTGGGGCTACAATAAATAGCGAACCATTAGATTTTAAACATACTCAGCTTCCAAACTGGGAGGATAATGTTAAATTTAATCCTGATAAATTAGCATTTCAGTTAACCTTTTTAACTGAAAATGAAAAAGACATTAATTTAATTAAAATGATTAATAAGAGTTTACAAGATGACCATATAACAAGACGAATTGATGTTAATTCAATGATCCAACCAAGGGCCGTACTACAAGAACAGCTCCAAATTATTCAGAAATCACAACTCGATAATCCAGTTGGTGTGGATAAGACTATAGAAGATTTACGACGCATCGGTATTAAATTACCAACTTATGCAAAAATAGCTAATTATTTTGGACAAGGAATTGGTTCTACAGGGATATTTCTAACAATCAACTCTGTTTACCAGTTAATAGATGAATTAGATAATCCTAATCTATTAGAAAAAGAAAGACGAGAAATACAGAAAAACCTTGATCTAGCCTGCGCAAGTGCATTCTTTAATTATGGGGATATGGTCTTACAACCTATTCTACTTAAGCTCGCTTATAAACAAGCTGGATCGTTTAATGTATCATCAAAAATTACAGCTCGTATTACAATTATATTTAATTTAATTGGAATGGGGTTAGATATTTATCAAGCTTGTGAAGCATTTGAACAACTAGACAGGGTTACAAATGATAAAGAGCGCCAAGACTTAATTGTGAATGGTTCTTTGTCAATTGCTAACATTATTGTGGGTGGTGTAACCATGATCGGTATAATCATTGGTTCATCGGCAATACCTGTCGTTGGTTTAATTGTTGCGGGTTCCTTATTAATTGGAGGGATGGTATATACAGGTATTCGCGCAGTAGAAAAAATTGAAGAGGAACTCGGTGAATCTCTAGGCTGGGATGAAAAAGCCAGAGAAGGTATTCGTGCTGCACTTGGTTTTCCTCCATCAGACAATATATTAAATCGATTTAGTTATAAACAGCATTTAGCATACTTCAAAAATATAAATTGGCAGCAAGACTTAGATACGTTCAAGTCGTCATTTTTATATCAAGGTTTTGATGAACACTTACAATTGGTTGGTAAACCGATCCTTGTTGAACATATCAAACATTATATTTATTATAGAAATAACTCAAAAATAATTAGTAGTGCAGAGTTTGCTGATGTGGATAACCGTGGACCTCTTAGTCATATTGATAGTGATGAAATAGGGCCTTACTATACCATCGAGCAAATTAATTTTATTCGGGAAAATTATCATTATGACTCTCAAGATAATCGTTGGGTAAAAAGCTTTCAAACACAGAGGGTCAATGAACTGAATTTTAATTATCGTTTTAGACTAGTGAATAAAACGGCTCCTATCGCTTATAAAAATATTGGCGAGGAGGTTGCCAATGACATTATTGTACTTAATCCTGAGTATGATAGCTTATTACTAAAACAATTTTTACATAAAAACGAACTAACTACTTTTTATAACATAAAGAAAAAACAGTCGGTTGCTACACAACTAAGTTCATTATCAGCATCAGAGCTACGGCTATTCCAGGCCAGAAATAATTATACCAATACGATTCACCCTGATATAAATAATGATATCAGCGTGAATAGACTAGGGAGTGAATTTTTAAACCAGCCTATTGATATTGCAAGAGAATTATTAAGTGAGAAGCCTAGGGTTATTTATGAAGGCATGCAAAATATAGGTTACCGATATGAAAATGAAGCAAAGCAAAAAAACATTAGTTTTAACCCTGGGAATGGAACAGATATTATTGTTGGAAAAAAAGAGCAAGCTCTCACATTCTCTACAAACATTTTTTTTAAAATAGCTACGCTCCCCACACGTCGCAAGGGTGACTATTCGTCAGTGCCGACGCCCGTATATAAACGAAATTGAGAGAGTAGATCGACGCGTAGG
>OJKJ01000157.1_pt1 | contig 51354 bp, 53 predicted proteins | sample 1596491 | NCBI WGS metagenome assembly OJKJ01 (sample SAMEA4350160, study PRJEB24818) | metagenome | biome: human; feature: gut; material: faeces | place: Denmark | collected 2013-09
AGAATGCCACAACCTTTCAGACCAGCGGATAACGGTGGTCTATTTGTTGTACTTGAAATTTCATCAACAATAACTCTTAAAAACTTTTCATTATACTATTGACTTTTTATTTGCAGGCTGTTTTTGGGGAGCATTTTCTCCATTTTGCTTTGGTTTTCTTCTTTTTTGCTCCTGTATCAGTTTGTTCCTGACTCTCCGAAGTTCCCGCCTCCAGGCTTTTCTTTGGTTTTCTGTGCTTTTTCCCTCTTTCATGCTTTATCTTCCCTCCTCTCTCCGACCTTTCTTTTTTCCTGCTCTGTTCTAAGCGGTATCTCTCATCCGGCACAGACAGGCTGCGGCGGTGCTTTAAAAATTTGAAAAAGCTTGCGATAAATGCAAATAGACTTTCTCCCTGAACTCCCAGGATAGCCAGGATTATAACCGGCACCAGGACTATCATGCCGATGTATAGTTTTGTCTTTCCCGTAACACTCAGTGACATAATAAGCGGCACCAATCCCGCGAGAATCAGTGCCGTTTCAAATGCATTTCTAGTTTTTACCCGCCCGGAAAGAATTGTCCCCTCCTCAGCAAAATTGGGCGGGATTGTATAAATATCAATCCGGTTATTCTCATTCATTACCCGTTCCCCTCCTATTTATCCTGTTTTCTTAAATAAAACAGGCTGCCGGCACAGATTAGGATTAATGCCATGCCAAGAATACCCAAAACTGGTATCTGCCTCCGGTCCGGCTCTGTTCTAAGCATCTCTTCCTCCGTGTCTGGTTTTATCTGTTCTTCCTGTTTTATCCTCTCTATTATTTCTTGTTTTTCAGCTTGCTCTGTCATCAGCGTTTCTGTTTCTTCCGGAAATTTCTGGACACTGCCTGGATTCACAAACACCTTGCAGATAGAAATCCTGCCGGCCTCCACGCAAACAGTATCTGGCTCTACATGGCAGTCATATTCCCGTAGTTCTGATATGGCCGTGACTCCAGTTACTTTGTACCGCTCTCCCGCTAGCGACAAGTTCGCTATATAACCAACATCTTTATCAAGTGACACAGTAAATGCCTTTCCTCCTGTCAGTCCGGTAAAATAAATGGTGACTGCACCCTGAAACCCTTGAAACACCTGGCACCGGACAGCCAGCGTCCCCCTCCCTGTATCTGTATCGGTATACTCTTCATCCCACATTGTTTCTCCTTTTGCACCCGCCAGACCATCGGCATAGCAAACTCCGGAAATGCCAAGAATCAGGCTGAGTGCAAGGCTGGGAAGGAAACTCCATTTTGATCTATGCTTCATTCCTTCACTCTCCTATAATCCATATGCCGCCATCGCTTAAATCCCTGGCGTATGACCGAATTGTGGAAGGGCTGTACAGGTTTCCGGTCCTCCCCCGGCTCCCAGGGTCGGCAATGGTTATGTTTCCGTCACTGGTCACTCCGGTTAATACGATAAAGTGTCCGCTGTTTCCTGATATCGTATTCTCCGCGCAGATTACCACCGCAAGCTTTCCATTCTTCAATTCCGCAACCACATGATTCATCTGTTCGCGCCTCACACGTTCAACCGACAGTCCCCAGTTCCGGGCTGCATTTGCCGGATATGCATGGCTGGTTCCACGTCCCGAAACATATCCTCCGGTGTCCATCGCATATTGCGCTGTCAGCTCAGGCGTTATCTGTTCACCTGTCAGTGTCGAAATCACAATAGCAAGCGCTGTGGGACCGCAGCCAGAAGTGCGTATTTTGCTTCCCCCATAGGAAAGAGAGGCCCAAGGTTCCTCCCCCTGGTTGTAATACACTACTTCCCTCACACATCCGGGCACTGTCTCATAGATGATTTTATCTCCTCCGGTAGCAATGGTACTGGTATAAATACCGCCAGACGCTCCCGCACCTAATATATAATTTTTCCAGCTTGCGGCCTTAAACAGTATATCCAGTGCCCCGTCCTTCCCATTTTGAACTAACTGGAACAGCTTCAGCACGTTATTAAAGCTATTTGGGTCCGTCACATAACGGAAACTATATCCGGTTCCTGTTGAAGACAAATGTGGATTCAACTTTACCACAATAGAATAGTCCACAATTTCAATTTCTTCTTCCTCATCACCGAAACCAATGGTTTCTGTATGTGTTCCTGTCTTTGCCCAATCAAAAAAGGCGCTCTCTTTTTCATCAATAAAGGATTTTAATAGCACTTTCGATATGGACGAATCGGTCTGTGTGATTCCCGGTATCGTATTTCCGCCACCCTCTCCCATATATCCCAGAACCTTTTGCACATAGGCTGGTGTTTCTCCATTTTGGGGAATTTGATACCCTGCTCTCTTCACAGCGCCTGGCCCCGCGTTATATGCAGCAATCGCCAATTCCAGCCCATTTGGATAAACAGAAAAAGCTGCGAGCTGCTGTGAGATATAGTTGGCTCCTCCCATAATATTCTGCTTAGGATCGTAGGGATTAGTAACGCCCAGGTTCGCTGCCGTTTCAGGCATAAGCTGCATGATTCCGATAGCACCTGCACTGGATACACAATTTGGATTAAAATCGGATTCTGCTTTTGCCATAGCCTTTAACAGCACTTCCGACACCTGATAAGTGGCGGATGCAAGCGTAAAATATTCATCATACGCACTGGTAAGACTGCTTGTCCCTCCCCCTGTACCGTACCCATTAAATCCTTCTATCTGTTTCCCGCTCCAGGATTCTTCCATCAGGACAGCCAGATACTGGCTCAATCTGGGTTTTAGGACTGTTTCATATTCATCGTCCACCTCATATCCATCATATCCACTCTGGTTATTATCATAGTCAGCCCGGATTTCCTCTGCTGCTTTATCTCTTAGGGCCTCGACCAAACCATATATTTCTGACTCAAAAGCCGAATCAGCGGCAAAAAGAACCTCTATCTGTATTTTTATGTTATTACATTCTGCGGTGCGAGCCTGGGACACATACGCATCCGCATCTGCAAAGCCGAGATACATAAAAATAAGGCTGACAGAATTTACAAGCAGGTATGCAAAAAGCAGGATTGCAAGCAGGATAGAACCTATTACTTTCCAAACGGTTTTACTTGTAAGCAAAGCGCCGACTAATGTTCCAAACGGTCCCCCGAACGCGGTTCCCACAGTGGCGCCGCTGGTCACGCCTCCGGCTTTGGCAGCCCCAACCGCGGCATGTGCCGCTTGAATTGAATGTGCAATTTTTTCTGTCTGCCCCGCTGCCCGAACGATTCGGGCAGCCGTTTCTGCCGCTTTGTCAAGCGGCTCATTGCTCCGTTCCTCGTTCATTCTCTCTCCTATAAATCAGCCGGTCCCATTTAGACCAGCTGTTTGTTATCATTTTTCTCTTTTTCTGCCCGTATACCTCTTTCCGGCATTTCTTTTGTTCTCCGGTTTCTTTTTCGGTGCTTGCTTCGGTGCGCCTCTCTCTTGAGGAGTTACCTTGTATACTTTCTCCAGACGTATCATGCCGTTCTTTTCCAAAACCGCTTTTGTTTCCGGTAAAACCGCTGGAGCTTGTTCCTTTTCCGGAAGTTCGTAATAGGTTTTTCCATCTTCATGTATCGTCTGATAGGCTCCCTGTGGTTTTTCAAACCGACTGGCATCATAACGCATATACCGTTCTCCATCACGCTCTGCAAGATAAGAACCATAATTTTCATCAGAACTGCCCTTTCCGGATTGACCATAAGTTCCGGTACCAGTTTCCATAACTGTACCGCTCTGCATTCCGCCCTGGGATACACCTTTGACCTCTTGCATACTTTCAGCGCCTGAGACAGCACCAGCACCATTGGAAACACTGCCACCCATTTCCATGCTATGGGGCTGACCTTCGTCCATGGCGCCACCACCTGCCATTTCGTTTATTGCGGTATCAGTATCCGATATGCCGGCTCCTGCCGTACTGGTTCCCGGCAGACCAGATTGTACAGAAGAGGCCGGGCTATCCAAACCACCTGCATAATCTGCAGCCATGGCTTCTGCTCCACCAGGTAATGTTCCTGCATGTTCTTTTGCCTGTGCGGATTCACTATCATATGAAAGAATACCAGTGTCTGCCATTCCTGCACCTGGTTCTGCTTCCTGCCCGCCATCCTGCATTCCGGTAATACCACCAGTCTCTCCTGATACCTCCATACCGGCACCCGGTTCTGCTCCTACAAAGCCAGAAATATTGCCTTCGTCCATTCCGATTTCAGATTCAAACGCTTCTTCAGGCTCATCAAGGGAGGCTCCAAACGGCCCATCTTTTCCATATCCCATTCCGGGAATTTCCCCTGCCTCATCATAAGAACTATCCATAGGTACATCCTCATCATAATTAAAGCCAGGGTAATCCATACCTTCCCTACTCTCCATCCCGTCAAAGGAACCTTCTTGTGCATCAAAATCGGATTCATCCGGCATTCCAAAGGGGGCATTTGCACTCTCAGTACCAGGCATTCCACTGTCAAATTCATTTTCAGCCCCATGCCAGCCAAAGTCCTCCCCTGGTTCTGGTTTTTCCTCGGCATTCACTCCACCATTCATACCGCCAATATTGGAGCCATTCCGCATACCGGATATACCAGCCACCCCAAAGTTCGGAGAACCGCTTCCCATTGGAATTGGTTTTCCTGTGCCGAATCCCATGAGGGAGGCTCCCTTTTCCTGTTTTCCACCTCCTGTTCTGCCACCGCTGCCTCCCATATGAAGCAGCCGGCCTGCCATAAGAAGTGCGCCCATACCACTAAGGCCGCCTCCGATTCTGCCCAGATTCACTCCCAGAGAAGCCATATAACTATCAAGCTTCGCGGTTATCTTACAAAATCCAATCAGACACATGGTTGCCGCAAAAAACTTCGTAAATCCATAACTGCTGGACATTAAGTTACCATAGCCCGAAAGGAACATCTTCAGACACCACGCGTCCAGTATGATTATCAATATCTGCCCACCAAACATCCTCACCCATGTGGTGGTAATATTATTTGTAGATTTTGAACCGCCAGCTGCAAATGCCAATGGTGCAGTATAAGAAAAGATTCCCAACAAGACATACCGTTCCGCCAAAATAAATAGCATTTTAAAATAGTTCCAAGCCACAACAAAATGCATGATTAACAAAAGCATCTGAATGCTGATTATATCGATTCCCAATACAGATACCACTGCCTCCGCTGCTGTCACATATCCGGAAAAAGAATTAACTGTGATTGCGCTTCCCGCTACCCACTGGTAAGGAGTTCCTACAATGTTCAGAATATAATTGACAATATCCTTTGCGTAGACAATCATAAAAAGGCTGATGGCCGACCGAAGTACGAGTTCAATTGGATCCTCCGATGAGGTTGTTATCTTGCTGAATATTCCCTTAAACAACTGCCAGATCAAAATCATAAGAAGAATCATTACCGCAATCGGCATAATACCATCCCGGTATAAATTACCGGCAACGCCAAACAATTCTTCAAACAAATTTAAATTACAGGATAAAATTTCCGTAAACATACTGCTTGCAACATCCATCATATCTATGATAAATTGGGAGCACATTTCTTTAATACTTTCAAATAATAGTTCTAAGAGCCAGCCCATTTTATTATCCTGTTACAGGATTTTACACACCTCCTTGCTGGGAGAGCACCAGCCTTTTTTATACATTCCGTATCGTTACGCAGAAAACATACTCTTTGGAATAATACTTTCCATATAGGTTACAATACCGCCAAGAGTCATTAGGGCGGCCCAACAGATAATAATACGCTTTAGCCAGGCTCGTGATTCATCCACGGTTTTTCCTGACTTTGAAAAATTCATAAGAAAGAGACATACAGCTGCACACACAACTGCACCTACCGTTGCAATTCCAGCAACATCTGTATACACTTGCTGCATGGCGGATTTGGCCGTATCAAAAATATCTGCATAGGCAGTCTGGCACCTAAAAAGCACCATCATGCTGACTACGTAGGACTGTCCGGTAAGAGCCGGTATGTTTATATGCTTTTTTTGATTAGACGCCAGAAAATCCGTCTGTCTGTCCATGCTCAAATTAATCACTCCTTTTGGGGTACAAAAAAAGCAACCATCACAATGATGATTGCCTTCCCTGCATATTTTACAATTTTTATGGCTCTCCACGGAAATATGCCCATGCATAAAAACTGATGATATCATTATAAAAACTTTGGAATCTCAAGTCAATGCATGTTCCGTCCCAATATAGTCTCTTTCTTATCTCTTTTTTGTTCTTGTCTAAGCCGCACCTTTTAACTGCCCACACTCTCTGCTATTTCTTTCGATTGTATAGTAGTAGGAGGTAGTTTCAATCCGTACATAATCCGCTGCAACCTCCAGAATGCGATGTACCCTATCCGTCCACATTAGATGACCATCATATCGATAACATACTTCTTCCCCTACTTTAATTGGTAACTGTACTTCTCCTGCTGTTATCACGATTCTTTTTGCCTGCAAATTATTCTTCATCATAGCAGCCTCCTTTTCAACTGGCTAACTGATTCAACGATAATACACTCACCTTGTCGGTATAATCCACCTTTTTTCCGTTTCCAAAAGCAAATTCCAGCTTTTTAACGGAAAAAGGGATAGTCTTTCTTAATCGGAAGTCTAATAGTTCTGCTTTCACTTCCGTAACCACTGTTTTGGGCAACCTGGAACGAAAAAATTATAATCCAGAATCTCCGCCTGCTTACTAGTACCTAAATCCCTCATTTTCTCATCTTCTGTCCTGATTCCTTTGGCCTCCAGTCCAACTAATATTGTTCCATCAGACATACAGCTTTTTTTCTGCGTTGCCTGACCGATTGACAATTCCATTTGTTCTGGATTTTCCATCTGAACTCCACTTAATAGTAAAACACAGTTATCTGGATGGCTCACTGGTTCAAGCGTCTGGATTTCAAGTTTCATTTTCTTAAATTTGTCATGTTTCATTTGATTCCTCCTTTGAATTAAGCTCTGATTCCTAATCGCTATCCTCCTTCTGTATTGTTGCTCTTTTTTTGCACAAAAACCTGCTAACAAAAGTCAATACTTTTTAGCAGGTTTTTAAAATTATTTTTATTTCTATATTTTCCCACGACAATTAGACCGGCGGTGAATCCGGTCAATCACTTTTGTATTTCCATCTTTTTACTCCTGGTACACCTCCATTACTCGTGCATAGTAAATTCTAAGAAACTTGTTTAATCCTGCTATTTTAGCCGCACGTTTTGACTTCCCCTCTTTCTCCTTCTTCAATATAAATTCATAAACCAACGCATCCTTCGGCGCTTTATGTGTCTTTAAACAACGCATAACCTCATAGCCTATTTTCCGCAGACTTGATGAACCACGCTTTGATATCTTTCGCTCTGTTCCGGTGAATTGACCTGACTGATATGGCGGGGCATCTATCCCTGCATGGGCTATCAGTGCCTTTCCACTATGGAAACGCCTTACGTCTCCGATTTCCGCTATCAGTTTCGGTGCCAGCACGTTCCCCACTCCTCCCATTGCCCGCACTACCGGATATTCCGGCAGACTCTTGGCTAATGTCTGCATTTGTGTTAAAATCGTCATCAGAGTGTTATCGACTTCTCTTAACACCCTGACCGCTTCCTGTACCAGCATTTTGGTCGATGGGGTACTGGAAGAAACTGTAGGGATACCCTCTTTCGCCAGTGCATAGATTTTTTCGGCTTTGTCCTGGCGGCGATGGTATCCCTTCCTTTCTGCCCATTCAACATAACTCTCCACAAACTCCTCCTCTGACTGTCTGGTTATATTGTCGTAATGCCAATATTCTTCTGCAAAGTCTGACAGCTTATCTTTCCCGTTCGTTTCGTTCCAGCCTTTCAGGAGCTTCTTGATCCCAGGCATCGTATAATCCAGCAGATGCGTCAGTTCCAATACGCTTTCTACCCGCATCCTCATATAGTGACGGTACTGCCGACCTAACAGCTTCAGTTCCGCATAAACGCTTTCTTCCGCTTCATAGTCCTTCAGACGATACCAATGGTCAATCCCATAGTTGGATATCGTAATGGCATCCTGTTTGTCTGTTTTCACACGCCTAAGCCCCTGGCAACGGTATTCTTTCATTTCAAACGGGTTGATCACTGCCACAAAGAAGCCCTTTTCTTTCAGGTAACTCAATACTGGCAGATGGTAAATCCCTGTCGCTTCCATAATTACACGTATCTCATCATCCAGACGCAGCAGCATGGTCGCAAGTTCAGACAGTTCCTTTTCCACATGGCAGACTTCAAAAGGTCTGCTTACAATTTCACCATACGGTTTCAGAATACATACGGTACTTTTCTCCTTTGATACATCAATTCCTACGCTTATCATCTGTAACCTCCACATTGGATTTGTAATTGTTCCCATCCACACTTATTACAACTCATTTTAGTTCGTTACACGAAAGCACCTTACGGGTTTCAACCTGCTTAAACGACTGTTTATAATAAGGGGTGGTTGACGGTTTTTGTGACGGATGTGGTTAATCCAAAAAGAGCCTCGCCAGACCAATTACTCCCTTATCATAAAAAAATAAGTGCAGAGGGTAAAGCACTAATGATATGCTTTATCTCTTACACTTATATGGTACTAAAAAGACGCTACATTTTTCTAAAAAATGAGCGCCATTCTATAGCTTAATAAATATAAAACACCCAGAACAAACTGATGCTCTGATTGCTTCCTTCAATGCAGAAAGAACAAACTTTTATGTATTACTTATTCAAGTACTACATAAATCAATACACCATCATTTTATCACCATATATTGTTCGTGTCAATATTTAACCACGATATATAGTATGTCTTTATTTTTTATTTATTACCACACTTGATAACTGCTTTATAACATTGTTTTGCAAATTAATCGTCCCTCTCGCTCTCTCACTGAGCATCATCTCTTCTTCCTGCGCAATCATATTAAATAATGATAATATACTTTTCTCTTGTATAATCTTTCTACATATGTCCCTATTCTCAAACAACTTAACTCACCTCTCTTGTCAACATAATAAAAAGGATATTACACGTCTATTACCCATGTATCACGATAATGTTCTAATAGCATTCGACTTTCCACCTCGTACCCCCACAGAATACCTTCCACCGCTTTTAGAGCACTTTCTCTCCACCGAAAGTAGGTACTTCGATTTATACGCACATTCTGAGACAAATGCGGTTCCAACTTATTTATAATTTCTGTTATATTGTTTGGCTGATAGGCAGACATATAAGTATAATATAGAATCCAATAATATCGTTCTCCCTGCGGATGGTATTTTCTCATAAGCTCTACAGCCTCATCAATCAATTTCAAAAATTTGTTGGAACTGTTGATTGCGTCCACTCTGGATTTAATATTTGCTTCATCATCATTTATATCCATGCCAGCCTGATATATTGACTCTAAAAAGTGATCCACGTCCGTCCCATACTCTTTTTGAAACCGATGTTTCACTTGTCCAATCTGCACTTGCATACGCCAGGAAACAGAACGATAAATTTTAAATAATATAGCAACATCATGGTAAACCTGATTATCTTTACTTTCAGTCGTTATAACTCCACTTTTACCCATTATATTTATCCTCCTTTATATCTTCTACATTTTGGTAAACATATTTGCTTTGGAGAATAATTCTAATGGCTGGTCACTTTGCGACATTATTTCGCAAAGTGCAGATAAATGACTTTACGACATTATTTCGCAAAGTCTCCATGTATTAGATTAACCGACTTTGTGACTATTACTCCAAGACTCCAGTAAGTCATATATCACAGCCTCAATCTGCCCTTTTGTATATTCCTTCGGAAAATAATCCCTTAGTTTCTTAGGGGATAATGTAATCTTCGGCAAACTGGGCATCTTAGAGTCCGAAACCAATATTTCTGTCACTCTTTTTTTATTTAAAGTCCCTGCTTTGCTTTCATCCTTTAAGGCCTCTGCCTGTATCTCATTAGGAAAAAGACATTTATCTAAAATTACTCCCAGTACCCAACTCTGTTCTTCAGCAGTAATAAATGATAACTTTTCTGCTGAAATCAGCAAGAGTTTTTTCAAGTCCACATATTCTAAAAGTTCTGGCAACAAATAAGTCAGGCGCACATACCGTTGCACTGTTCTTCCTGTTTTCTTCGCGCCTTTACCTATTAAATCTGCGGTATATTCTTCTCCTTTGACTCCCTGATGGCTTAATGCCTCCATTTTCATCCGATAAGCCTTTGCTTTTTCTGATGGCAGGAGATCTTCTCTCTGAATATTGGAATCAACCATAATGATAGTGGCTTCATCATCATTCAAATCCCGGACTATAACCGGCATATCCTGACATCCAGCCAGTTCACAGGCCCGCTTTCTTCTATGGCCTGCAACTATTTCATATCCTCCCTGTTTATCTTTTCGGACAACTCCAGGAATCAGAACCCCGTATTTTCTCACACTATCAACGGTTTCCATCATCTTTTCATCATCAAGGACGCGAAACGGATGATTTTTGAAGGAATGAAGGATATCAAGAGATAGATGTATGACCTGGCCTTCAGCGCTTTGTTCTATTGATTCGTTTCCAAACAAGTCATTATAAGAAGTGAATTTCACCTTATTCGCACTGCGGCTTCCCATAAGCAAGCACCTCCTCTGTCAGAGCTGCATATCCATCAGCAACAATCCCCTTTGGATCATGCAAAAAAATACTTTTTCCTTCCGCACTTGTCTCTATTGCTCTTACCGACAATGGAATACAGTTTTCAAAGATATGAATTTGACTGCCATATGCCATTCTCAGCTTGTCTGAAATATCTCTTGCAAAGTTGGTCCGACGGTCTACCTTTGTCAGCAATATTCCTTCAATTCTAAGTTCCGGGTTCAGCTGCCGGTGGACCCGGCCAATCGTTTTTATAAGCTGCTGTAACCCCTTTGTAGGCAGATAGGCCGCTTCTACCGGTATTAGTACACTGCCGGCCGCAACAAGAGAATTAATTGTCATCATTCCTAAAGATGGCATGCAGTCAATCAATATGTAATCATATCGGTCCTTTATCTCGTCTACATACTGACGAAGGACCGTCTCCCTGCTCATAACGTTCACCAGCGTTGTTTCAAGTCCTGCAAGTTCTATATTTGCAGGAAGAAAATCCACACCCTCCTCGTGGTGAAGAATTCCCTCTGTCACATCCAGAGGTTCATCATTCACCACCTTCGCCAAAATATTTACCAGTGTTACCTCCAGGTTGTCCGGCTCTTCAATACCTAAACAGGCTGCCAAATTTCCCTGTGCATCAGCATCGATTAAAAGTACCTTTTTCCCCGTTCTCACCAATCCAATGCCTAAATTAACGCATGTAGTCGTTTTGCCGACTCCACCTTTTTGATTTGCTATCGCTATTATTTTGTTCATGATATTCTCCTTTTGTTCTCTATAGAATCTGCAACACATCATGCACAGCCACAATACTCCGGATATCTGAGTTTCACTGCCTGCCAAAAATATGGTGCATAGCCACAACAAAATAAATCTACTACCGTATATTTTCTGCATTCAGATAACTGATCGTCTGTGTTCTCACAGTCAGATACGCTGGGAGTACCGTTGCAGTAGAGATTATATGCCATTCTTATAATGTGCTGACTGCCAGAAGTCTGCCACCCCTCATGCAGGCATTCTGTTTTAACGCAACCAGATTTAAAATCATAAATCCTGGCTGCGTTACGTCTTGTATCCTCGCTGATTCCCAGACAATAGATTAATGCGGCATGGTAGGCATCTTGGTACCTGCATTGAGACAAATATCTTTCAAAAAAATTCCTATGGGCCGCGCTCTTAAAAATCACATTAGCCATACCCTCTCTCATCGGTATATCTCCTTTCCTTTAATAAAATAAAACATAAGTATCAAATTCTCTGCTCGCTTTCCGAAATAGAATATCTGCTATAATAACTCTAAAATATGAGTCTTCATCCATTCAAGGGCATTTCTAAATATTTCTTTATTATGTCACTACTTAATACAAACTATCTTTATATCCGCATCGTATGTACATCTTCTTTTCTTTGAATAAAATAAAAAGACATCTCCACATGTGGAAACATCTTTTTCAAATCAACAATTTATTCTGTGATGATAATACTTCATTTCTGATATTTTCAACTTACTTCTCCACTACGTATTGAGTAACTTCGGACCGCTCCTTTACGAATGAAGGTCACCAATCCATACTGCCCATATGGCATTATCTCGTCCATACGCTCCACGCAATACACAATATATAGTATATTTATCACCAATCATAATCAATCAGTAGTGGTTTGGTTTGTTTTTCGTAGTAGGAGACAAAATACTCGACCGCGTTCTCTGGGAAGAACTCCTTAAACTCGCCGTAGAGCTGGGCCGCCAGCGTCTTATTATGGGCGATAATGAGGGTTGGTTTCTGTAATTGCTGGATCACATTTGCCATGGTAAACGTCTTGCCAGATCCCGTAACCCCCAGTAATGTCTCGAATTGGTTGCCTTCCCTGAAGCCTTTTACCAGGGCTTCAATCGCCTGCGGCTGGTCGCCGGTTGGCTGATATTCACTGTGTAATTTAAACTCCATATTGTGTTTTTACCTCCTTGATGACCTGATAAAAAGTACGTTTATTAAACAGAAATTCGTATTCATCATATGTTACCACTAAATAGCATTCTTTAACTCTAGCTTGTCCCAAATAATTTGTTCTTACCAAATACCTCCCCAATACCAAACACCATAAAAATTATACCATATCCCCCACCAAAAGTATAGGCATGCCGCGAACATTTGTTCTTCTTTATTTTTCCACTGTCTCCCCTCAATCCATCATCGTTTCCCTGCCTATACCATCATTTCCCTCTCCGCACACGCCTTCAGTTCCCGCCATTTATCAATCAGAAGTTCATAGCATTCCTCGCCGCTCTTCACCTTCAGCAGCTCCTGTGTCGTGAAGCAGAGTATAAACTGCTGATTCACCGCGGCTCTTAATATTTCTCTTTTTCCGTCCCTGGTCACCCCATTTGCCGCAAACAGAAGTGTTGTCTTGTTTCCCTTCATATTAGAACTGTAAGACAGTCCGCGAATCACCTGGATTCCCATCTTAATGCGTCGGCCACTAACCTTTAAGCCCCTTATATGGCTGATAAAATACTCTGCCGCCGCTTCCCACTGCACACCCTTTTGAAACGAATCCCCGGTCTCCGCCACCAGCCACAGATGTCCATCATCCTCCGAATTCATTCCACCCCACAGACAGTACATATCATAGCCTTCCATTTCCATGCGGCATTTTCTGGGAAACAACATTTTATCTTCCTGAAATATATACTCCTGTATCAGTCTCTCAAATTCCGCCTCCAGCCAATCCGGGAGTGCATGATTCTTATCTGTCTTCTCCTCCATTTCTCCCATCTTCTGTTCTTTCCAGATTTCCAAAGTCCTCTCTTTCATACTTCCTTCCACAAACGCTTCGATGGCGTCAACCTTCTCAGGCACTCCCAGAACACAGAAGAGTTCCAGATCCACCTCATCAGTAACTTCTTCCCATAGTTCACTCACCTGCTCATAAAAATCCAACGGATGGCTGTAGCTGTCTGTTTTATAAATGCACGTTACGCTGCCATCAGTAACCTCACCCGCCAAATACAAAAACAGCATTCCTGCACTCTCCAGTAAATAGCCCCCAACGCTATCGTCCCGTAAACTACCCGGTAAATATCCCCACCTCCACATTTCCTCTCCCACCTTGCAATTCCCCCTCATTTGGTATATGATTAGTCTCAGACTATCAGATACAGGGAGGACTGTTTATGTACAGTTTTAACAACGATTACAGTGAAGGCGCTCATCCAAAGATTCTGGAAGCGATGATGAACTGCAACTTAGCACAGAATGGCGGATACGGACTCGATATTCACTGCGAAAATGCGCGCCGCTTAATAAAAGAAGAGATTGGACGAAACGATGCGGATGTCCATTTTATTACCGGCGGAACCCAGACGAACTTAATTACCATCGCCGCCGCGCTTCGCCCGTGGCAGGCTGTTATCGCCACAGACAAGGGCCATATCAATGTCCACGAAACAGGAGCCATCGAGGCTACCGGCCATAAAGTTCTGGCCATGCCGTCTAAGGATGGCAAATTAACCCCGGCAGACGTTTTAAAGGCGCTGGATACGCATACCGATGAGCACATGGTTCAGCCTAAGATGGTCTATATCTCCAACTCCACGGAGATCGGAACCCAGTATTCAAAAGCTGATTTAGAGGCCCTGCACCATATCTGCCGCCAGAATGATCTCTATCTTTTCCTGGATGGAGCCCGCATGGGAGCGGCACTCACAAGTCCGGTCAATGACCTGACCCTTCGTGATATTGCAGAGCTGGTGGATGTATTTTACATAGGCGGCACCAAGGCCGGCGCACTGTTCGGCGAGGCGCTCATCATCTGCAGAGACGAATTAAAGCCGGATTACCGCTTCATGATCAAACAGCGCGGCGCCATGATGGCGAAAGGATGGCTTCTGGGAATCCAGTTCGAAGAACTGTTCCAGAACCATTTATTCTACGATATGGCGGCACATTCCAACGATATGGCGGCCATCTTAAGAAAAGGGATTGAACAGTGCGGTTACTCCTTTATCTCGGAATCCATGACAAACCAGCTGTTCCCTATCCTTCCGGATGCGGTCATCGAAGCCTTAAGCGCGGATTTTCTCTTTTCCATACAGGAACGCGGCACCAACGGATCCAGTGCGATCCGTCTCGTCACTTCCTGGGCCACGAGAGAAGACGCCTGTCACGCCTTCGTCGCAGCCCTTCAAAACTGCAAAATCAAATAAATACATGTAAGGACACTACGGATTGCAGTATTCGTGTCCTTTACCCGTAAAAAAAGGATTGATATGATATGAAACGGCGTATTTTCGTCATCCTAAAATGGGCTCTGCTGCTCTATCTGCTTTACCTGGCGGCAGGCGCCCTGCTTCCCTTCGTGCATACAAAGAAAACGGGAGAAGAATTTAAAAATAACTTTGAACCAGCCTCTTTTTATTCGGAGACAGAAAGTGTTGACAGGGCCCGCGTCGTAGAGACCAGCATGGATGCCCTGGAAAGCCGCGTTTTAATGATCCATCAGGCGGAGAAACGCATCGTGCTCTCCACCTTCGATATTCGGGACGGCTCCAGCTGCCGGGATATCTTCTCTTCCCTGCTGGAGGCCGCGGACCGTGGCGTAAAGGTCCAGATTCTGGTGGACGGATTGTACGGAACCCTTCATATGCAGGGAAACCCGATCTTCTACGCGGCAGGGACCAATCCGAACATTGAGATAAAATTTTATAATATTCCCAACCCGCTGAAGCCGTGGACCATCAACGGACGCATGCATGACAAATATCTGCTTATTGACGATAAGCTCCTGCTGCTGGGCGGCCGCAACACTTTTGATTACTTCCTTGGAGAGTATAACCTGCGCAATCTAAGCTATGACCGTGACGTGATGATCTATAACACGAAGCATGGCCAGGAGGAGGCATGGTCCTCCAGCGTTCTGTCGGAAGCAGACGAATATTTCGAGGCGATGTGGCAGTCCAGGTACTGCAAAACCGTGTTTAACGCCCCCTCTGCGTCCATGAAGAAGAAACTGCCTGCTGCAAGGGCGGAGCTGGCCGAGTATTACCAAACCCTGAAAGAAGCCATGCCGGAGCTGGTTCTGGCCGGTCACGACTACGGACCGGAGACCGTGGCAATCAACAAGGCCACCCTGATCTCCAATCCCACCCACATTCTTGCCAAGGAGCCCTGGGTCTGGTACCAGGTCCAGTACCTGATGGCACACGCAGAGAAACAGGCTTATATCCACACTCCATACGCTGTCTTCAGCAAAGACATGTATGAAGGAATGAAGGAAATCACCGATTCCGTACCGGAGGTCACCATGCTTTTGAATGCGACTTCCGTAGGCGACAATTTTATGGCCTCCTCCGATTACACAAGAAACCGCGGAAAAATACTGGATACAGGAGTCTCACTCCGTGAATATTTCGGAGATCACTCTTCCCACGGAAAATCGATCCTGGTGGACGACCGTCTCTCTATCGTGGGGTCCTATAACCTGGATATGAGAAGCACCTATGTGGATACGGAGACCATGCTGGTCATCGACGGAGAAGCGTTCAACCGACAGCTTAAGGCCTGCATCGACGATCTGGAAGATGATTCCCTGATGGTGCAGGCAGACGGCACCTATGTCCCGGACCCGGACGTTCCAGTGATTCCGGTCCCTGCGAAAAAGAAATGGATCTTTGCCGTTACCTCCCGTCTCTTCCAGCTGATCCGTTACTTAATATAAGAAGACAAAGAAAAAAGGATCAGAATCCGGGGCTTTCATGCCATCGATTCTAATCCTTTTTTCGCCTTCCAATATTTCGGAACCAGTTATTTATCCAGCGCCTTCAGAGCCGCCTGAATCTGGTTATCTTCCTTCACATCCACCGTAATCTGATTCTTTAACTCTTCTTTCAGCTCCACTTCCACGTCCGGTTCGATTCCCTTACCGTGTAAATCGAAGCCTGACGGTGTATAGTAGTGAGCCGTGGTCATCTTGATGGCAGTTCCATTGTCCAGAGGAATCAGATTCTGCACGATCCCCTTGCCAAATGTCTTTGTTCCCACAACTGTCGCCCTTCCGTAATCCTTCATGGCTCCCGTAAATACCTCGGAAGCGCTGGCAGACTCTCCATTGACCAGAACAGCCAGCGGAATATCGAGAGAATGACCGTCGGAGGCGTATTCCTGCCCTCCCTTGCCATTCTTATCGGCCATATACACAAGCAGCGTCGCTTCCGTGTTGGTACGCACCAGATCCTTATCACCCTCGATCATTAAATCATCCGGAAGGATATAATCCAGCATATCCACCACAGTATCCAAAACGCCGCCCGGGTTGTTCCTTAAATCAACCAGCAGCTTCTTCATGCCCTGTTTCTCCAGATCATCGACCGCGGCCTTAAACTGATCGGCTGTCACTACATCGAACTGGCTTACCGCAATATACCCCACATGGTCTTCCAGCATCTGGTATTCCACCGTCTGTACCGTGACATTGCGGCGTTCCATCTTCAAATCGACGTATTCGCCTTCATCCTGCCGGAAGACAGTGAGAGCCACTTCGGAGCCGTCTTTTCCCTTAATATAATCCTTTACCAGAATATCCATATCCATTCCGGTAACTTCCATGTCGCCTACCTTATAGAGAACATCGCCCGGCCTCATGCCTGCTTCCGCCGCCGGAGTATCCTTAAATACCTTGATTACTGTAATCATTCCAGTGCTTCTGTTCTGGCTGATCATGACACCGATTCCATGATACTCGCCTTCCGTATCCTCGCTTAGCTTCTGGTACTCCTCAGCGGTGTAATACGTCGTATACGGATCGTTTAAGCCGTACATCATGCCCTTGTAGATCCAGTCTTCCACCTTCGTGGTATCTTCATCGAAGAGATAATATTTATCTATAATCTGCTGAAGCGTAGTGATCTTCTTCGTAATCCGGTTTAAATCCAGCGAACCATCCTGGTTTTTCGCCTGATTCGATTCGGCCGCCTGCTGTGGCCCGTCGATTGCGGTTCTCCCAATCAGAAATATTCCAAGGGACATGCCCACGATGATCAGTCCTGCAAATGCTGTCAGAAGTGCGCCGACCAGGGCGCCTTTCCAAAATTTATTTTTGTTTTCCAATGTTATTCTCCTTGTCTTTCGGGTTATGGACTTACATAGTTTATGGGATTAACGTAACTTCCATTCACCCGGATGCCAAAATGAAGGTGGGGGCCGGTAGAATAACCTGTTGAGCCCACCTTAGCAATTACCTGCCCCTGTGTCACCTCCTGCCCTGCAGAAACAAGAAGTTCCGAACAGTGCATGTAAACGGTGGAGACACCTCCCCCATGATTGATCATGATATAGTTGCCGGCAGAATAACTGTATGTAGATATGGTTACGGTACCTGAAGCCGCCGCCAGAATGCTGCTGCCCGTGGATGCGCCGATATCGATGCCCTGATGGCTGGACGACGCGCCTTCCGTCGGAGATTCCCGGTCTCCAAATGAGGAGGTGATCCTGCTGCTGGCCGGACATGGCCATATGAAGTTAATATTCCCAATACTAACGGTATTATACTTCTGCCCTGCCTCTAATGCGGCCTTCTTCGCTTCCTCTTCTTTCCTTTTAAGCTCAGCCTCAATAGCCTTAATTTTGTCTTCCTGCGCAGCGATGTCTTTTTCCAAATCCGAAAGACTTCCCTCGCTGGCTGCGATCTTACTGTTATAGGATTTCAGTTCCGCTGTCTTTTCATTCATCAGACGTTCAGCGTCCTTCTGCTTTTCTTCCGTATTAGTCTTAAGCGTTACCAGCTCCTCGTGTTCCGCCTTTAGGTCTGCCTCTCTGGCAGCCACCTCTTCACTGGCCGCTTCATACTGATCCAGCATTTTTCTATCATATGCCGCAATCTGACTGATATATTCCGCACGATTAAAAAGCTGGGTGAGATCGGCCGACTTAAACAGCAAGTCTAAATAACTGGTCTCACCCTTTTCATACATATATTGGATTCTAAGCTTCATGCTTTCATACTGACGTCTCTCATCTTCCTTCGAGGCGGCCAGCTCTGCCTCCGCCTCCTCGATCTCCGCTTCCTTCGCCGCAACGCGGGAATTAAGGGCGGTCACCTGCTTGTTTAAGGAATTCAGTTCCGCATCCAATTGATTTACATAAGATGCGGTGTCAGATTTCAACACTTCCAGTTTTTCAATCGTCTTCTCTATTTCTTTCTTTTCGTTTTCCAGATTTGACTTGCTTTCTCTGGCCGCATCTACATCAGTCTTTGTACCATAGGAAGGAAATATACAGGATACGGTAAGGACTGCGGTCATGACGGCCGCCTCTATCCGTTTTCTGTATTTCATATGCAGTTCCCCTTATACCTTTAAATGTTTACGAATTGTAAAGAAACTTACAAAAAATCCGATTCCGACGCCCAGTGCCAGCGCAGTTCCCGCCATATACGGGAATATCTGCTCAACCGGCAGAAACTGGAACAGGCCGGACAGGATGCTGAACTTCTCCACCACATATCCCACCGCGTTCCGGTAAAGATAATAGATGGCAACGAGGGGAATCAAAGCTCCGAAGATTCCCAAAAGCACCCCTTCTACTACAAACGGCGCACGAATCATATAGTTCGTGGCTCCGATTAATTTCATAATTTCGTTCTCATGCTTCCGGAATGCAGCCGCAACCGAGATCGTATTGCTGATCAGGAAAATAGCGACCGCCAGGAGAACACCGATAATCATCACGGACAGAACGCCAATTACCTTATTGATGCTGGTAATTCCTTCCGCCGCAGTGCTGGAATAGTTCACCCTTCTGATAATGTCCTGACTCTTCAGCCAGGCAACAAATTCCTCCTGATTTTCCAGATCATTCAGGAAAATATCGTAAGAAGCAGAGTTGGCAAGCGGATTGTCGTCACGGAAGCCTTCCGCCAAATCCATCTTATCCTCTCCGAAATAATCACCTTTTATCTCTTCCCATGCTTCCTCGGCCGACTTGAACTTGATCTCTTTTACTTCCGGTCTCGCTTTCAAAGTCTCGCCGAACTGGGCAATAGTCTCATCCGTTGTACCTTCATTAAAAAATACGGTGATTCCCACCGTGCTTTCCGTATTCTTAACCACATACTGCACATTGACTACGATGGAAAAGAACAGGCAAAACAAAAAAATACACGCAGAAATCGTCGCGATCGAAGCAAGCGAAAACAGAATATTTCTGCATATATTATTTACGCCCTGTTTCAGGCAATACCAAAATGTACTAATCCTCATGTGTATATCCGCCCTTTTTCTCGTCGCTTACGATGGTTCCACGATCCATGGTGATAACCCGCCTCTTCATGCGGTCTACGATTTCATGGCTGTGGGTAACTACGATTACCGTGGTCCCTCTTTTATTGATCTCATCTAACAGCTTCATGATCTCCATAGAGTTGTGGCCATCTAAATTGCCCGTAGGCTCGTCGGCTAAAAGTATCTCCGGGCGGTTAATCAGTGCCCTTGCAATCGCAACTCGCTGCTGTTCTCCTCCTGACAGCTGCTGCGGATAAAATTTGTATTTCGATGAGAGTCCCACCATGGTCAGCATGGTTGGAACCGATTCTCTGATGCTCCTTGCGGAAGCGCCGATGACACGCTGTGCAAATGCCACATTCTCATAGACATTGCGGTCCTTTAACAGCCGGAAGTCCTGGAATATCATGCCCAGCCTCCTGCGGTATTTTGGAATGTAGCGCCTGGGCATCTTCCCTAGGTTCATATCGTTAACAATAATCTTGCCGGACGTCGGTTCCACCTCTTTTAAAAGAAGCTTTAAAAGCGTAGATTTTCCAGAGCCGCTCCGGCCGATGATGAAAACGAACTCCCCGTCCTCAACTGTGATGTTGATGTTACGCAGAGCCTTGTTTCCGGTTTCGTATGTTTTATTTACATTCCACAGTTCGATCATCTTTATCCTCTGAAGTCTTTTAATTTCCTTTGTCGCGACCCACTACCCCGCAGTGCAAACCTCGATTCCGCTTCGCTTCATGCCCGATGAAACGGGGCACGCTGTCTCGGTTTCCGGGCTTCGCCCTATGAAAAGAGCCAGCAAGAAATCCGCTTTTGTGCCAGCACAACGCTGATTTCTTACTGTCTCTTTTCGCACTGCTCATGCCTCACTAATAGTCCTGGTTCTCCATGTACTTCATGTACTTGACAACCATTAAGGCTATCTTGAACGTAATTGCATCCTCAAATACTCTCAAATCAAGCCCTGTGCTCTTCTGTAACTTATCCAGCCTGTATACAAGCGTATTTCTGTGAATGTATAACTGTCTCGATGTCTCGGATACGTTTAAGCTGTTCTCGAAAAACTTGTTGATCGTGGTGAGTGTCTCTTCGTCGAACTCGTCAGGGGATTTGCCGTCGAAGATTTCTTTGATGAACATACGGCATAACGGAAGCGGAAGCTGATAGATCAGTCGTCCGATACCCAGTTTGCTGTATGCGACTACATTCTTGTTGCTGTAGAAGATCTTGCCTACATCCATCGCCATCTTGGCTTCCTTGTAGGATCTGGATACTTCTTTGATTTCTCCGACGATCGTACCGAAGGCCACATGAACCTGGGTCATGGCTTCTGTGTTCAGCATGTCCAGAATGGTGTTTGCCGTCTTCTCCAGTTCCTCATACGTCTCACCGTCCCGGACTTCCTTAACCAGGATGATGTTCTTCTCATCTACCGCGGTAACGAAATCCTTCGTCTTGGCAGCAAATAAGTTGCGGACTGTCTCTAATGCGTTGACATCCTTCTCGTGCTGTGTCTCAATGATAAATACGACACGCTTGATGTTTGTCTCAATATGAAGCTTCTTGGCGCGGTTGTAGATATCCACCAGAAGCAGGTTGTCCAGAAGCAGATTCTTAATGAAGTTGTCCTTATCAAAACGCTCCTTATAAGCAACCAGAAGACTCTGAATCTGGAAGGCGGCAAGTTTGCCAACCATATATACGTCGTCACTGCCTCCCTTGGCAAGAAGAATATATTCTAACTGGTGCTCATCAAAAACCTTGAAAAACTGGTATCCCTGAATTACCTGGCTGTCAGCCGGAGAATCCACAAATGCCAGGATAGAACTCTCATAGTCTTCTGCATCAGGAAATGTTGTTGCCAATACCTTTCCTTCCGTATCACAAATGCATAAATCAATTCTCGTAATTCCTTTTAATCCTTCAATTGTCGTTTGAAGTATTTGATTCGAAATCATGGCACACTCTCCTTATCGTAAATTTTCCCTTATTCTATATTAAAGCAAAAACTAAAAAAAAGCAAGCGAGTATAGCACTCGCCTGCTTAAATTTTCATAAAATTTAGTTTAAGACTACCAGTTCTGTGTCCTTATCGAATACATGGATCTTTGTTAAGTCAAGAGCAAGCTTCACGGTATCGCCAGGTCTTGCTGTTGTACGAGGATTCACTCTTGCAGTAAAGTTTGCATCGTCAACATCGAAGTATAAGTAAACTTCAGCACCTAAAAGCTCGTAAACTCTGATGGTTGCATCGATAATGCTGTTCGGAGAAGATGCAAGGAAAGCTTCCTCGTCATGTAAATCTTCCGGACGGATACCTAAAACAACAGTCTTACCAACATATCCAGCGCCCTCTAACTTCTTCGCTTTTCCTTCCGGAAGTGCGATGGTGTGTCCGCCGAATGTAAGAGTAACGTCGCTTCCGCTCTTTGCAACGGTTGCTTCGATTAAGTTCATCTGAGGAGCTCCGATAAATCCAGCAACGAACTTGTTGCCTGGCTTGTCGTATAAGTTCTGAGGAGAATCAACCTGCTGAACAACGCCGTCCTTCATAACTACGATTCTGGTACCAAGTGTCATAGCCTCTGTCTGGTCATGTGTAACGTAGATGATGGTTGCCTGCAGTCTCTGATGTAATTTGGAGATCTCAATACGCATCTGGCCTCTCAGCTTTGCATCCAGGTTGGATAACGGTTCGTCCATTAAGAAGACTTTAGGATTACGTACGATAGCACGTCCCATAGCAACTCGCTGTCTCTGTCCACCGGATAATGCCTTCGGCTTTCTGTCTAATAAATGCTCAAGGTCAAGGATTCTTGCTGCTTCATGAACCAGCTTGTCGATCTCGTCCTTTGGTGTCTTTCTCAGTTTCAGACCGAATGCCATGTTATCGTAAACGGTCATATGTGGATACAGAGCGTAGTTCTGGAATACCATTGCGATATCTCTGTCCTTCGGCTCAACGTCGTTCATTAATTTGCCATCGATGTAAAGTTCACCGGAAGAAATATCTTCCAGACCAGCGATCATACGAAGGGTTGTGGACTTACCACAGCCGGAAGGTCCTACGAAGATGACAAACTCTCTGTCTGCAATCTCCAGATTGAAATCCTTTACAGCTTCGAATCCGTTCGGATATTTCTTTGTGATGTTCTTCAATGATAAACTAGCCATCGCTTAATCCTCCTAATTTTAAATAAAAATATGTGTTTGTTTTTCTCCTCGGACCCCACAGCCCCTTGTGCTGCCGTCCTTTTCATTTCCTGACCTTATCATACATGAATGGCCTTATCTTTACCATATGGCATTTAACCAAAATCCAAATCTGCCTTTTGGCTAATTTGTATATTCAATAAAAAAAATGACTGAAACGCCAAAATATAGAAAGATCCGGCTGGGCATTTCTGTCTAATATCTCTAACCTGCGGCAGCTCCATGCCGGATTTGGGCGGAAACGACAAAACAGCGCCGAATTTCTTCGCGCTGTCTTGTTAATATTTTCGTAAGATTTACTGTTTTCTGACCAGGACATTCAGCCACCGTGTGTCAGAATGACCTGAACGGACATCCTCGGTTTCCCAGATCTTTACCACGTCAAACCGGTCGTTGTCTTTCAGTACTTCCTCCATGGCATCCTCTGTGTAATCACAGAAATACCGCTCTCCCCGGAAGCCCTCAAAGTCTCCCAGCTTAAAGGACATATAAAGAATTCCGCTGTCTTTCAAGGCCCTTGCTATCTTTTTAAGAATGGCAGACAGTTCCTTTTCCGGGACGTGAAGCAGGGAAGCGCAGGCCCAGATTCCGTCAAACACGCTGTCGAAATCCATCTCCTCAAACGTCATGTTGAGTACTTCCAGCCCTGTGTGAATCTCCGCCAGTTTACACATCTCCTCTGATGCGTCCATGGCTGTCACATCGTATCCCAGTTCGTAGAAAATCAGGCTGTCCCTTCCGGAGCCGCATCCGAGGTCAAGGATTGTATCCCCTTCCTCCAGCAGATTTAAAAACTCCGTTCTTATCTCCGACATATCCTGATCCACTGTCTCTTCGAACACCTTTGCCGCATACTTATTATAATAGTCTATCGAGTCCAAAACAATCCTCCTGTTATTCCTTTCCACTCTATTTCAATATCTCTATGGTTTTCTCGGTAATCTTTACTTTTCCATCTTTTAAAAGATGGCCTACCGCGCGTTTAAACGCGTTCTTGCTCATCTGAAACTCGCGCTTGATTACTTCCGGCGCCGCTTTATCCGTAAATGGAAGCACTCCGCCGAACTGGTCTCCGATCACTTCCAACACCCGCGCCGAATCGTCGTCCATCTGTAAGTACGCCTTCTGTCTCGGGCTTAAATCCAGCTTGCCGTCTTCCCGCACCTTGGTGACCCGGGCCGATACCGCGTCTCCCTCATGGTAATCATCAAAAAGCTCCTTCTTCGGAATCAGTCCATAGTACTTATTGTCGACTGCCACAAAGGCCCCCAGAGTCTCATTGATCTCGTAGATCGTTCCAGTCACCTGATCGTCCTTCTTATAAGGCGACTCACTGCTCATGTAAGCGTAAACCCGCATGGTGGCTGCCAGCCTCTGGCTCTTATCCACGTACAGCGCCACCAGAACCGATTCTCCCTGGCGTACCTTATGTGTCTGTTCCCGGAACGGCAGAAGTAAATCCTTTTCCAGTCCCATATCGAGAAACGCTCCGATCTTAGCCACTTCCTTTACCGGAAGCATCGCGGTCTCTCCCACCGAAAGCTTCGGAATTCCCGTGGTCGCAATCAGACGGTCCTCCGAGTCTTTATAAATAAATACGCTGATTTCATCGCCCGGCTTCGTTCCTTCCGGGACCTGTTTCTTCGGAAGCAGCACGGAAGCTTCTGAAGCTACGCCCTCTCCCACATATACACCGAACTCCTTGACCCTCTGTACCGTCAGGGTCTGCACTTTTCCCAGTTCTATCATCTTACATCCTCTCTCGTTTTTCCCCGCAGCCATATCACTGCATAAGCGGCTCCCTGCTCGTCACAGAGAGAAACCGTGTATCCTTCATCCGTCCGGCTGACATGCGGATAAACCACATCGCCGCAGACGGCTGCTTTCTTATATTCCACCCGGAGTTCTCCGACCTCGATTTCAGACGGCAGTACCTCCCTGGCTATCTCCACATACTGGGCGTTGTTCACATGGTGATTCGTATCGATGTGGTGTTTTGCGATCGTTACGCACTCCGCTTCCTCATATTCAGCGGGAACGGCAATCTTTCGCGGTGCGTAATCCATCTCCAGGCGCTTCTCGTCGCCTCGGCCGTATCCCCGGATATTCTCTTCCTTCACCTTCACAGGCCGCCCCAGCTCCGTGTCAAACAGAAACCATACGGAATTAGCTCTCACCAGGTAATTCCCGGCCGGATCACAGATAGTAAAATTACGGTATCCGTAAAAACCCTTGAAATCATAGGGCCATGTACCGATGACCACTTCTTCTCCCAGCGCAGGGTACCGGTCGATCACAATCTGCCAGGAAGAAAGCCACCACGCCTGATGGTGTTCCGTCAGATAGGAAATTCCCAGCCCGATGTCTTCCGACTGAAACGTCGAACAGTCCTGTAAGTAATTCATGATACCTGTAAGAGTCAGTTTACCGTATTCATCTGTCTCACTGTACCGTATCCTGCTGCCAAATGTGTACATGCTGCACCTCTCATCAAAATTAAGTAACATTATAAAGCATTTTGCCTGTCTTGTCCAGAAGAAGGAGCGATTCTACTGCAGAAAAAGAAGCAGTTCCTTATGGATTCCTGCTTCTTTTCAAGTTTCTGCAATTTATAAGACGCTATTCTCACAAAATACTGCAAAACCCGCAGGAACTTTCCTGCGGGTTTTATCAAGACTGGGCTACAAGGATTCGAACCTTGAAATGACGGAGTCAGAGTCCGTTGCCTTACCATTTGGCGATAGCCCATTAACACAGCAAGATGTAGTATACACGATGTTTGTCCGATAGTCAAGCACTTTTTTTTACTTTTTTTTATTTTTTTGTTTTAAATTTACTCAATATTTTAGTTGTATTTTCTATATTTAATGCTATTCTTATATTATCGGAACTTTTGATAATTTTTATATAAATTGAATTACATTTTAAGGGGGTAAAGGGGTTACAAATGAAAAATCTACGTATCAGAACAAAACTGCTTATGCAAACGACCTTTTTGTTGTTAGGTCTGACCGCACTCGGCATAGTCTCCCTCGTGTTCATGTATCGGATGAATGAGCGCAACACGGCTATCAACGATGACTGGCTGCCTTCCGTTGTCACGGCAGAAGAACTGGACACACTCACCTCCAATTTCCGCATCAAGGAATATGGACACATCATTGCCTGGGAGCCGGAAATCATGGCATTGCGGGAAGAACAGATGGCAGACCTTCTCCTTGAAATCGACGCCAAATTCGCCGAATACGATCAGCTTGGCAGCAGTGATGAGGAAAAACAGCTGCTCGCCTCCGCCAGACTGGCCTGGACCGATTACCTGCAGCTGCACAACACCGTCATCGAACTGAGCCGCGGCGGCGAGATGGAACAGGCCATGGTGATCGCGCGGGCCGATTCCCAGAAGCTGTTTGACAAAGCCACCGAGATATTCGAGGAGCTGGTCGAATACAGCAAGACAAACGCCCAGAATGCAAGCCACGAAAGCACGCTTCTCTATTCCAGGGCGTGGATGCTTCTGATCTCGATCATTGTACTCCTGATCGCCGCGGGATTTCTGTTATCCCTTGCCACAGTGAAAGCCATCCTTACTCCTGTCAATGAACTCGACAACATCGCCGCCCGAATTGCGGACGGCAACTTAAATGAAGTAATCACGTATGACTCGAAAGATGAATTGGGCTCCCTGGCCGTAAATTTTAACAAGACAGTAACGCGGCTTAAGGATTATGTGAATTATATTAAGGAAATCTCCGCCGTGCTCAACCAGATTGCAGACGGTGACCTGGCGTTTGAACTGACCTACGACTACGCCGGTGAATTCGGGAAGATCAAAGAGGCCCTGGAACATATTTCCGGGTCCCTAAATGGAATTATCGGACAGATTAACCGTGCCTCCGATCAGGTTGCAAGCGGTGCGGAACAGGTAGCCACCGGCGCTCAGTCCCTCTCTCAGGGCACCTCCGAGCAGGCGGGTTCCATCGAAGGGCTGGCTGCATTCGTCGGAGACATCTCCGGACAGATCCGGGGCAATGCCTCCAACGCGGAGCAGGCCAGTGAGAAAGCCCGCAGGGTCGGCAATCAGATGTACGCCAGCAATCAGCAGATGCAGCGCATGATCGCCGCCATGGACGAAATCAGCAGCAGCTCCCGGGAGATCGGCAACATCATTGAAACCATAGAATCCATTGCGCTCCAGACGAATATTCTGGCACTTAACGCCTCCGTGGAAGCGGCCAGAGCCGGTGTTGCCGGAAAGGGCTTCACTGTCATTGCAAATGAGGTCAGAAACCTTGCCGGGGATACGGCAGACGCCTCCAAAAACACCTCCGCTCTCATCGAGAGCTCCATGAAGGCTGTGAAAAACGGCGCGGCGATTGCCTCCGAGACAGCCGCCGCCATGATGGAAGCCGTAAACGGTGCCGTGGAGGTAGCCGAGACCGTGGACCTCATCTCCAAAGCCTCCTTAAAGCAGGCGGAGGCCACCTCACAGATCACCATGGGAATCGATCAGATTACCGCCGTAATCCAGAGCAACTCTGCAACCGCCGAGGAGTGTGCCGCGGCCAGCGAAGAGCTGTCCGACCAGGCGATCCTTTTAAATGGACTGGTCGAGCAGTTCCGGCTGAAGGAACGTTAATAAGCTGAAAAGAGTAAGCGCATTATGCGACCACCACTTCCACCTTTTCGTCTCCCAGAACCTCAAACGTAAAGCCTGCTGATACGTCTACTGAAATGTCTGCTGATACGTCCGCCAAACCGCCCTCGGAAGCAGCCGCGGCGGTTCTTTCCACCCGAAGCGTAATCGTTCCATCTGCCCGGCTGGCCGCGGCGGTCATCACCACGTGGCCTTCCAGATCCGTTACGCCGGTCTCCGCGGTCATTCCATCCTCCGGGAGATACAGAAGGAATCTGACTCCATCCGCAAACGCGTAATCCGGTCTGCTGCTCTCCTGTCCGACCGCTACAATGCTGCCGGGACGCACCATGAGCGGCAGGGAGAAGTAATCGTGTGTCTCCTTCTGCCATCTGCCTCCCGCGACGGTCTTTCCGGTAAGCAAGTTCACCCAGGTTCCCTCCGGTAAGTAGTATTCCACCTCGCCGGATTCCTTGAATACCGGAGCCACCAGCAGGGAATCGCCCAGCATATACTGCTTATCCAGCGGCTCGCAGGCACGGTCCTCCGGGAATTCCACGAACATCGGGCGCATCATCGGGATGCCCTCTTCATGGGCTTTTACCGCCTGACGGTAGAGATACGGCATCAGCGCACATTTCAGCTTTACAAACTTCCGAAGCACATCGCAGGCTTCGTCGTCGAACAGCCACGGCACGCGGTAGGAGGAAGAGCCATGGAGACGGCTGTGGGAGCTTAAAAGGCCAAACTGGCACCATCTCTTGTAGATATCGGCCGGCGCCGTATTTTCAAAACCGCTGATATCATGGCTCCAGAAGCCAAAGCCCGCACAGGCCAGAGAGAGGCCGCTCCGGATGGTTTCTGCCATGGACGGATAGGTTGCCGAACAGTCACCGCCCCAGTGAGCCGGGAACTGCTGTCCTCCCACGGTCGCAGAACGGGCGAACAGCACGGCTTCCCCTGTTCCTCTCTCCTGTTCCAGAAGCTGGAATACGGTCTGATTATAGAGAAACGTATAGTAATTGTGCATCTTAACCGGATCAGAACCGTCAAAATAGGCGATATCCTTCACCGGAACTCTCTCACCGAAATCCGTCTTAAAGCAGTCTACGCCCATATCCAGCAGCGTCTTTAACTTGCCCTGATACCAGGCGGCTGCGTCCGGATTGGTGAAATCCACCAGTCCCATACCGGCCTGCCACATATCGGTCTGCCATACATCCCCGTTCGTCTTTTTGATCAAATAGCCGTGCTCCATGCCCTCATGGAACAGTGGAGATTTCTGCCCGATATACGGGTTAATCCACACACAGATCTTTAATCCCCGGTCGTGATACCGTTTCAGCATACCGGCCGGATCCGGAAATGTCCTGGGGTCCCACGTAAAATTACACCATTCATACGCTTCCATCCAATAGCAGTCAAAATGGAACACGTGCAGCGGTATATCCCGGTCCGCCATGCCCTGGATAAAACCGGAGGTCGTCTCCTCATCGTAATTGGTGGTAAAGGAGGTGGTAAGCCAAAGTCCAAAGGACCAGGCCGGAGGCAGCGCCGGTTTGCCGGTCAGCTCCGTATATTTGGATATGGTTCCCTTCGGGGTGGAGCCGTTAATCACGTAGTAATCGAGCCGTTCCCCTTCCACGGAAAACTGCAGGCGCTCCACCTTTTCGCTGGCAATCTCATAGGCGGCATCCCCCTCATGATCCAAAAGCACGCCATACCCCTTGTTGGTAATATAAAACGGAATATTCTTGTAGGTGATTTCGCTGGCCGTTCCGCCATCCTCATTCCACATTTCGACCATCTGGCCGTTCTTCACAAACGGAGTGTACCGCTCACCAAGTCCATAGATGCACTCGTCCACATCGATGGCCAGCTGCTCCACCATATAGGTTTTTCCCGTATCCCGGTTGGTCATGTGCGCCATATTGCGGAATCCGGTGCTGGTCAGTTCCCGGTCTCCGTCGAGGAAACGGATTCCCCAGCCGTTCGGCCTCTTATCGATAACCGCAGATGTACGGCCGCTCTGATAGCGGATTTCCTCCTCTGTTTCCTCGATTGTCACATGGGGGTTGGTCTCCTTAATCCCGGCGAAGGGGCCGCGGTAAGCGGTTCCCTCAAAATGCCTCACGGAAACCTTAATTACATCTTCCATTGGACTGGAGAGACAGATGGTGAGCATCCCCAGATTCAGGCAGTCTCCTCTTCCCGTGATATGCTTTCCCGGCGCATAGATTATAAGTTCATCCCCATGTATCCGGCTGTCTGCGAATTCTGCCGCGTAGAGTGGAGTGATTTCCTTTTTGGTACACCAGTAACCTTCTGTGAATTTCATTGACATTTTCCTCCTGCTAATGCATTATTTTCTTTGATTTCAACGGTCTGAGCAAGCCGCAAGTCACCAACAGACCGCCCCACGCAGACTGAATACTCATCCTCCGGCACTTCGAACGCCATTTTCTCCTCATTGTAGTAAGAAAATGCTTTCCATGGAAGCCGGAAATCCACGGCACGCTCCTCGCCCGGCTGAAGACGGACTTTCACAAATCCCTTAAGCTCCCTGGCCGGCCGTTTGACTGTCTTTCCGGCTGCGCCGACGTAAATCTCCACGACCTCCGCTCCAGCCACAGAGCCGCAGTTTCTCACCGTCACAGTACCATAGATGCCGTCTTCCCGCCGCTCCAGCTTTAAATCCCCATAGGAAAACTCCGTATAGGACAATCCGTGACCAAAGCAGTAACGGACCGCTTTTCGCTCCGTCTCGTAATACCGGTAGCCAACGTAGATGCTTTCCCGATAGGAGGCGGTATCGCCGCCCGGAAACTCTCCAATAGAATGGGCCGGGCAGTCCTCCAGCCGCTTCGGGATGGTAAATGGAAGCCTGCCGGAAGGATTCACCCTGCCGAGGAGGACCTCTGCCATGGCCAGGCCGCCTTCCATTCCGTTATAGCTGCTGTATACAATGGCCTTCGCCCGGTCGGCAAAGATCTCCATGTCCACCGGAGAACCGGCCATGACTGCGATGACCGTATTTTCATTGGCATCCAGGACGGAGGAGATCAGTTCCTCCTGCCCGTAAGGAAGCTTCATATCCGGCCGGTCGCATCCCTCCAGATCGAACTCGTGATTCAGCCCGATAAACAAAATGACGTTTTCACAGGATTCTGCCAGGGCTGCGGCTTCCCTTATGAGTTCTCTGCGGCGTTCCTCCGCCGCATCGCTCCCGTCTCCCTTATAGGACGCCTTATAGGCCCGCTCCTCCAGGCTCTCCGCCTGCCAGTTTTCCTGTTCCGCCGACTTTTCACCGTCGCTCTGGTAGCCTGGAGCATACTCTACGCTGACCGCTCCGCCCAGCTCCATCTTAAGTCCCATAAGCGGTGTAAGCTCGTAAAGCGCCTTGATTGCCGCGCTGCCGCCGCCGCTGGAATGCATCTTCTCTGCATTTTCCCCGATTACTGCCAGGCGTTTCACGGGCTTCAGCGGAAGAATCCCGCCTTCATTCTTTAACAGCACAATCGCCTCTTCGGCACATTTGAGGATTGCCTCCTGATGGTCCTTCGTGTTATAGGAACCGCGCTTTCTTACGCCGTCCAGCATATGGAGCCGGTCCATGAGAACCAGGATATTCTTAACCTTCTCATCCAGCAGCGCCTCGGGAATCTCTCCGGATCGGACCTTTTCCGCCAGCGGGTCTGCCATGCAGTACTGATCAAAATCACTGGTCACCGACATCTCGATGTCCAGTCCGTTTTCCGCGGCCTGCATCGTGTCGTGGACGCCTCCCCAGTCGGATATGACCACGCCGTCAAAGCCCCATTCCCCGCGGAGAATGTCCTGCAGCAGGTAATGGTTATGGCAGCAGTGTTCTCCGCGGAACCGGTTGTAGGCGCCCATCAGCGTCTTCGTCTTTCCCTCTTTCACCGCAGCCTCGAAGCCGGGGAGATAGAGCTCTCTGAGCGCCCGCTCATCCACGGCAGCCTCCACATCGAGCCTGCGGGTCTCCTGATTGTTTAAGGCAAAATGCTTCACACAGGCCGCCGTATCCTGCTCCTCAATGCCCCGGATAAGCGGAACTGCCATTTCCGAGATCAGATGGGGATCCTCGCTCATGTACTCAAAATTTCTGCCGCAGAGGGGGGAACGAATCAGATTGATTCCCGGAGCCAGGATCACGTCCTTTCCACGCCCCCTGGCCTCCTGCCCCAGCACGCAGCCCATGTCTGCCGCCCGCTCCCGGTTCCAGGTGCAGGCGATGGCCGTGTTGCTGGGAAGGTAGGACACGTAATCGTCCGTCGTCCCCTTAGGCGCCCAGTTGTCGTCCTGCAGTTCCTTTCTGACCCCCATGGGGCCGTCCGACATCCAGAGCGGCGGAATTCCGAGGCGCTCCACACCTTTCGTATGGAAAATCCCCTGTCCATGAATCATCCCGATCTTCTCTTCCAGGGTCATTTCCCGGATCAGATCCCAGATCTTCTGCATTGTCATTCGTTCCTCCTCCTTGCAGGCTTATTTTTTCAGCCGGCTTTAACGGCTCTTTTTTAACCTTTTACAGATCCGGCCGACACACCGCCCACTATGTATTTCTGCCCCAGAATAAAGACCAGAAGCACAGGCGCCAGCGTCAGCATGATATCCGCCGCCACCAGGTTCCAGGAATTCTGGAAAGCCCCGAAGAAGTTATAGACGGCAAGCGTCATGGGCCATTTTCTGGAATTATTCAGGTAATACAGCGGCATGGTAAAATCGTTCCATACCGCCATGAAATCCAGCACAAACAGCGTGGAAACAATCGGTTTCAACAGCGGCGCAATCACCTTTAAGAAGAGCTGCCACGGCTTACATCCGTCGATGACCGCCGCCTCGTCGATCTCACGCGGAATTGTCGCCACAAAGCCGTAGGCCAGAAACAGGCTCAGCGGTATGTTGATCGCGGCATATAAGAGAATGATGCCGATTCTGGTGTTGACCAGATGAAACGCCTGCATGACCTTCATCAAAGCTACATTGTTGATCGGCATGGCGATGCCAGAGATGATAAAGTAATATAAAAAACGGTTGACGCCCTTCTGGTTTCTGGATATAACGAAGGCTGCTGCCGCAACCAGTCCGACTACGATGATTACGCTGCCGGCCGCATAGAGGAGTCCGTTGAAGAAGGAGGACACCAGTTTGCCCTGTTCGATGACCGTGGCATAGTTTTCAAATACCCATTTCGTCGGAAGTGACAGTGTCATCCGGTTGGCCTCGGCCGAGGTCTTAAAGGAATTTAAGAACAGCACCACCAGCGGGATAATGACGATCAGGCTGATTACGATCGAAATCAGGTTTCCGGCCACACGGCCGATGGTTCTGCCGGTTCTTCCCATCATGCTTCTACCTCCTTATTTTCCATGGATTTGATGATAAAGTAAAGCAGCGCCAGCACAAAGAAAAACAGGACGCTGGACAGCGTGGTGCCCATGGCTAAATCTCCCTTGGAGAATTCCTTGTAAACAGCTGTGTTGATTACGCCTGTAGCGTTTCCGGGGCCTCCGTTTGTCAGGGAATATATCATATCGAATACGCGCAGACCGTATGTGACATTTAAAACCGTCACATTGACGAGCACCGGCTTTAACAGGGGCAGCGTGATGTTTGACAGCTTCTGGAAAAAATTGGCGCCGTCGATGCTGGCCGCTTCGTAGTACTCCGGCGAGATGGACATCAGCCCGGCGATTACGACGACCATGATGTAGCCCATGCCCTTCCAGGTATCCACGGTCATGACCGTTGGGAACACCAGACTTAAATCGGTCAGCCAGTTTTTAGCCAGCCCGTCAAGCCCGATGCCCCTCAGAAAATTGTTTAAAAAACCGGTGGTCGGATGGAGCATGCTCCGGAACACGAGGCCGACCACCAGATACGACATGACCTGTGGGGAAAAGATGATCATGCGCTGGAAATTCTTGCATTTAATAAACTTCTGGGTCAGAAGAAGGGCCAGCGCAAGGCCGACAACCGTCTTCATGACCGTGGTAACAACCGTGAACAGCACGGTGTTGCCGATATATTTTAAGTACTCGGAATTACCCTGAAAGATCTTTTTATAGTTGGTAAGGCCAACGAAATTGATCTCATCGCTGAAATTGTTCCAGTCTGTAAACGAATATGCGATACCCAGCAGACCCGGAAGGAAGCACAGCAGGAAAAAGAGAATCGCCGCGCCGCTGGCAAAGTACCAGGGATATAATTTGTTTCTGTTCATAACCGTACCTCCTTTCTGCCGCCGTTATTTTACCCAGCCCGGGTCCTTCTGCAGCTCCGCCTGTTCGGTACGCCGTCTCATGATCGTATCCAGCACATCCTGGGGCGTCATGGCGCCGGTATACATTGCCTCTAAATCTTTTCCAACATCCATCCACTGGCTGTCGATGTAGTTCACAGAGGTCTGGACCACATTGGCTTTTGTAAGGGAATCTAAGAACTTCTGGTCCTCATCGGAGTATTTGCTCTTAATCTCCGGCCAGCAGAGCGCGCTTAATTCCGGCTGTCCGTCGAGACGCTTCTGAAGGTTTTCCGGTTTCGCCAGGAACTCAAAGAACTGTTTTGCCTCTTCCACGTATTTGCTGTCCTTGTTGATAAAGTAGGCATTGCTGGCAGGATTGACGCCGACTGCTTTGTTGTCATCCCACGGCATAACGAACGCCCCCAGCTTCTCTGTCGCCTTGAAGTCCGGATAATCGGCTTCGATCTCACCGCGGAATCCCAGCTCGGCAATGGTCATGGCGCATCGCTCCGTGGCTATGGCCTCTTTTGCATTCTCCCATGCATTGCTTAAGTAGTCATCTCCGAAGTATCCGGCTTTTGCACACTCGTCTAATTCTGTGATAATGTTCAGTAAGTGGGGAATGGAGTCTAAATCCACTTCATTCGCATTTAACTTGTTGTAGACCTCAGGATCATCGGCCAGCCATAAGCCGCCGGTCTCGAACAGGGGCAGTACCTGATGCCAGCCGTTTGTAGTGGCCTCATAGATCGGTGTCGTTCCGGAATCCTGAATGGTCTGGCAGACCGTCCTGAATTCTTCGTATGTAGAAGGCGCCTCCAGCCCAAGCCTGCTGAATATGTCTTTGTTATACAGATAGAAATACATTTTCGCTCCCGGGAAGGTGATGCCATATACCTTGTCGTCTACGGAGACAGCCGAACGGGCGCTGTCTTCCATGCGGCTCACCCACTCCTGTCCGGTCAGCTCCGCACTGTACTGGTCCATGTGAATGCTGGAGGCCAGACCAATGGGCGTATCCACACAGATGATATCCGGCGCCTCCCCGGAATCCAGCTTCACCTTAATTAAGTCTCGCCACTGGGCGTCGGGAGAAATCTGGAAGTCGATTTTTATTCCGGTCTCGGCTTCGAATTCCTTCGCTAAATCCTGGACGATTCCCGATGTCGGAAGGCCGCTCTGGTGGCTGCCGAAGGTCAATGTTACACTCTTCTTCCCCTCCTTTGCCGCGCCTGTATTGCTGTCTGATCCACAGCCCGTCACCACTGCCGCTGCCATGACCGCCGCTATAGAAAGGCTTAATGCTCTCTTTATCATCTTTTTCATATCTGTTCTCCTTTTCTCAACTGATTCTCACTCTTTTTCTACCCTAGTCTTTTGTGCCTATATTTTATCGATAAAATACGTTTCCTTTAGTGTAAATTCATCATAACATAAGAGTCATTTTTACAAAATAGACAATTCCGAACTACCATTTGCATTTTTTTGAACAACAATGTATAATAGCACTCACGAAGGGAGGTGGCGTTCTTATCAAAAAGACGACAAAACATTATTCCCAAAAGATGTATCTTTTTGTCATATATGGCCTGTTTATCCTGCTTCTGCTGGGGATTTTCTTCTTTTTCACCTACACGCATTACAGGAAAAATGCCCTGGAAGAAGCGAGAAAAGATTTAGAAAACATGTGCGCCTCTGTGGAAAATTCTGTGGAAACCCAGTTAAACAACATATCGACCATTTCCATGAATATCGTATATTCCAACGCGGTAAAGTCCAATTTCAAAGAATTCTCAGCCTCCTGTCGGCTGACTGGAACGGACCCCCGCCGTCTGGCGGCCTCCCGTGAGAAGGCGCTGGCCATCCACGATATCGTCACCGCGATCATCGGCGCATATCAGTCGGCCTCCGATGTCCGGATCTATACCATGGACGGTTCCGTGGCCGGGTACTGGCTGCTGCTCTCTTCCGTAGATTTGGAGTCGCTTTCCTGGTACGAGGAGACCATGGCGCAAAACGGCCACATGTATATCAGCAATCCGGAAGTGCAGAAGGATTTACCCGCAAGGGGCGGCAATAAGGATTCTCAGAAGTTCATATCCCTGGTGCGTCTGTTTCTCGACACCGCGGGACAGCCAGAGGGCATCGTCGAGGTCATACAGGACTGCGATACCATCTTCTCCCTGGCGACCCAGCTGGAAAACCAGAACCCTGACAGCCGTGTCTTCATTTACAATTCCAGAAAAGAGCTGGTCTACCCCTACAATGATACGAAAGTTGTGCCCGATTACTACGGGCTGATCGAACGCAGAGGCCTTCCGGAAAATACCGGCAGACTTTTAAAAACCGACGCAGGCGAGAACCTTCTCTTTACATACCGGACCACGCCGGACTATAACTGGACCGTGATCCTGACGAAGCCGAAGGCAGCCATCTACGAGCCACTTAACACCTTCCGGGTGATGTTCGTCCTGATTGGCATTTTCTCCATTTTCCTCACCCTGCTGATCTGTTTCTACATCTCAGAACGGCTGACCGCACCGCTTCGGAAGCTGACGGCGGCCACCGGCAAGATTACCATCAACCGGGTACTGGACGAGAATAAGGTGAATTTAACTTCCGCGGACAGCAATATCACAGAGCTTTCCATGCTGTGCGAATCCATCCGCAGCATGTATGAGAAACTCCGCAGCACCTCCCAGGAAGTGCTCTTATCCCAGAGCGAGGAGACGAGAGCCAAGCTGCAGGCCACACAGTCGTTAATCAATCCGCATTTTCTCTACAACAGCCTGACGAATATCAGTGTCATGGCCGAGGAGGAGATGAATGAGGACATCATTCAGATGTGCCAGGCCCTGTGCGACTATTTCCGGTATATCTCCTCCTCCAGCGAGATGATCGTTCCGTTAAAAGAGGAGATCTTCTACACCAAACGGTACTTAGAGATCATGCAGATGCGCTATACTGAGGAATTTCATTACACCTTTGCCATTGAGGAAGAGGCCAAAAACATCTGCATCCCCAAGCTGATCATCCAGCCGCTGGTGGAAAACGCCTTTAAATACGCCTTTGATAAACAGCCGCCCTGGGAGCTCACCATCTCCGCTTCCATCGAACACGACCGCTGGCTGCTGCGAATCCAGGACAATGGCGGCAATCTAAAAGATGAGAAGAAGCAGGAGCTGCTTCACCTGTACCGGAACTTAAACCTCAATGAGGAGTTGAAATCCATGCAGATCGGAGGCATGGGACTGAAGAACGTATATCTCCGGCTGAAACTGCTTTACGGAGAGAAGGCGGTATTCGAGATCGAAAATACACTGCCGCTTAAGACGATCTTTATCCTTGGAGGGCCTGTTTACCATTCAAAGGAGGAATACCATGAGCAGCATCCCCCATTATAAATATCTGGTCGTGGAAGACGAAAGCCTGATACGCAAAAATTTAATAAAAAAGATCACAGCCCTGGACCTGCCGCTTACCCTGATCGGAGAGGCAGCCAATGGAATGGAGGCCATCGTAAAGGTGGAAAAGGACTGTCCCGACCTTGTCATCACGGACATCCGCATGCCGCAGTGCGACGGCCTGGAGCTGTCCCGGTATCTGCACAAGAATCATCCGGGAGTGAAGATCATCATTCTCAGCGGCTATGACGACTTTTCCTACGCTCAGGCCGCCATCAAGTTCGCGGTCAGGGATTATCTGTTAAAGCCGGTGACCGCGCAGGCACTCTCCGAATCGCTTCAGAAGCTGCTGATCACAATGGGGACGGAGACCGAGGAACTGGAGACCTACCGGACCAGGAACAGCGCCCTGGATCAGAAGTCCATCTGCGAGCTTTTAGAAAAATATCTTCAGGAAAACTATCAGCACGATGTCTCCTTTCAGGAGCTGGCCGAGAAATTCGGATTTACGCCGGAGTATTTGGGGAAAATATTCAAGAAATATACGGGAGAAACTCCGTCCAAATATTTGACGAAGCTGAGAATGAACGAAGCCAAGCGGCTGCTCCTTAACAATCCGGACATGGAGATTCAGATGATCGGGGAGCTGGTCGGCTATAAAGACGGCTTCTACTTCAGCCGTGCATTTAAGAGTTATACGGGAATTCAGCCAAGCGAATTCAGGAACCGCTGATATGTACACGTTCAGAATAAAATAAAGAGTCCGACAAGCCGGACTCTTGCGCCGGAGCGCGGTTGCTTTAGGATCACTTTCCTAATTACACAAAAAAGCTTTTAAGCACAAGATCTTATGCTTAAAAGCTTTTTAACTGGGCTACAAGGATTCGAACCTTGAAATGACGGAGTCAGAGTCCGTTGCCTTACCATTTGGCGATAGCCCATCAACACAACGGTTGTATTATACTATACGATATTCTCCTCGTCAAGCCCTTTTTCCATATTTTTTCTATTTTCTTTATTATTCCTTCAACTCAAACAGCTTAGACCATATTTCATGTGCGGCAAATGACAGGGTTCGCGTCACACTGCGGACGTCGCAGCAGCCGGCGGTTGGGTCTGTGGTTCGGTCGGCGCTTCCGTCGGAGGCTCAGTGGCCTGGGTGCTCTCCGTCTCCGGTACCGATTCTGTTTCAGCAGGTGATGTGGCAGAAGCCTCAGACGATTCCGTAGTCTGAGGCTGTGTTTCCGTTTCTTTTGTCTCTTCTGTTTCCGGCGGCACTACCGGTTCCTCGTTAGCATCGCCATCCCCGATTACCGGAGTCTCGAAGGTTCCCTTCACCGTCGTCTGCTTCCCGTTCTTCGGGGATATTCCGCCGAGAACGAACGTATATGAGGTTCCGCCTTCCAGGCCGCTTACATAGATCTCACATGTGGAGCTGTCCGTATCGCCTACCATGGCGGAATAGGTGGTTCCGCCCTCATCCTTTACCGATACGGTGGGGTTCTTCCACTTTACCTTTGTCTTAAAGTTGACTGTCACCACACCATTCTCATAATCGACGTAATCAATCTTGATCTTCGCGTCTGAGACCGGCACCTGTGCTTCCGTCGTCGGCGCCTCTGTCGTCATCACCGGCAGATCGGCAGGAACCGGCGCTGTCGTCTGCGGAACCGGAGCCGCTGTCGTCTGATTTCCCGTCTCGGTCTCAGATTCTTCCGCCGTCGTTGTCTCCTCCGTCGTCGCCTCTGTTGTCACGGGCACTGTCGTGACCGGCTGCGTGGTCGTCTGGGCGGTGGTGGTCATATCCTCGCTCACACCCGCGTGGCCTCCTACCGCATAGGAACGCTCCGTAATCTCCTTTGCAATCTCCTCCATGGTCAGGGGAGCCAGCTTCTCCATGTCCTCCATGGTCAGAGTCGGATTCTGATCGATCAGTTCTTTCAAAAAATATGCTTTTCCATAGGATATTCCGTAATCGTTCGCCAGCGCCTTCACATGATCCTCTTCGATAACCTGCTGGTCATATACCACGGCTTTCACCTGATTTTCCTCCAGGGAACTCTGAATATCATTCACGACCGACGACCGCAGGGCCGATGCCTTGCTGACGCTGTCGTTGGAGACTGTTACAAGAATGGCGTTGTCCAGATCATCCAGGTAGCCATGGGTCACCATGGAACCGATCACCGCGTTCACCGCCACATTGAGATCAACACCCTTTAGATTCATGTCTTCCATAATGGCTTTCGCGTCTTCGTTCAGCGGCTCTGCCTCCAGCACCCGGTTCTTCCGGTTCACGGACAGCTCCACGCTGGGATTGACATCGATGCCGATCACAGAGTCCACTTTTCCGTTTCGGTACGTATATGTGCCTCCGGCGACTGCCACCATACAGAGGCACGCCGCGGCCAGAGCTGCAACCACGCGCATCCGCTTTCGCATCACGGTGACGGAGCTCACGGTTCTTCCCGCCTCTTTATGCAGTTCCTCCGCTGCCATCTGGGGCGCACTCAAATCGATTTTATCCAATACATTCGGAGTCAGGTCCATGACCGCAGACTTCAAATGCGCTTTTATCTGTTCTCTGTTCAGTTGTCTGTCGGTTTTGTTAAACATGAACACTTCCTCCTCTCCTTTTATTCCTTGATCTTTAAGTCAGATAATTTTCTAATTTCTTCATCGCACGGTTATATTTAGACAGGACGGTAGCCAAAGGCATGCCTAATGAAGCTGCGATCTCCCGGTGCTTCATCCCGGCAGTCGCGTGCAGAAGGACAATCTCCCTCTCCTCTTCTTTCAGGATCTTGAGCGCCGCGGCCAAAACCAGCTTATCCGCCGCCTGTTCAATCTCCGGGCATACTTCCCCTGTCTCTTCGCCTTCCAGATCCTCAAACGCAATATCGGACTCATGCTTCTGATTGCGAAACTTCATGTAGCAAAGATTCCTGGCTATGGTAAACATCCATGCCAGCGGCTTCCCCTGGGACTTGTAACCCGCAGCGGAAGTCCATACCTTCATATAGGTCTCCTGCATGATCTCTTCGGCATCCTGGGGATTCTTTACAATAGACAGGATAAACCCGTAAATTGACCGGTCTGTATTCTGATATAATTGTCTGAACGCTTCCTGGTCTCCCGTTCCAACCTTATTAAGGAGCACCTCATCGCTTAACCGGCCGTAGTCTTCCGGCCCATCAAGGCTCATCATACCCATAAACAACATGGAGTCGATTTCCTTTCTACTAAGTTAATGCAGGATGCTGTCTTCTTATTGCATATTATGGAAATTTTTTTGTTTCCTTATTCTTCCACACCAAAGCCGCTTTCTGTCGTCATGACCAGACAGCACCTGCTATCCCGCTCTGCTACCTTCTCTGTTATCTCTGTCCTGATCTGTTCTCTCGCCGCCCTGTCGTAATCCCTGGGAACGACCAGATCGAAGATCAGATTGATCTGTTTTTCACCTTCCACCATACGAAAATCGTGGAAACTGCATTTGGAATCGATGCTCTCAACGATAGCTTCCACCATTTCCTTAAATTCCGTTACCCTGCAGTCCTTCGTCTCGATGGGATCCATATGGATCACGAGGAAAATACCGAAGCGGCGCTGTGCCTCCCGCTCCACATAATCGATGATTTCGTGGGATTTTTCAATGCTTACATCATTCGGTACCTCCGCATGGATCGACGCCATGCTTCTGGAAGGCCCGTAATTATGTACGATCAGATCGTGACTTCCCACAATTCCGTCAAAACTTTCTACAAATTCCGTGATCTCCCGGTAAAGCTTCGGATCGATGGGCTCTCCGATCAGGGGAGCCAAAGTGTCCTTTGCAATCCCGACACCTGCCCACATGACGATAAGCGACACGATAAGGCCCACGATTCCATCGATATTGAGCCCCCAGATTCCGTAAACCAGAATGGACAGTATGGTCGCTGATGTCGTGCCCACATCGCCCATGGAATCCGCCGCGGTCGCCATCATGACAGAGGAATGGATCCTCTTTCCCAGCTTTCTGTTAAACATTCCCAGCCACAGCTTCACGCAGATGGACATGAGAAGAATGACTATCGAAATATACTTAAACGTCATCTCTTCCGGATGAAGAATCTTGCCTAGAGACGTCTTAAACAACGAAAAACCCACCTGGATGACGATAAATGCCACGATAAACGCCGCGATATACTCCACCCGGCCGTGTCCAAAGGGATGGTCCTCATCCGCCGGCTTGCCCGCCATCTTCACGCCGATAAAGCCGATGATGGAGGAGGCCGCATCCGATAAGTTGTTAAATGCGTCAGCCATAACGGAAATGCTGTTGATCAGCAGTCCGATAAACAGCTTTGCAGCAAATAAAAGCACATTGCAGCAGATGCCCACGGTGCTGGCCATCAGGCCATACTCCGTTCTCACGCCGATATCTCCCGTATTCTCGTAATCCTTAACAAAAGCCTTCACTAAAAAATCTGTCATGTTACTCCCTGTCCTCATACATAACCCGCTCCAGAAACAGACCTTCCGGCGGCGCCGTAAAGCCGGCCGCCTGTCGGTCCAGTTTCAGCAGGATTTCCTTCATTTCCTGTGGACTGCGCTCTCCGAGCCCAATCTCGATCAGCGTTCCTGTGAGAATTCTGACCATATGATATAAAAAACCGTTTCCCGTATAGCGGATCAACAGTTTCGTTCCTTCTTTTTCAAATGTGATATCCGAAATCGTCCTCACTGTGGACTTTTTCATCTTTTTATTGCCGCAGAAGCTCTTGAAATCGTGTTCCCCCAGAACACAGGCCGCCGCTTCCTCCATCCGTTTCACCGACAGAGGCTTTCCGAGCCCATAACAGTACTTCCGCTCGAATACATCCTTCTTCGGTCCCATCTCAATCCTGTATAAATACGTCTTTTTCACAGCATTCAACCTGCTGTGGAACTTGTCCGGCACCGTCTCCACAGAGAGCACGGCGATATCCTCCGGCAGGTACTGATTAAAGTATGCCCTGATCTGGTCTTCCGTCATACCGGTATCTGCATGGAAATTAGCCGTCTGGGCCAGAGCATGAACTCCGGCGTCTGTCCGCCCCGATCCGTGCACCTCCACCGGCCGTCCGGTGAGTTTCAGTAAAATTCCCTCCAGCTTACCCTGAAGTGTGTTTCCCGTATTGCCCTGTTTCTGCCAGCCGTCATAGCGGCTTCCGTCATACTGAAGAACTATCTTATAATTTTTTATCACGTTTTTTTACTCCCGTCCTGCTTAAAATCCGTGCAGCTGCCATAAATACCACGGTTCCGAAGGCCGCTCCCGCACAGTCCAGCCAGACATCGCTGATCTGTCCTGACCGGCCGGCCACAAAAAGCTGTATCGTCTCATCGGTAAACGGCACCAGAAAGCTTACAAGCACCTGAGACAGAACGCGCCTGTCCAGTGACAGGGCAAACGTCCGAAAACAGAGGCAGAGCAGTATTCCCAGCACGGCGTATTCCGTAAAATGCGCCGTCTTGCGGATCACATGCTCCGTAATGATGGTACTGTCCACGCCTCCCGCTGTCAGAACCTGCTGCACCAGCTTAAGCACCGCCCCGCTGTCCGCGGAGGAGAGGTCGGCCGTCTTCATGGAATTGGAGAAAATAAACAGCACGTAAAGCACCACCGCGGCACTCCAGAGATACTGTCTCCTCTTCGCTGTCATCGCAGCATACCGCTTTCATCGACCAGCCTCGCCGCTTTTTTAAGCACATCCTCATCCTGGACGAGGGCCAGCCTCACATATCCCTCGCCGGAAGGTCCGAAGGCGCTTCCCGGAGTGACCAGAAGTCCTGCCTTTTCGGCCAGTTCCATGGCAAAGGAGGTGGAATCGGAAAATTTATCCGGTATCTTCGCCCACACGAACATGGTGGCCTCCGGCTTGTCCATCTTCCACCCGATCTCCGTCATACCGTCACACAGGGCGTCCCGTCTGCGCTCATAGGCCTTTCTCGTGGTCTCCACACAGGCCTGGTCTCCCGTAATCGCCGCGACCGCCGCCTTCTGGACAGGCAGAAACATGCCGTAATCCATATTGGATTTCAGCATCTTCAAGTGGCTCACCACTTCTTCATTTCCCACACAGAAGCCGATTCTCGCGCCGGCCAGCCCGTAGGTCTTGGACAGGGAGTTAAATTCCACACCAACCTCTTTCGCACCTGGAAAATGAAGGAAGCTTCCGCACGTTTTCCCATCAAATACCAGCTCGCTGTACGCGTTGTCGTGCAGAACGATGATGTCATACTTTTTCGCAAACGCGATGACCTCCTCGTAAAAGCAGTCCGGCGCCATGACCGTGGTCGGATTATTCGGGTAGGAAATGACCATGAGTTTCGCCTTTTTCGCCGTATCTTCCGGAATCTCGCTCACATCGATGATGTATCCGTTTTCCTTTCTCTGAGGCATATAAAAAAGGGTGGCACCCGCCAGAAGAGGACCATCCGCAAAAACAGGATAACAGGGATCGGGAACCAGAACGACATCTCCCTCATCGGCAACAGACAGCGCAATATGGGCCAGTCCTTCCTGAGATCCCAAAAGCGAACAGATCTCCGTCTCCGGATTCAGGCTCACGCCGTAGCGCCTCTCATACCACTGGGCTGCGGCCTCCAAAAGCTCCTTCTGGTCGCTGATGGCATAGACGTAATTCTTCGGATTCGCAGCCGCCTCGCACAGGGCATCGGTAATATGTCTGGCCGGCGGTATGTTAGGCGCCCCCACGCCTAAATCGATCACGGTCTCTCCCCGCTCTTCCTTCTGTCTTTTTATCTCCAGTAATTTAGAAAATATTCCTTCTCCGAATCGGTCCATTCTCTCAGCAAACTGCATCGATTTCTTTCCACCTCGCACTTCCATCAAGATTTTATCAAAATCCATAATGTATATTATTATAGTACAAAGGTGGACATAATACAAGAAAAGTTTCAGGAGGCCGGCCAGCGTCGTATCCGTTTCTGCCGGTGTTTTGGCATAACAGGCGTTTTTTTTAATACATACACGAAAATTCCCCAAAAGCCGGCTGCCCGACTTCTGAGGAATCTGATATCCATATTCACGGCCGCGCAGCTCTGCGTACTGCATCGTGCCTGTCCCGCTCCGGAGCGTATCGTATTTATTCTACTGCACCGATTCCAAATAGGCCAGGACCGCCTTCAGGCAGCCGTCCACGCCCACCAGACCGCTTTCCAGAGAAAGGTGGTAGTTCTGGGCCTTTCCCCACTCATTGCCGGTGTAATACTGATAGTAATCCTTCCGTTTCCGGTCGACCTCGCGGATTCTGCTCTCCATCTTCACAGGATCCACGCCTGTCTCCAGGGAATTCATGCGTCTGATCCGGTCCTTCATCCTGGCGTAAATGAACAAATTCACACTGTTCTCCAGAACCATGTCCGCGCACCGTCCAACGATCACACAGGGGCCCTGGTCCGCCAGCTTCCGAATCACCCTGGACTGCGCCAAAAAGATCTGATCCGACATGGGAACCTGATAGATGGAAGAAAATGGCGAGTAGAAATGGCGGTCCAGCGGATCTTTTATGAACGGCATGTTCTCATCATAATGAAGAAACGCATCCTCCGACATGTCGCTCTCCTCCGCAGCCATGGAAATCAATTCCTTATCGTAAAACGGAATTCCCAGACTCTCAGCCAGTTTCACTCCCAGTTCACGCCCGCCGCTTCCAAATTCACGACTGATTGTAATCGCTCTTTCCATAAAGCATTCCTCCTTGTCCTGAGCACTCAAAACGGCTGAAACAGGCCGCATGTGTACGATGTATGTGCTAAAACTCATACCTGCATTGTACCATATCCGGCCGTTTCTGTACACCATTTTACATACCACACTACCAGACTTTTGATGGTTGTTTCATATGAACAGAGAATTGCGTTTTTTGTGTATATAGTATATGATATAGGAGATTATAAAATAAAAGCTGCAGCAAATACAATAAGAATGGAGAAACGCATGACAGGATTGATTATCACAGGACATGGGCAGTTTGCCTCCGGATTGGTCAGCGCGCTGGAATTGCTGATTGGACATCAGGAGCTGCTGGCTGCCGTGGATTTTGAATCCGGGCAGAGCTGGGACACATTGATGGAACATTTAAAAGATACAGTCGGAACCATGCAGACTTGTGACGAGCTTCTCATACTGTGCGATATGATCGGCGGATCTCCTTATAAATGTGCCGCCGCGCTGACAGATGCAGATCCGCGGCTGACGGTTCTATACGGAATTAATCTGGGTATGGCGCTGGAACTGGCCATTCGATGCAGGATGGGACTGGACAATGACGCGCCCGCGCTTGCCAAAGAGATGGTCGCTACCGGAAAGGCACAGATCGGAACGTACCGGGCGGAACCGGAAAAGAGTGACAGGAAAGACCAGGCGGATAATTTCAGATGATAAAAACAGTGATCTTTGATATGGATGGTGTTCTGATCGACAGTGAAATCGTATATTTGAACCACATGTTTCAGCGTCTGAAGAAATGGTACCCGGCCGTGGAAAAAGACGGGCTCTACCGGGTCGTCAGCCTGATTATCCGGCCATTATGAGAAAAGCAGTCCCCGGCCTTCTAAAAGAAATAAAAGACCGGGGCTATCTGCTGGCTCCCGCCTCATCGACCAGCAGGAATGGAATTGAAGCCGTACTGACCTCCTGCGGTCTGAAAAATTATTTTGATTACGTGGTAATACACTGGCTGCTTACAGCATGTATGAGCTCTCCGAAGTTCTCACGATTCTGGATCAGCTGGCCGCGGTGAATCAGCAATAGTTCGAAAAAACTCGCATTCCTCATCGTTGCACCGCGAAGCCTCCTGCAGGCGGATGTTGCAGTGGAACACGTGTCCCAGAGGCCGGTCCGCGCCGCCATAATACCGGTATACAAACGGAATTTCAAACTCCATCAGCTTCTCCACCAGAAGCGGCGCCTGTTCTCTCAGAAAATCTCCGGTAGCTGTCATGAGAAATACCGGCGGATACTGGCTGGTCACGTAATTCACGAGGCTGATTTTCTCGTATTCGTCTTTCGTCCCTCTCTCCGGCAGAAGATCCGCCATAAGCAGATTGCTCTGGTCCTTCTCGTCTTCGGAGACCGGTGCCCGGTAGACGCCGCAGTTCAGTGCAACAGCCGCCGGCACAAATCCCTCAGGCGGCTGAAAGGGATACTTTGCCGCATATTCCGGGTTTGTACAGACAGCGGTATAAAGCCCCAGATTATGGGCCCCGGCGGAATCCCCCACACCGAAGATCCGCGTCCGGTCAAAGCCATATTCCTCCGCATGATCCAGCACCCAGGCAAACACCCGGTTTGTGTCCTCCAGCGACGCCGGAAACTTGTATTCCGGTGCGAGACGGTAGGTGAAATTTACGACTGCGAATCCGCGGCATGCCAGATCCATACAGTAGTACTGGTACCTCTCCTTGTCACCATACACCCATCCGCCGCCATGAACACTCACAATAACCGGGAGTATCCCCGCCTTGTCTTTGGGACGGTATACATCGAGAATCTGCCGCTCTGCATCCTCCCCATAGACGATATCATCAAAACGCCGGATTCCCTCCGGTGTGGTGAGACCGGCATCCCGCCGGTCATCTCCCTCCCGAAACAGTTTACGAATTGTATCACTCATTTCTGACATAGTTATCTATACCTCTCTACTTTGTATTTCGTTTTGCTTCCAGGTCATTCTGAATCGCCACAATATACTTATCGATATTCATCATGAAACACAGAACCAGGCAGATCACCGCGATGATCGCACCGCTGTATCCAAACCCGAACCGAATCATGGTAACAGCGGAAGCCGGCTGCACCGCGGCGGTTCCGTCATATCCGCCCATGGTAATGATCCAGGTGCAGAGGGCAGAGCCGAGGCCGATTCCAACCTTCATACCGAAGGATGTACAGCAGTTGACCAGTCCTTCCGAGCGGACTCCGGTCTTCCATTCACCGTAATCCACGACATCCGCGGTCATTGCAAAGATACCGGACATGATCGGTCCCATCCCCGTTCCTTTTATGATCAGCCCCAGAAGAACCAGCGGGAAGCTGGAACCGGCCGCACCGATGATCAGCCCTCCCAGAGCCATCAGGAATGCACCGCCAATCATCAGTTTCCATTTTCCGTATCTCTGAATGGCCTTCGGCAGCATAAGATTCACGATGATGGCCGGAATCGTAGTAGCCATCGATATGTAGGTTAAGTAACCCAGATTATTTAAAACGATATTGCAAAAATAGAATGTTGTAGAACCGGTACTGACGATTCCAATATACAGAAACATAAACAGCAGACTCTGAATATAAAAATACCTGTTTTTAAAAAGTGCCGGCAGTGCTGTACTCAGCGGAACATTCTCCACCTGAACCACACCGGTTTCCGCGTCTTCTCCGATATGCTCCCTGGTACCCAGAAAGCAGATGAGACACATAAAAAATGTTACGATGCCGTAAATAATCGACAGCCAGAACCAGCCCGCCGTGGACAAGAGAGTTGCTGTCACCGCATTGATAATCAGCGTTGTAAGCTGAGTCATGACAAAACGCGTAGTCGCCGCGGAGGCACGGTCCTGTACATTCAGCGTCATGCGCGACAGCAGTGCATTAAACGGCAGGTTGTTGGCTGTATACACGATACAGTTCTGGAAAATATAGGTCAGATACGCATAGACCAGTTTTCCATTCCCGCTTAAGCCTCCGGGAACATTAAATTCCAGGATCAGCGCGATCGCCATAAGCGGCGCCGTCCACAGCACCCACGGCCTGGCCTTGCCCCAGCGGGTCTTCGTCTTATCGACGATCGCCCCCATGATAATATCGGTAACTCCATCAAACACGCGCGCCAGCAGCATCATAGTGCCGACCGCCGCCGCGGCGATCCCCACAGTGTCCGTATAATACGCAGTTAAAAATGTGGAACACAGGGCTACTGTCACATTGGCTCCGCAGTCTCCCATACCATAAGAAATTTTTTCCGACCATGATAAACCGGTTTTCTTTTTTCCCATTGCTTCCCCTCTCCTGTAACTTGATTTTTATAATCCTCATTATAACGGAGACGGACAGGGAATTCCTTGCGTATTTTAGCCAAAAACATCCATATATTGACCTGTACATGAAAATTCAACCGCTATACTTCTTTATTCTTCTTTATTTCTTTCCATTTTTCTATATTGGAACGGAGTTGTGCCATACTCCTCCTTAAACGCCAGAATCAGTCTCCGGTCGTCAGAGAAGCCATTATTGAGAGCAATCTCAAGAATCCCGGAATTAGTAGCCATCAGCTGCATCCGCGCCTTCTGAAGACGGTATTTCGTCAGGTACTCAATAAAGGTCATCCCCGTATGCTTCTTGAAGAAACGGGCGAAGTACTCTTTGGAAAAGTAAAACTTATCCGCGATCTCTGCCTGAGAAAGCTTTTCCATGTAATGGTTTTCAATAAACTGGAGGACGCCTTTCAGCCTCTCGAGGTTCTTCTGATTGTTCAACGGCAGGATCACATTTTTCTCCGCCACTCCCTCCTGCGTGATATGGTAGAGAAGCTGAAGTACCAGTCCTTTTATATAAATCCGCTCATAGCATGATGTCTCCGCCTCATCGTCGTAATGGGACAGTGTCACCATCAAATCCTCTATTTCCGGAGTCGTCATCTCCTTCTCATTGAGAAAATACATGTTTTTAAAATCCGGAAACACCCCCTCCAGAAATTTCCGCGAAATAAGCAGCGCAATCACCACTTTTCTTCCGCTTCCATATACCGTGCGGTCCGGTATGATATTATGACTGCTTTCTGAGTTCACGACGATCAGCCTTCCCGGCTGTGACTTGATGCAGGTCCCGTCAATATAATGCAGACTGTTCCCCTGCAGCGTATAAACAATCTCCAGTTCCTCGTGCCAGTGATTAAACAGAAGTTCATCACTGCTCAACGGATAATGGGGAATATTATAGATATGAAACGGATTATCCCCATCATATTCAAACATCTGGCGCTTTGCAACAGGTTCACTCACATTCCCACCCCCTTTCCAGCCAAATCAGTTGCTTTTCTTTCATCTTAATGCGCGTCTCTTATCATTCTTCACACTCGTCCCGGTATGCTGTCTTATCCACTACTGCCTCTGTCCTGATTATAACGGATATTACATCTTCTGTAAATTTAAACGTCAGCTCATTTATCCTCGTATTTGACAGACAATCCAAAAAGAGATACACTTACTGTAATTCACCGTGCAAAACGGTACCACTGACAGGAGGATCATAGCTTCATGAGAATAACCCAACGTCTTCTTACCATTTCCGCAGGATTATGTCTGTCCCTGGCACTTACCGGTACAGTTTCGGCTGTCCGGCCGCAGGAGGCGTATGCTGCGGTAAGTACGGCCAGCAGGAATCAAAGCACCGGCTGGCTGCACAAGGGAAATCAATGGCAGTATGCGCTCTCTGACGGTACCCTGATACGCGGCGGCTGGATCAGGGACGGAAATGGCTGGTATTACTTTGATTCTGATGGAATAATGGTGAGCGACACCACGCGTGACATAGAAGGCCATACCTACAGCTTCGAACGCTCGGGAGCCTGGAAAGAGACGCCCCCAACGGACCCCCTTTTCGTCCATCTCCCCTCCGGCCGGTTCGAGAATTCAGTCTATGAGCATCCCTGGGCCGGAATCCGTATTACATTGCCGGAATATACCTTTGTACAGACCGCCGAAGAACTGAATGTACTTTCCGCTCATGACTATATCCCAAGCTATTACGATTTCCTGGCTGTCACTCCGGATCAGTCGCTGTTTGGAGTCGTCATTCAGTATAACAGTGATCCGATGGAGCAGATTCTGAAGGACGATCTCAATGTATTTTCTGCATTCTGGGGGAAATACGATCTGACTCCGACTGCCCCGCGGCCCGTGACCGTGGCCGGCCTGACTTATCAGAAAATGGTCTGTAAAATACCGGAGAATTTCGAGATGAACGTCTACCTGCGAAATGAGAACAACAAAGTGGTCTATCTCTTCTCCATCGCCGCAGACGAAGAAACTGCCGACCGGTTAATTGAGACAGTTGTTCCCTGCGGGTAATCCACCGGGACACTGAGCTGCTGTAGAATTCAGGTGAGCTTATGATAAAGACAGAATTTGGAATCATGGATACAATCGATCCAGAAAAAAATTATGTGAAATATGAACCTCAGAAGTATGGCTGTGTTGCCATCGATGACGACAAGTATATCAATGACTGGTGGCCGCGGCTGCTGTTGATCCGGACCTACACACAGTCCCTCAGCCGCCCCTCCTTTGCCCTCGACAGATATGGTGTTACCTTAATCCCGCCGGAGTCTCTCCCCGCACTGCAGGATATCGTAATCAGCGACAAAAGAATCAATCACGATCACCACCTGATTGCGCTTGCAGACAAGATCAGCCAGGCGATCGATGAACAGAAGTATATGATACACTTTGGAGTGTAATGCAAAAACGGATTTCCATCTCTGGAAATCCGTTTTCTTACATAACAAGAGCGCGAGACGGGGATCGAACCCGCGACCCCAACCTTGGCAAGGTTGTACTCCACCTCTGAGCCACTCGCGCTTATTCTATAAAAACGAAGCGATTCTCATCTCTCCGTTTTCTCTTAGGGCATATACCCTCAAAACCACACATTGTACATATCTTTCATCCGTTCTTACTTCCTCTGCCATTTCTGACAACCTAAACCAACTTGGTTAAGCCCTCGACCTATTAGTGACAGTCAGCTGCACATGTTGCCATGCTTCCACCTCTGCCCTATCTACCTCGTCGTCTTCAAGGGGTCTTACTCTTGCGATGGGATATCTCATCTTGAGGGGGGCTTCACGCTTAGATGCCTTCAGCG
>OJKJ01000160.1_pt1 | contig 50593 bp, 45 predicted proteins | sample 1596491 | NCBI WGS metagenome assembly OJKJ01 (sample SAMEA4350160, study PRJEB24818) | metagenome | biome: human; feature: gut; material: faeces | place: Denmark | collected 2013-09
CCTCTCTTCGCTGCTGTTGGTGCTGCCGGGCACCTTGCTGCTGTATACGGCGGTACCGGCTGTGGTGCTTTCCCTGGTGCCCTGGCTCACACCGGCGGCCGCGCCGTTCCGGCTCTGTGCAGGTCTGCTGGCACAGCTGCTGCTGCGGGGTGCAGATGGTTTGGGAAGACTGCCTGTGCCCTTTGCAGCTGTGAGCCAGTGGGGAGCCGTGGTTTTTCTCTGCTTTTTAGGTGCCGCTCTGGCTTTGTGCCGCCTGGGCGGCAGGCGGCGTACAGTATGTGTTTCCGCTGCCGGGATGTGCGTTCTGGTGCTGTGCCTGGCTTGTGGTTTGGAGAACCGTGCGCTGCAGAGCGGAACTACCTTGGCCGTGGCGGACGAAGGAGAGGCTTCCTGCGTAGTGCTGCTTCAGGATGGAAAGGCGGCGGTGCTTTCCTTGGACGGCTACAACACAGGAGCAGCTGCTTCCATTCTAAAGAGAGCAAACGTGCGGGAAATCACTTCCCTGCGCCTGTCCGCAGATTCCTGGGAAGCCGCTGAGGCAGCCCGGCGGCTCCTGCGGAAATTTTCCGTCAAGCAGGTAATCAGGCAGGAAGCCCTGTATTTGGGAAAGGAGCTTGCAGGACTGATGGAGGGGATTCCTCAAACCGTATTTTCCGAGGAGCTTTCTTATGAGGCCATGGAGGGTTTGGAGGTCCGTCTTACAGAGGAGGGCGCACTGCTGACCTTTTCTGCCGAAGGCGTGGACACAGCGGTGGAAACGGGGAAGACTGAGAGAGGGACGTGCAGCCTTCTGCTGACCAATCAAGTGGAAAGCAGTGTGAATTCCTCATTTACTGTTCTGCAGACAGATGATATAATCGAGGAGACAGAAAGCGGCAGGGCGAGGTTCTGCATTTCTGCCGGGGAAAGCCGTATCATCTGGCTGCGGCTGAAGGATGGAACTGCAGCCATAAGGAGGGAAGACTGATGCCTGTATTGACGGAGAGCGATCTGAGACAACATCTGTCCTCAGGGGGATTTGCCAGTCTTTATGTGATTTTTGGAGAGGAAAAATATCTTGTGAAGCGGGCTGCCGTAAAGCTTATCAAGAAAGCCGCAGGGGAGGCCTTCCCCGAATTCAACCGGAATGAATTCCCCAGTACTGCCGGTATTGACGCTGTCGCAGACGCAGCGGAAGCGCTTCCCTTTCTGGCGGAGCACAAATGTGTGGCGGTTGCCGATTTTAATCTGGAAGAAAAAAATCAGGTGGAGCTCAATAAGCTCAATGAATTGCTGGACAACCTTCCGGAAAGCACTACGCTGGTGTTCTGGTATCCTACGCTGGAGTTTGATCCAAAAAAGTCCGCCAAGTGGAGGAATTTCCTTAAAAAGGCGGAAAACAGGGGCTGCACGCTTTTTTGTAAGCGCAGGGAGGCTTCTGATTTGCGGAAGCTGCTGCTGAAGGAGGCGGAAAAGGCGGGCTGTATGCTTTCTAAGGACAATGCTTCCCGAATCGTGGAGTACGTGGGGCCAGATCTGAACGCCCTGCTCAATGAGATGGAAAAGCTCTGCGCTTTTGCAGACGGCGGGGAAATCACCCGGTCCATGATTGAGGATATGGTGCCGAAGAGTACAGAAACCACGGTGTTTTTGATGGCCAACGCCCTGACTGCCGGAAGTTATGAAAAAGCATACCAGCTGCTGGATCAGTTGTTTTCTCAAAATGAGGAGCCTCTCTCCATTCTGGGCGCGCTTTCTTCCTCTTATGTGGATATGTATCGGGTCAGGGCGGCGCTTCAGAGCGGACTGCCCGCCACAGCCCCTTCCGGATACGGGGAATACAGGGGCAGGGAATTCCGGCTGAGAAATGCCGAACGCAGCGCCAAAGGAATTTCTGAGGAAGGTCTGCGCAGAAGCCTGGATCTGTTGCTGCAGGCAGACTTGCAGCTCAAGGGTTCCAAACTCGACGCCCGTATCGTCATGGAAGAATTGATTGCAAAGCTGCTGCTGGCGGCAAAAGGAGAGGCGGCATGATCCGGATCAAGGAAACCATCGTGGTGGAGGGAAAATACGACAAAAATAAGCTTTCCTCGCTAGTGGACGGTGTTATCATAGAAACCAATGGATTTGGAATATTCAAAGACAAAAAGCGCCTTGCAATGATCCGCCGCCTGGCGGAGAAGAACGGCCTTGTCATTCTGACGGACAGCGACGGAGCAGGATTTCTGATCCGCGGCAAGCTCTGTTCCTGTATCCGGCCGGAACTCATCAAAAATGCCTATATCCCCGATATCCTGGGAAAAGAAAAGAGGAAGAGCACTCCTTCCAAGGAGGGCAAGCTGGGCGTGGAGGGAATGGAGCTTGAGACCCTGCGGAAAGCTCTCCTGCGGGCCGGTGTCACAGTTGAGGGAAGGGCGGAACGCCGCAGCACGCTCACAAAGGTGGATTTTTATGAACTGGGCCTTTCCGGCCGGGAGAACAGCGCCGGAAAACGGACAGCGCTGCTGAAAAGGCTGGAGCTGCCGGAGCACCTGTCACCAAATGGACTTCTGCAAGCGTTGAGCGTCCTGTATACCCGGGAAGAGCTGTTTCAGCTTTGCGAGGAATTGGAAGACGATAAGGAGAGTTGAGCATGGAACTGACAAAGGATGCGCTGCGGGACGTATCATTCCGCGCCCGGGGGAAATGGTACCGGGGGGAGGATGTGGATGGGTTTCTTGCGGAACTTATGGTGGCTTTGGATGAAGCTGAACGGGAAAAACAGGAGCTGGAAGACGACGTCCGGCGCCTGGAACGGGAGCTGCACGCGGCGAAGGAAGAAACAGAACATCTCAAGCAGCACCTGACAGAGACGCTTCAGGCGCCCAGTCACCAGGAACTGGTATGCGCAGAGCTGGAAAAGGAGAGAGACGAGCTGATTGAAAGCATCAAGCTGCTGCGCAGGTTCCGGGAGGAATTCCGGAACAAGGTGCAGGGCGATGCGGAGGAACTGCTGCAGAACATACAGCGGCTGCCTTCCGACCAACTTTTATAAGGGAAGTGATGCGCCATGGGAAACGGAGACGGTCAGAGCCGAATCGACGAATTTTTAGATCTCTATAAACAGATGGAGGACGCACTGGAAGATAAATACCGGGGGACGCGGCGTCACTACTCCAGCGTTGTATTTGAATTTGCAAAGGATTATGAGAGCGGCCCTGTGCGGGATAAACTGGACGTGTGCCGGGAAATCCGGAACCTGCTGACCCATAACCCCAACTTGAACGGCGAACCCATTGTAGAGCCCTCCCAGTCTGTGGTGGAAGCTATGAAAGAGGTGCTGGAATTTGTGAAGCGCCCGCCGCTTGCCATGGAATTCGCCACCAAGGGCGAGCAAGTGATGAAAGCGAGCTTGAATCAGAAAGTGCTGCGATTGATGGAGGTTATGGATAAAAACGGATATTCCCATATTCCGGTGATGCGCGACGGGCAGTTCTGCGGGGTGTTCAGCGTTGGTTCTGTATTCCGGTATCTGCTGCGCAGCGGGGGAGAGGGAATCTCACCGGATACCACAGTGGCGGATATAGGGGGCCATATCCAGGTGAAAGACCACATGGAAAACTATGAGTTTGTTTCCAAGGACGCTACCTATATCACTGTGCGGAAAAAGTTTGAGCATGTGAAAGGAAAAAACAAGCGGGTCTCCGTTATTTTTATTACGGAGACAGGCAGCCCGGAAGAACGTCTGCTGGGTATGCTGACTCCCTGGGACGTATTGGGCGAGCCGGAGTAAGTCGCGGAATTCAGGTTATCTCCTGACAAGGGGGCCGCTCATCCATTTCCAGCAGCGAACTGCACGGACAGCCTGCTGAAAACGCCGCTGGAACTGACTCTGCCTGTCAGCTTCAAGGGCGTTTTTATTTGGTAAAGAATTTGTTTACCGATGTTGTAGAAATAATCCCCTATCGGTATAATGGTTAAGAAATGGGAACGAAAGGGGTTAGGAAATGGAACGGCATCAGATACAAATCAATCCGGATCAATGCATAGGCTGCGGCAGATGCGTAAAGGTATGTGTGGCGCGTAACATAGAGCTTCATGACCATAAGGCAAAAACGGTGTTAAGGAACTGCCTCCTGTGCGGGCAATGCACCGCGGTTTGTCCGAAAGAGGCCGTCTCCATCAGCGGTTATACCACCGGGCAGATCGAGAAAAAAGGCGAAGTCCGCCTGAAGCCGGAAGAGGTTTTAGACGTCATTCGCTTCCGGAGAAGCGTCCGGCAATTTCGGCCGGATAGGATTCCCGGAGAAGTGGTCAGGCAGATTCTGGAGGCGGGCAGGCTTACCCATACCGCGAAGAACATGCAGGATGTGTCCTTTGTTGTGCTGGAAAAGGAAAAAGAACGTGTGGAACAGATGGCGGTCAGCCTGTTCCGGAAGGGGAAGCCTTTTGCGGATCTGTTCAGTCCGATGGCCAGGAATCAGACCATAGGGGAGCGCTTCTTCTTTTTCAATGCACCCATAGCGATTGTCGTGCTGGCCAAAGATAGAACAAACGGTATTCTCGCCGCACAGAATATGGAATTCGTTGCGGAAGCAAACGGGCTCGGCGTACTATTCAGCGGTTTCTTTACCATGGCCGCCAACGCTTCCCGCAAAATCAAGAAAGCGATCGAAATGCCCAGGGGAAAGCGGGCGGCTGCAACATTGGTGCTCGGTTATCCCGACGTAAAATTTCTCCGGTCAGTGCAGCGCGAAGAATTGGAAGTCAAATACCGATAGAGGGCTTGAAAATGGATAGAGAATGTGAAGAGAGGCGTCAAAAAATCATTGCCGGGTTTCGGGAATGCAGGAATGCGTTCACAGCCATTGGGGATGAAACGAGACAGTTGATCCTGTTGGTGCTGTTAGAGAGCGATTTATCGGGAATTCGTGTTGGAGAAATAGCGGAGAAGGCTCATTTGACCCGACCGTCTGTCTCCCATCATTTGCAGCTTTTAAAGGCTTCTGGGATTGTCGCAGTACGGAGAGAGGGAACGAAAAATTACTATTATCTGAGTGCGGAGGAAACCTGTTGGGAAGAGATGGCCGGTTTGATCAATCTGATTTTTGCAAGTGTGCAGGAGATCAGCTCGCGATCTCAACAATCGGAGGGATTTTAATGGTTCTGTATTTTTCAGGGACAGGCAACAGTCGATATGTTGCGAAAAGAATCGGCAGAGAGATAGACGATGAGGTATCCGATTTATTTGAAAGAATCCGCAGCCATGATAATTCGGAACTCCGTTCAGAAAGCCCGTGGGTGGTTGTCGTTCCCACCTATGCCTGGAGAATTCCCCACATCGTGCAGGAATGGCTGGAGCATACAGCCCTTTTGGGGAACGGGGATATTTATTTTGTGATGACCTGCGGGGGAAGTATTGGGAACGCCGGAAAATACCTGAGGCAGTTGTGCGAGGGGAAAAAACTGAATTACCTGGGCTGCATGGCGGTTGTCATGCCGGAAAATTATCTTGCGATGTTTGACGTGCCGCCGCGGGAAAAAGCGTTGGAAGTGATCCGGAAATCGGAAAATGTGATAGAAAAAGCTGCCAATCTGATTAAGAGCCACAGTGGATTTCCACAGCCTGATATAACGGTGATGGATCGGGTAAACAGCGGCATAGTGAACGATATTTTTTACCCGGCGTTTGTTCATGCAAAAAAGTTTTATGCTACCGGAGCCTGCATTTCCTGCGGAAAATGCGTCAAGCTTTGTCCGTTGAATAACATCAGCCTCGAAACAGACAAACCCGTGTGGGGGAAAAACTGTACACATTGTATGGCCTGCATCTGCAATTGTCCCTGTGAGGCAATCGAGTATGGGAAGCACAGTAGAGGAAAGAACCGGTATCATTGTCCTGAAAACGGGTCAGATGAAAAGGAAGGATAGACATGTCTCAGGAATAAGAGAGCTGCTTTCAGCGCGAATTTTTTTCCTTCGCTTTCAGCTCTGTTGGTTTTAAAGGATAAAGGAAAAGCAGAGGCTCACATTGTGAACCTCTGCTTTTTTCTTTACTGGGCGCGTGCCTGCGAGGGCAGGCATCACCTCTTGTTTTGTCCAGTCATTTTAGTCAGGAGGGTGATCAGAGTATCCTTCTCCTTTTCCGAGAGGCTCTCCGTCATGCCCTGGCCCCACTGGGAAAGGTAGGTCTTGATGACGGGCACCAGCTCCCGGCCCTTGTCTGTCAGATAGAGATTGTTCTGACGCCGGTCGGCCTGGTCTGTCTCCCTCCGGATATAACCCAGCTCTTCCAGCTTTTTGGTACGGCGGGCCACATTGCATTTGTCGATGTACATGTGATTGGCAATGCTGTCCTGCGAAGCGCCTGGATGCCGGTCCACGTGCAGAAGGATCATATACATGGCTCCGGAAAATCCGTGCTCCCGCAGGCGCTCTCCCATGAATTTGCTGCGGCTGCGATGCAGACAGGTCACTGCCCTGCCAAGCTCCCGGGTAAAATCTTTGGAAAGCTCCGGACTGAATTGCTGTTCTTCTTTGGCCATGTGAATCCCTCCTCCTATCAAACAGGAATTTTAGCAGACGCCTTTTGTTAGGCGGTAAGGTCTCTATCATTCCTATTATAAGGCGAAAAGCGGCGGGCTGTCAAACGAAAATACAGTTATTCCGCCTCGTTTTGCGCCTGCAGCCTGTTTTGCAGGTAACAAGCCGCGATCTCTGTACCCTTGTTGGCATCGAGGGTGCCGTTGATTACCAGGTCGGCATGCCAGCGGGTGGGCTCGATCAGCTCGTTGTGGCGGAACCGAACGGTATCGAGATACCGCTCGGTAACCTGCTCAAAGCTCTGTCCCCAGCCCATGTGCTTTGAGATGCGGCGGACCAGGCGCTCGTCACTTTCCAGATCCACAAAAATTTTAAGGTTGGCCCGCTCCCGAATTTCATCCAGATATAGGGCGAACAGGCCTTCTACGATGATCAGATCGAACTCGCTGCCCTCTGCCGCCGCTTGGGCAAAGTCTGCATAAAAATGGGGCAGCTCAAGGGTATCGGGACTGTTGTGCTCTACGTACTCCTTCCGGGTGATGGGCGCGATTACCATAGGCGGCTCTTTTTTAAAATAGGAATCCATGTGCAGCACCAGAGTTTTGTGCGCTCCGCCTAAAAGCTCCCCCAGCCGGTCGGACAATGTGGATTTTCCGCTGCAGGTACCTCCGGCAACTGCAACGACATAGGGCTTTCTAGCCATTTTATGACAACTCCTTTGCCTATTTTAACAATTCACAAGGATAGACGCGGCAGACACGGCCATATTCCGCTTCTGATGGGGCCAATGGAGTGACGATGACGCGGTAGAGCTTCTCCAGGGAAGTTTTGATTTCCTCATCGCTGGGAAGCGTACCGTTCATAGGAAGAACCATGATACTGTATTCTACGCCGAACAGCATAGAGCAAATTCCAGTCATGTTACAGCCGCAGTGCTCATAGAAACGGATCCGCCGTTCACGGAGCTCCGCTTCCTGGGAGTTCTGCGCGCTTCTCACGCTTTCCACCTCGATCAAGAGGGAAGGGGCTCTGAATTTTTCGGCAAAATTCCGCAGCTCCGAGAGAAACCGGCCGCCCACTCCCTGGCCCCGCATACTCTCGTTTACCGCATAGTAATCCAGCAGGGCCGCGCCCTCTGAAACCACAAAATAGGCGTAAGCGGCAAGCGTGTCTCCCTCAAAGCAGCCGAAGCAGAGATATTCTCCGCTTTTCATCAGCTTTTCCATGCTGGAGTAGGGACGAAGTTCACTTGGCGGAAAATCCTGCTTCATTTTCTCCTGGTAGATCTGCCATACTTCCTGTGTGTTTAACTGTCTGGTCTCCATTGTCGATAATCCTTTCCCGGGCAGTTATGCCCGTCCCCTGCAGCCGCCAGGTTCAAGCCTGATGGCTATTTCCAGTGTAGCACATCCTGGCAATAGTATGCAAGGCCGTAAAATCCAGGAGAAGGTACGATTCTTATTGCACTTTCGACAGTTTTCGTGTACAATGAATACCAAATGATAATTTCTTATGAGAGAGTTTTTGTTTTGCCGCCAGACCATGATGGCCTGCGGTGTCACACGGTAGAATTTCAGTCAGCGTGTTCAACTGGAACCTCATGGATCGGCAGGGTAAAAAAATCAGAATTCGCCCCCTGCACTAAGGAAACCGAAGCGCAGGATGTTGTTCTGCCGGAACACTGGAATTCTGGAGGCTCTCTTTTTTGTTTTCGAATTTTGGCCTAATTGGGAAACCGTAAAAAAAATTTTGGCCTCTGCGGCTGTTGTTCAATTGTTTAGAAGGGACGGACTTCTATGAATTCAGTAAAAAAAAGGAATCTTTTTTTGCTTGTGATATCGGTTTTGATTCTAGTGCTTGTAGTGATTTCTGTGGCGGTGGCGATGCGAGGTCCACGCACAAGCCCGGTGGAGGTGGTTTCCAAGGGGAAGGACGGCACATTGCTGATCGACGACCTGAACGATGGGAAAATGACAATTCCCGACTTTGATATCCCAACCAGCAGTTATGATATCGATAAGTTCACGGAAAAGGATGGGATCATCACCTACGAAAATGGTCAGTCCGCGCTTGGGATCAATGTCAACCAGAACCGGGGCGATATCGACTGGGTCAAGGTCAAGGAGAGCGGTGTGGAGTTTGCCATGATCCGAGTGGGCTATCGCTCTTTCAAGACGGGCTTGATCACGCCGGACTCCAAATTTGAAGAGAATATGAAGGGGGCAAAGGAGGCCGGCGTGGACATCGGCGTCTATTTCTTCTCCCAGGCGGTCACGGATGCCGAGGCGGAGGAGGAGGCCAGCTTTGTGCTCCAGCAGATTCAGGGCTATCAGGTGACCTATCCGATTGCTTTTGACTGGGAATTTGCCATCAAGGATGACGGCAGTATCAACGAGGATTCCCGCACCGTCAACTGTACTGGCGAACAGATCACCGGTTTTGTGGATGCTTTCTGTAAGAAGATCAAGAAAAGCGGTATGACGGCCTGCTATTACGCGGATAAAGCAATGGGATATGAGAAGCTGGACCTCTCCCGGCTGTCGGGATATGACCTGTGGTATGCGGAATACCAGAAAGCGCCCAGCTTCCATTATGATTTTAAGATATGGCAGTACACTTCAAACGGCGAGGTGCCCGGCATTTCCGGTAAGGTGCCCATCAACATTGCGCTGAAGTCTTACGGCTCTTGACAAGAGTTTTCCCGCCCGCGCAGTCCTCTGCTGCGGGCGGCTGTTATTTCTGAAGGGGTGTCGCAAAAATGCGGCCGATAAGACCGGAATACAGAAGAAAGGATAGCACGGCTCCCTGAAATTCCCACAAGAAGGGCTGTGCGTATGGATGTCATTATGCATGAATGGAAAAAGAGGCGGTTGTTCCTGGTCCTGATTTCTGCCTTGGTTGCGTTGGCAGTGATTATCGCAGCCCTCGTCCTCATTTTGGGAAACCGGGATGCCCAAAATCCTGGCAAAACGGAGAGCTCTCAGTGGATTCCAGAAGGGCAGCTGCTTGTCAGCGATCTCTACGAGGGAGACCGGTTGATTCCGGAATTTGATCTGCCCAGGAACGAATATGAGACTGCCAAATTTCAAAAGAAGAACGGGCTGATAACCTATTCCGATCCCGCCGCTAAACTAGGTGTGGATGTATCTGAGCATCAGGAGAATATCGACTGGGAGCAGGTGAAGGCGGCTGGCGTTGATTTTGCCATACTGCGCCTGGGATATCGGGGCCATACGGAGGGACTTCTCTATGTGGATGAAACGTTTGAGCGGAATCTGGAGAACGCAGAAGCGGCTGGAATCGCGGTAGGGGTGTACTTCTTTTCCCAGGCCACTTCAAAGGGGGAGGCGGAGGAAGAAGCGGAATTTGTGCTGACGGCTCTGGGGAATAAGAAACCTGCCTATCCGGTGGTGTTCGACTGGGAGCAGCCGTTTCCCAGTGAGGAGATTCCCGCCGAGGATCTTCGGGCCTATAATTGTACAGGAGAACAGGTTACCTCTTTTGCAGAGGCTTTCTGTGAAAAGGTGAAAAAGGCTGGGCTTACGCCGGCTGTCTATTTCAACAAGACCATGGCCTATGAGTTCTTGGACCTGGAAAAGTTGAGTGCCTATGATTTCTGGTATGCCGAGTATCAGGACGCTCCCAGCCTCTACTATGACTTTGCCATGTGGCAGTACACCGACAGTGGAGAGATTCCGGGTATCGGCAATGTGGATCTGAATATTTCTTTTAAAACCTATCAATAAAAATGAGCTTCCCGAAGAACCAGTTTCGGGAAGTTTTTTCTTTTGCCTGCAACCGGAAGAGAAGTAGATCCCTCTAATAAGTGTAAAGGCCTTTGCAAGACTGAGCGGTGAAGCCGCCGGAGAAGAGGAAACAGGATGGAGAAATTGGTGAAACAGGCACAGAGGGGGGATAAAGCCGCCTTTCTGGAGCTGATCGAGGGGAATAAGCTGTCGCTGTCCAGGGCGGCCATGGCAATTGTGCACAATGAAGAAGACGCCGCGGACGCCGTATCGGAGACGGTGCTCACTGTGTTCCAGAAGCTCTGCACACTGCGGGAACCAAAGTATTTTAAAAGCTGGATGATGAGAATTCTAATTTATCATTGCTATGACATTCTGCGCAGACGAAAGCGCAGCGTCTCCTGGGAGACGCTGCCGGAGGAAAACCGGGAAGAGATCTGGGAAGATCGGGGACGGGATGAAGTTCTCGATATCCGCTTCAGCCTTTCAGCTTTGGCGGAGAACGACAGGCTGGTTCTCACCCTCTATTATTTGGATGATTTGTCGGTCAGAGATATTTCAAAGCTGCTGGGCGTGACGGAGAACGCGGTGAAGTCCCGGCTGATGCGTGGAAGAAGCCGGTTTCGCCGGATTTATGAGGAAAGAGAGGCGGAAAGCTGTGAAGCATATGAAAGAGGATGAGTTTACACTGCAGGAACTTCGGGAAGAATTGGAGCTGAGAGCGGTGCCGGAGAAAGTGGAGGAAAAATTGAAGGCGCTGTATGCCGAGCTGCCGGATGAGCTGCCTGTCCGGGGCGGAGGCGCCCGCAGTCTGCTGAAGGTACTGGGAACTGTGACGGGGACAGCTGCGGCGGCGTTTCTACTGTTGTTCGGCCTGAATACTGTAAACCCGGCTTTGGCGGAAAGCCTGCCGGGGCTGGGAAACCTGTTCCGGAACCTGAACGGGACCAAAGTGACGGGAGGAAATATTCCCACCTATGACGACGCGGTGAAGCCGTTGGACGTTGCCGCAGAGCCGAAAGCAGGGGAACAGGAGAAGCTGAATTTTACGGAATACTATTCCGACGGAACCTATCTGTATCTGAGTCTGAAACTGGAGGCTCCCGGGGAAGAGAAAGAGATCGCCTGGTATTCCCCGGAATGGTATACGGATGAGAAAACCAGGATGGGTATTGATCTGTCCCAGGTAACCGTAAACGGAAAGCAGGCGGAAACCTACAAAAAGCTTTTTCTGGAGAAGAATGGAGAAGGAGCCTATGAGGGGACCTGGGCAGTCAGGCTGCCGGAACGGGCAGAAAATGGGGAAAGCCTGACGGTGCAGGCTTCGGTTCCAGAGCTTTACGGCACCAAAACGGCGAGGTATCTGGACAATCCGCCGGACGCCGTCCTGAAACCTGAGTTTAAAGCCTCCTTCACCGTGACGGCAGATACCTCTCACAATCGGATATCTGAGGCGGAGACGGAGGATAACGGTGTAAAGGTACAGAAAGTAGAATGCACGCCTGCCAATATCAGGATAGGGCTGGACATCCCCTTTTGGGGAAGAGAAAGCGATACCCTGCTCAACACCAATGCAATTGCCCTGGGATATCCGGTACTGACCCTGGAGGATGGAACCAGGCTTTCTCACAGCTTTGAATCCCCTGACTTCGATTGGGATTATGACAATCTGAAAAATGGGGGACGCATCCAGGGTATCTGGGTGTATGAGGGCGCGCCAGAGGACAGCGGCACTGCGATTTTGCGGATCTATGAGAAACAGTCCGACCTGCTGTTTTCTGTGGGGGATGCAGAGCTGGACCACCGCTTTGTCTTTGCAGAATTCACCATTGATTTGAATACCGGGCATGCAGAACCCAGCAAGCGCTACCTGGAGTTGGGCATGGAAAAACTGGATACCGGTTCCTACGACCGAACAGCAAGGCATGCGCCTTTTACCAACGGCTATTTTGTCCATTGCTGCGAAGTGGAGGAAGGGGTAGAGCCCATAGACGAGTACACCGCGAAGGGGAACGGTGTGTTCACACAGAATGTAATTCTCTATACGGAGAACCCGGAATACCGTGCGCTGGAACTGCGCTGTTATCGTGACGGAGAACTGATTACCTCACTGCGCTCCTGCCCGGAGGAGGAATACAACCAGACCGATGAATATCTCGACGGAAGCATAAGCTATTACAAGGGCGAGGAGGGGGAATTCTACTGCAGTCCCATTCGTGATCCAGAGCTGACGGCAGGAATCGATATGACAGTGCTCTCCTTCCATGTAAACTACGCGCCGGATACGCGCAAGGATGGGGAGTGGGGAAGCATCCTTCCCGAGGACCGTTTTGACAAGCTCACTTTGGCAGATCCGGAAACAGGGGAAATTTTGATCGAGGACGTGTGGGAGACTCTTCAGCAGGAAAATCTGGAAACCTATGGAGAACGTTTTTCTTAAGTACCGGGAGCGGCGGAGATTTTCCCGCCGCTCTTTTCTGTGCTGCTGAAACCTCTTGCTATTCTTTTCTTTATTTTACTGACTGCCTCTATTATAACCCCCCAGTTACGCCGGATGTGAAATTATGCTCCGACGGAACACGGGGGAATAGTTCCAGTACAATGGTTCGGTCTGTCATGACAATCGTAAAGCTATCGATAACCGGAATGAGAAACGTGCGGACGTGGAAGGAACCGATTACCATGACGGGCAATTTTCCCCCAAAAAAAGCTGTGCAGAAATTTTCTTGAAAATCCTATAGCAGAAGTCGGATTTAGTTTAGTAAAATAGTCAATGCGTTTTTTAGTTGACCTTTTCTTCCTTTTGTGGCATTATTTAATTTACAGCAATATTTGAAAGGAAGTTTTACTAAAAGGCATGGTGAGGGTATGGGGAAAATGACTTTAAAAGAATTGGCAGACAGACTGGATGTGAGTGTTTCCGCTATCTCTCTGGCAATAAATGGGAAACCGGGCCTTTCAGATGAAACACGAAGCAGGATACTGGCGGAAGTGGAGAGCGTGGGTTATCCGCTTAAGGAAAGGGCAGAACAATTCACAAAAATTCTCCTGCTATTCTGCAAGGATTCCGGCAGTTCGCGTCCTGGCAGCACACACGGAACAGACTATATCTTTATGGATCTTCAGCAGGGGGTTTTGGATCTGGCTTCCAGCGAAAACTGTGTTGCGGCCATTCAATATTGGGATGTGGAAAAACCTCTCAATTTGGATTCCTTTCGGGATTATGTCGGGATTTTGTTATTCAATTCGCCTGTGCTTTCTCTGGAAAAGCTCGACGAACTGCTTTCCTGCGGCATTCCCTTGGTCTTGGTAGATAACGTTTTTCCACAGCGGAAGGTCTGTTCTGTTTCCATAGACAATGAAGGCGGCATCATCAGCGGTCTGGAATGGCTATTCAGCCAGGGATGCCGTCGCCCTGCTTTTGTAGAGTCCCAAAACGGCCATATGCGGCGCAACGAAATGGAACGCAGAGAGACGTACCGGTATTGGATGAGGGAAAAGGGGCTGACGCCCATGTGGATGGATCTTGTCAGGGACAAGGAACTGCAATCTTTTAAAAAGCAAATGCAGGAATTGAAACAGAAACCCGACGCCCTTTTCTTCTCCTCTGATTATTTGGCTTTTAGCCTGCTGCCTTTGCTTTCGGAGTTTGCATCTCAGAATGGTCAGAGCTGCAAATTGATAGGCTTTGACAACCTGGTAGGCCGCATTCCCTCTGCTTATACCTTTTCCTCTGTAGATATCAATTCCGTTGTCAGGGGCCGTGAGGCTCTGCTCCTTCTGTTGAGGGTGGTCCGCGATAAGGATTATCCTTGCTGCCATATTCGTGTGGGGACGCAACTTGTTGTCCGGGAGAATAAAGGTGAATTTCCAATATAAAATGTCCGCCGGCTGTGTGAGAGCCGGCGGACATTTTATATTTCACATGATAAACCTCGTTGCTTAGCCGTCTCGACAGAGGCTTCGATCAGTGCTTCTCTGTCGTCTGCCAGTATCCAGCCGTGGGCAACAGCGTTGTCTACGCTCTTTTCCACCAAAGTCCGGTAATGCCCGATATCCCCATAGATTGCATTCAGCCTTTCTGAAGAGAAGGGGAACTCTGTACCAAACATCTGCTGAATACCGCCGTCCTTCCTGAGCGTGTAGCTCTGACATACGGAAGTGGGGCAGTCTGCCGCGGGATAACGGATGCCGCCCAGCGCGTTTCCAAAGGAGTCGGTCCTGTTGGCTACCTGAACGCCGGTAGGATCGGTAGGACCATAGGTCATCTCTGTTATGATTTTTGGTGCGTAAGGGGCGGGGATTCCATCCCGCACCCAATGATAGAGCGCATCGAAGGCAGCATGGAAAATGAAATGATAGGGTGTGTTCAGGGCCTCTCCCTGATACCCTTCCCAATCCATGTCGCGGCCCAGCCGGTGCAGACTTTCTGTACCGTAACCCAGGTGGTAGTAATCTACCAGATTATAGCGGTTGTCGTGGCTGGAGCAAGGGATTTGCCAGGTACGGAATTTACAGTTGGGTTCATCGAAGTTTCCATACCAGAAGGTACTCCTGTTCTCACTCTCAGTATTGATGGCAATACAGGGCTCCTTGGTACAGAGCAGGCTGGCAGTGGGCCGTCCTTTGCGAAAAGGGGTGCTGAAGGGCTCATAGGCATTGATCGGCGCATTGGAGGCGCCGCTTCCTGCATCGATATATCCGTCAAACAAAGGACCGTTTTGACAGTTCTCCGGAAGATAGGCAAAGGTGTTGACCACACGGGACAAGTATGCGCCGGACTGGGACCACCCGGTGAGATAAAGCCAGGCCTTTCCACAGTCCGCAATGGGGTTCATAGGGGACTCTGTCCGCAGGATTTTAGCCAAATCGAGAAGCATATCCCAGAACAGCCCCTGTTCATACTGGGGCAGGAATCCAAAACGGCTATTTTTCACTTCATCACAGGGGACGCGGTTTGAATTCGGATTGGCCCAGTTGATGGGTGCATAGCGTTGCGGGTCATAGGCCTTGAGAGCGTCTACAACATGACCCTTACTGGTGATGCCAATATAGATGTCGCCATGTCGGGTGAAATATCTCCAGCAGTTTACCCAAATGCGGTCGATGTCCATCATGGCGGAGGCGTTGAGGATTTCGATAACCACATTTCCGCTGAATTTCTTGGGGTCTTTGGGACGCCGGATGAGAAGCCGGGTGGTATAGGGAGCGTCTGGGATTTCCACAACAGGAACTTCTTCTTCCTCCCGGTATACGTTTGCCGTGCCTGATTGGAAATATTCTTCCTCGGCATAGCCCAGTTCCTCCAGGGGACAGACCTTTAATGCTGTGGCAAAAGGACGTGTCTCCTCGGTGACGGGGACTTTTCTAATTTCAGTAATCATATCTTTTCTCTCCCTTTTTCTCTAGTTTTTGTCCCAGATTCTATTCAAGTAATAACAAACTCTGCAGTCGTTCCTTTCGAGCTGCCGGTCAAATTGGCCATCCGGTGTTAACTTGCGCAGAAAACAGAAACAGCCGCGCCCATCGGTAACATCCAGATGTTTCTCCATCCCTTTTTCCCGAAGACCGTCCGCCACAAATTCCATATTGGGCGATCTTCTGGCGCGGACTGGTTTTCCGTCTTTGCTTGTTACATTTGGGATGCGGTCCTCATATGGTTTATAGTACTCCTCTCCTTCGTCTTGATGTCCCTCTAAGATGTATTTCAGCGTGTCATAATACCGCTCGACATAGGAAGCGTCGTGGATGCCGTTGCCGGCACATAGGAGGTCATAAGAATCCCTGAAGGATAACCAGCGTTGCACATTACGGAAGGAATACTCAACGGAAATTCGGCTGTCAAAAAAGTTCCCATTCAATTCATCCCCGCAAAAGAGTATGCGGTTTTTTCTGTCCAGGAATTGCAAGGAACCCATACAGTGCTCTTCAACCTGATAGACTTCGAGTTCTCTGCCTTTCAGATTGACCACGTCGCCGTCTTTCAAAAACACCACGGGATAATCGTCTGGAAACTCTATTCCGGCAAAGTCTGCGAAAGGACGGCAGCGTTCCTTATAGCACTTTTCGGACATATAGACGGCATCAAAAAGATAGTTGCTGGCAGTGTGGTCGAAATGATTATGCGTATTCAATAGGCGGTAAAGAGGCTTGTCAGAAAGGGATTGGCAGAAGGCCCGGATATTTCCTGCGCCGCAGCCCCCGTCGATGCAGATCAGCTCATCCTCTCCTTCCAACACGTAGGTATAATCTCCATCACTCAGCACCTGCCATGTTCCTGAAGCAATCTTCTCAGCTTTAAAGTAGGGCTGGTCCATAGGTTGAATGTTTCCGTCGCTGTCTTCCAGCAAAATGCCGTGAAGCGATGAAAAATCCACAGGTTCCATATTCCTTTTCCATTTCATGGTATCATTTTTCCTTTCCTGGAATGGTGATTGTGAGAACCGCAAAGCACGTCAATGGATGGCTTCTCCGATTTTTTTGAGGTAGAGAACAACCTCTCCCAAATATGGCGGAGTAAAGTCAAAGGCTGTTCCTCCTTCAAAAGGTTCCCCGGGAATCGTCTCGCCGGTATTGGGGTTAAACCATTCTACAGAAAACGGTCCCCGCGCTCCAAATAAGCGTACACGGAACTGTCCGGCGGCCGGTGCATACACCAAGTATTCCTTGCCGGGGACGGCGAGACAATATCCCGTGGAGGACAAATTACCACTCGGCAAGGCGTGTACTAGATCGATTCTTTCGGCAAACATCCTGGTTTGCCCAAGAGCTGTGCGAACTGGTTCGCCCCAGTTTTTCGGCAGCATATATTGTTGGCGTCCGAAAAGGTTTGATACAGGATGAGCCTCGTCCTCATATGCGCCCATATTCCGCATTTCACCCCAAAAATCCATAAAGATCGGGTTTAGTCCGCGCATAAAGGATTTCCATGCCCATTGGCTGGTTCCCCAAAATCCTCCAAGGTGGTCGGTGTCCGCCAGAATAACTTTCCTGCCATCGCTTGCCGGCGGGTTCTGACAGTAATCCTCGGAAACATCTTCCACACCAGGGCTTATTGCCTCTGCCGGACTGACGAATAGGCTTTCATTTTGGGCTTGAACCAAGTGACTCATCCAGACAGGGTGCTGTTTCGGCATGTTTCTCTCCGTATCGTGTATGAAATCAATCATCTCATACTGCCAGTAACGGCTCCAACGGAATGCCTCGTTGGCAATTTCGTACATCACATTATCAAGATCGTTTACGGTTTCAATAACACGCTTTATGTACTTCTTTTGATAGGCCGTTATTTCTGGTATGTCAAGCGTGTGAACTCTTAGATGCTCTTCGGTAACCATAGGGTTAACATCGGCCATAACGTCCATGTGGGATTCCACAATTCCTTCTGGATTTCCATCGATACCATTTATATTGTTGGCTTTGTGAAAGGGATGTCCGGCAAAAGGATAGCCGTCAGGATTCCTTCGCCTGCTGTCAAGCGACCAGCCTTCAAACAACATGACGGAGACATAAATGCCGTTCTCGCCTGCTTTGATTACCCGGTCTCTAAGGCGTTGGAAATATGCTGTATTAAATTTGTTGAGGTCGTACACTGGGTGATCCCCTAAATGACCATCCTGATTTACATCCACATAGGGGAACGGTTCTGTCCGGGTCATTGCCGGTGGGGTTGAATGCCCTGGTCCAAAGCCGCTTTCTCTTGTCCATAGTCTAAGAAAATTATGTCCATGTGCTGCCATGTCCGCGATATAAGCATCAAAGTCAATTACCTCCTGGGGAGATCCGTCATTCAGCATTACATGATCTACCAGTGCTCCGTGGACATGGGAACCGGTTAAATAAATTGCCCTGCCGGAGTCATCCGTAAAATAACGCGGATTCACGGGTGAAACCCGTAAGGGCCCATGCATGGGAAATTTGCTGTCCTTCATACTGCCAACCTCTTTTCTCTGTGATAGTGCGATTTTTGTGCCACTAAAATTATATTAAATATTTTAGAATTAATTTAGTAAAATGTCAAGTATAATCTAAAAAATCATTTGACGATCTCTTTTACCTGTGATATGATCTAAAGTAATAAATGCGATTGATGCTGTTTTTAAAGAAATCTAAAATTTTAGTAAATTGATGATGGGCGGATCATGGTTGCTTTCTTCAATTGATCCGCAGTAAAGAATGGAGTGTTTTTATGCCAACTGAAAAAGATACCATGCAGGAATTTCTAGAAAAAATGTTTGGGCTGATGCGGGATGTCAAAGCGGAGTTCGGTCCCGAAGAGCATGATGCGGTCGAGATTTTTGAGGATTCTCCCTGTTATCCTCTGGAGGATCTGATAGAGCTCTATCATTTGGGCGAAGCGGTATACCGTTGTCCCAAGGAGGAACGGTATAAGCACGTGGAGAATTTTTCCCAAAAAAGGAGAAGCATGAAAAAGAGACCGGACTCCCCCGAGCGTATCTATCTCTGGCCGGAGGGAAGGATCCCTACGTTAACCGACTATTCCGACAACAGCGAATATCGCTATAACCATAACCCCGATTTTGCACCTTATATGTACGCACTGACACTGCCCAGGGAAGTGAACCCAAAGGGCGCCGTAGTGGTTTGCGCCGGAGGGGACCATGGTTCTTGCTCTCTGCCGGAGGGCTTTCAAAATTGTTTGGATTTTCAGAACATGGGGTATCAGGTTTTTATGCTCAATAACCGTCCCAATCACAATCCCTGGAGCGAAAGGGAATGCGGCGCTGATGCGGCGCGGGCGATCCGCATCATTCGTCGTGATGCAGATAAATACAGAATCGACCCTCACAATATTGCTTTCGCCGGATATTCCAATGGCGGCGTCACCGGTGAGGCTTGCATTCTCTTCTACTCCGGCGATAAAAAGATGACCGATTATTTCCAGGACTATCAGCCCGATGAACTTGATGAGGTCTATGGTGCTCCCGATGCTTTTCTCTGTATTTACGGCCCACGGTTTGCCGGTGCGAAAGTTGATTATACCGGAGTTGTCTATCCTCCAACTTTTTTTGCAGTAGGCAGGGAGGACGGCGCCATGGAGAATCTGCACGCTACCTATCCGGATCTTATAGCCCATGGAGTACCGGTTGAAGTTCATACTTTTGCCGGAGTTCCCCACGGAAAGGCCGGAGTACGTGTTGTAGAGGGGCAAGTAAATTATCCGAATTTTGAGCTTTGGCTGCCTTTGGCAGATGCCTTTTTGCAGGATGTATTCCATAAAGAGCAGGAGGACTTTTTTGTGTGATGCGTCGTTTCCTACAAAGGATGGCAAAAGGAAGCGCTGTATTTGAAAATATGTTGTTTTTCAGGGAACAGGAAACTGAATGGGGGCGTGCAAGAATAAGGTGACCCTTGTTCTTTGATAGGCAAAGAATACAAAAGAATTAAAAAAACAGCGAGTAAGCCATAATCGACTTACTCGCTGTTTTTGACACCGGTAGGAAACCAGTTGCCAGAGTACAGATTCTGGCATCCTGAGTTTGACCGGGGGTGAGTATGGAAAGTGCCGATAAAAAAGACACCCACCATACTCCCGGGCAGATAAATGGGAAAGATCTGCGTCATTCTTGACTGATAACTATTCTTTCACTGCGCCGATGGTGATTCCTTTTACGAAGTAACGCTCAAAAAATGGGAAAGCAATCATCAGCGGAGCCATAGACAAAACTGCAATCGCCATTCGCACCGTTAGGCCGGGAACTTGCCGGCTAGCGGAAGGGACGCTGCTGGTGTTGGCTAGATAGGAGATGTTGTTTGTCATATTACGCAGTACCTGTTGAATACTGGCATACTTTGCATTATCAACATAGTACAGTGCGTTCTGCCAGTCGTTCCAATAAGCAATTGCGCTTAGAAGGCCGATTGTTGCCAGGATTGGCGTAGAGAGCGGTACGATAATACTCCGGAATATCTTGAACTCGCTGCATCCATCGATTTTTGCTGATTCACGGAGTGCCGGAGAGACGCTGTTTGCAAAGTAGTTTCTCAGTAAGATTACATTAAATGCGCTGCATAAAAGGTTAGGGACAATGTAAGCAAAATATGTATTTTTAATATGAAATACTGTAGTGTAAAAGTAATAAGTGGGAATAAGGCCTCCATTAAACAGCATGGTGAATAAGACGAAAAACATGAACACTTTTCTGCCGGGGAGATTGCGCTGTGCCAGTGCATAGGCCAGACAGGAAGAGATTAGCATGCTTACCAGGGTGCCTACAAATGTTACCCCTATGGTAATTGCATAGGCGCGTCCCACCACATCAAATCTTGTTAGAATGTAATCGTACGCTTCAAGGCTGAATTTCTGCGGCCATAAGGTATAACCATACTTGATTACTGTCGATTCGTCGGAAACAGAAGACATAAAAACGATCATAATTGGAATGATGATCGCAAGCGCGCAAATCGTTAGCATCGTAATCGAAACGGCCAGATATACCGTTTTTTCCTTTGGTTTATGCATATGATTTCCTCCTTTGGTTTAAAAAATTGCGTCGTCAGGGCTGATTCGGCGAATAACCCAGTTTGCCAAAATCACCGTGACAAACCCTATGACAGACTGGAGAAAACCTGCTGCAGCGGAATATCCGAGATTTCCCGAGCCGGTGAGCCCCCGGAATACATAAGTGTCAATTGTCTGTGTTGTTTTATATAGTGCTCCGTTTCCCAGGGGGACCTGATAAAACAGGCCAAAATCCGACTTGAAAATAGCGCCTAGACTAATAATCATCAATGTAATGATTGTCGGTTTCAGCAGTGGCAGAGTGATATACCAGAATTGCTTTGCCTTGCTTGCACTGTCCAACTCTGCCACTTCGTAATACTCTGGGCTAATAGAGAGCATACTTGAAAAATAGACTACACTACTGAAACCGCTTCGCATCCAAAAATGTACAAAAATTAGAAGCGCAGGCCAAACTTCGGGTGTTGTATACCATTTTACTGGATCTAAACCGAGTGTGGGCAGGATTGTCTTGTTCATAATCCCTGTGTCAATGCATAAAAATGCGTATACAATATATGTAATGATTTGAATGGAGAGAAGCGAAGGAAGTAAAAGTGACGTCTGAAAACACTTCAGGATTTTTTTGCTTCCTAGTTCGTTCATAAAAAAAGCCAACGCGATACCGACAATCGGGTTTAGAATCAAAAAGATCAAGTTATATACAAGTGTATTTCGGATAATCAGAGGAAAATCCGAAGACATCGTCAAAAATTTGAAATTCTGTAGCCCAAGAAATTCTCCGCTAAAAATACCATCGACAAGGTTTACTTTTGTAAAAGCCATATATAAACCCAGCATGGGCAGATAGTTATTGATAAGCAGATATGCAATACCTGGAAGCATAAAAATGTAAAATGGAAACCAGGTCTTGGCTTTTGCTAAAATCTTGGATCGATTCATATTCTAACCCTCCCACACAGCAGTGACTGCTGTGGCTTTTTTGTTTAAAGAAGGGTAAGAAAAAATTCTTACCCTTCGTTTTCAGTCAAATACAGAGATGTGCATCAATCAGATACATTATTGCTTATTTGAAATAAACTCATCTAACTGCCGCTGCGCTTCGTCGATGATTTTCTGTACTCCGTTGTCAAGGAGTGCCTGTTGGAATTCTTCTAACTTGGATGGCTCCAGTGTACCGGAGCCAAGACCCGGATCATACTGGGTTATCACATTTTGAACGGCTGTTATCTCGCCTTCGACAGGTGTTGTGTCAAACACAAAGCCCAAAGCTTTCGAAGGTGCTGCAGCCATGTTGAATTCATCCATTTCTTCCCACAAATTGGAAGGACTGGGGGCCATCACATACTGCAAATAATTGTTGGGGAGTTCCCATTTTCCCCAGCTGTAATACGACACGGTGGATGCATCTATGCCTTCAGGATACTCAATGATATTTGGATCATCTGTCTTAATATAGTGGACGCCTTCAATGCCCCAAGATAACAGATTGTTTAGATCGACGTCATAGTATAAAAGGTCAAGCAATTGGCAGGCACGTTCAGGATCTTTGCAGTTCTTGTTAACGCCCCAATTAAAGTTTGTGTTTGTCACGAGAACTCCGTCTTTCGGATCAGGCATACACACCGCAACCATTTCTGTACCGCAGGAGACGGTTTCTTGTGATTCAATACCAGGCTTGTAGGACGTTCCGTACCCAGCTGCCGTTCCGGCGACAACTTGTTCAAATCCATTCAGAATGCTGGAGTCATACATCAGCCCCTCCTCTGTCCATCTATATGCCATTTCAATGGTATCTTTATAGAAATCACTAAAGAACATGCAGGAGACTTCCGATGAAGTGGCCGGATCCATCAGACCGATGCCCAAGCCTGTCCCTATGCACATATCCGTCATGTACTGCGTGCCGTCTTCGCGGGCGTTGACTGTGCTGGTGAACAATGTACTCCGGCCCGCGGTACCGTTTGTCAAGGGATACATGTCAGGATGGTTTTCCTTAATTTTACGAAGCAGGACTTCAAAATCTGCAAATGTTTTGATCTCTTCTGGATTCATTCCAGTTTCTTCAACGATATCTTTGCGCATCATGTAGCAAGAGTAGGAAACCCAGTCCTTAATCGCCGGCAGACCTAATAATTGATCGCCATTATATCCATTGCTGATAAAATTTCCAAGTGCTTCTAACGCGTTGGGCATCAGATCTTGATACGGTGTTAAATCAGCGTAGTAATCTTTATAGGTGTTCCAACTGAACCAACTGTTGAAAACGTCGCATGGTTCACCAGAGGAAAGCCACAGATTCATGTTTGTTCTGGTGTCGGTAAACGTGCAACGTTTGATATTTAATGTGACGTTTAATTTCTCATTAAGAAGCTCATTGATTGCTTCGTCCAACATGGCGTTGTCGGCGCACTCTATGCCATCCGTTTGGATGACCATTGTTAGCTCGACTGGTTCGCTGTTGTCCACACCACTGACCGTTTTGGTTTCTGACTGCACAGAATCTGCCGATTCCAATGTGCTAGACGGGGATGACGATTCCGTTTGTTCACAGGCTGCTAAGGAAACTAACATGAAAGCGGCCAGAACAATTGCAACAAAATTCTTCATAACATGATTCCTCCTTACTAAGTCGTATTGCGTCGTATTTGTGGCTTACATTACAATGACATTATAGCGAAGCACGGATTGTTTATACATCGACAAAAACGGACAGCTGTATGAAAATACAGCGTACTATGGTTATTTTAAAATGAAAAAAGCACAGGCTTTTTCCGTACATGGAAAAAGAAGTCCTGTGCTTGCAATAATCTGCTATGATGTTTTGCGATGGATTGCTCGGAACTCGTTTGCTGAAACACCCTCGTGACTTTTAAATAGCTTAGAAAAATAGGCATAATCGGAAATCCCAACATTTTCTGAGATCACTTTCAAAGGAAGATTTGTTTCAAGCATCAGCCGCTTTGCCTTATTTAATCGTTCTTCGCACACATATTGTGAAAATCCCTTATGTTCATATTTTGAGAACAAGTGCGATAAATAGTCTTTGCTGATAAAAAATTTTTCAGAGATCTCATTTCGATCCAGCCGGCTCTCAATATGGCTGTCAATGTAAGATCTTACCTTTTTGAGGAGTGCTGCGCCTGCATCTGCAGAGGCGGCATTGCGCCTTTCCTGGTATTGGGCGATGACCGCATCTAAAAACAGAAGCAGCTCAGAAGGGGAGTCCGTCGCTTTGGTAAACAAATTTGCTACACTTTGTTTAGCCATTAGATGCTCAGCGCTTTGCAGGTCAAAACTGTAAAAAACATTGATTACGAGTTGCACGATAAGAAGTAGTGTTGTGCGGTCTATTTTTGAATGTTTGTCTCTCGAAAACAAGAAGTTTTTTACTTCTTCTTTGATGAGTTCTCCTTTTCCATCCAAGAGCCATATTTTCCATTTCTGCATAGACAGTTCATCACAGGTAACCAGTTCTTCATTGTGACTATCTTCACATTCCCTGTATTCGTATACACCTGCATATTTACCAACATTATTATTGCTCAGCTTCTGTAGTTTTTGATAGGTTTCTGGTAGATTTTCCAATTTTGTTCGTTCTGAGACATAAAAAGCCAAAGAGCTGACACCTTCTTTTGTCTCAACTCTGACAAAAGGCTGCAGGCGGAGCGGAATATTTCGTTTTTCCGGATCTTCCAGAATAATGCACCATGTAGTCATGTCAACTTCGAATCCGGCCGCTACCGGAAAGTCCTTGGCGATTGCTTTTTTTATTTTTAAAAAGCAGTCATCTTCCGCGTGGCTTGTCCAACTGTCCAGTGATTCTTTTCGCCAAAGCAAAGCAATCAGAATAATGCGAAAAGACTGGCGGCTATTAAAAAAAAGCTGTGTTTTTTCCAGGATTTCCTGCATGGTATTTAAATCGTACTGGGGGACCTTTACAAGGATCTTTCGCCACGCGTTTTGCCTGTTCCGTTCCAGCTCCTGCTTTTCGTTGACACTGTTGTTCCACGCTTTTTCAATCTGCTGTGTTAATCGGTTATTGATAACGCGAATGATTGCTTCCTGCAATTTCTCATAGTCCACAGGCTGAAGAATATAATCGCAGCAGCCAATGCGGATCGCGGTCTGCGCATACCGAAATGAGTCATGGCTTGTGAGAAAAACCGTCGCAATATCTTTTTTTTCTCGGTGAAGTTTTTCTGCAAGATCTAACCCGCTGATTCCCGGCATTTCGATATCGGTAATTAACAGTTGAATTGCCTGATGTTCAATGATTTCCAATGCCTCAATACCGGAAGAGGCAAAGAAAAGTTTTATATCACCGATTTCGTTCCAATTGACGCCATTAGCAATTCCTTGCAGCACATCGTATTTATCGTCAACCAACAAGATGTTCATGCCTCACTCGTTTCCTTTCCTGTTTTGACACTGAAGACAGCTGGTAAGATTACTTCTGCCGTCGCTCCTCCGTTTTCGTTATTATAAATCGTCAAATAGTTATAGTCTGGATAGAATAGCTTTAAGCGATTGTATAAATTTGAGAGGCCAATTCGGCCGCTTTGATCATTAAATCCATTTTTTCTAATTTCGGATAAATAGACTTCGTCAAATCCTTTCCCGTTATCGCTGATCCGGAGCTGGAGAAACTGTTCGCAGTCGTCGCCATATAACTGAACGTCGATGTCAATTTCAAGGTTTCCATTTGCTCCGTATTTAATGGAATTTTCAACAAATGTCTGAACCAGTAGTTTGGGTACTAACGCTTCTTTGGCGTGAGGATGCACACTGAGAAAAATCTTAACGCAGCTTGGGGAACCGGAATTTGTGATAGTCAGATAATGCTCAACATGTTCGAGTTCCTTTTGGAGCGGCACCATTTTCTCATTGTCATATGTCAGATAGCGAAAACAGTCCGCCAAGTTAAGTATCATGGATTTAAGTGTTTCATATTGCTTCGTCTGTGCCAATGCATAAATGTATTTCATGGAGTTTAAGTAAAAATGTGGTTCAATTTGAATAGATAAGAATTGAAGTTCATAATGGGTTCGTTTAAGTTCGCTTTCATAAGATTCTATTTTTAATTCCTGGATTCGGGAAGTCATCTCATTTAATGTGTTATATACGTCTGAAAATTCTCGTGGGACACTGGAATCGATCGGAATCTTTGCCTTTAAGTTTCCGTCCCGTATACTTTCCAAACACTTATTCAACGCTTTTACAGGTCGTAAAATGGCAAAAGTTATATTGTTAAAAATGATAAAACAAATAATAATAATGAAAAAAACCGTGCTCCAGAGAAGCCGTACAATGTTCAGGAAGTTTTGTGAGAGCAGGCCATCCTTGATGAAAAAAATCGGTCGGTAAAGATTCAAAGAATATGTGTAAACAATGATTTGGTCTTCGTAAATGTTATAAGAAGAATATCGTTCTGTGTAGTTTTTCAAGAATTGATTGTTATTTCTTGCTACAACAGAGTCGATCATGTTTTCCTCCTGGTCATTTAATACCGCAATGCTGCTGTTATCGTCCAGTTTCATCTGAAAGAGAGAAGCAATGGTTTTCACGCGGATGCCTTGACCTATGACATAATCTCTATCTGCAATGTTGTAAACAAAATACCATTCATCTCCGATCAAGCAAGGTTTCCACATATAGTTTGTCCCTGCTGTTTCCCGTTCCAACGATTCTACATAGTCTTTCACGGCAAGTTTTTCTGCGGAAGAAATATGACTGGTGGAGGAGAGTGCGATCCCAAATCTGTCGAAGCCGAATTTATATGCATATACGATCTCCGAAATTGTCGAATTGAGGATTTGGCTTTCCAAATCGGATGTAACGTTGGTGACCGCAAAATAAGCCTCGTTTTTATCCTTACAGTTGATTAATTGATTGATGTGTTTACCACTCATTTTATAACTGAGCAATATAGCGGACGCTTTTCCGATGTCAGTATCCAGAGATTCTCGCTGCATGTTTAGTATGCTGAGATATTGTGCTGCTGTTTCATTTTTTAGCTGGCGCATTGAATAATCGATGTCGATGATAACGGCGCCTGCCGTCGCCACGAATCCGAAGATCAACGTTAAAATGACCCATCGCTTAATGGAAAGTTTGTGAGATGTTTGTTTTTTCATGCGCACATTCTCCCTCCAATGGAGCGGACGAAGCATTACAAATTCTGTGTAAATTGATCGAAATACCGGTTGCGCAGAAATAGAGCCGCGCCTTTTCGAACGCGTTCGGAAAAGGATTCTGTATCAAAGAAAAGGCGGATGGGAACTTCTAAATACCCTTTGCTTTTTTCACCACAGGCGGACAGAAGAGCATGATGAAAGTAATCGCATTGAACCGAAAAAGAATCGTGAAAAATGATGCACGCTGGATCCCCCATAATCTGCGCGTTATAGAGAAGTTGGGCAAAAAGTCCGGCCAGATGGGTAACCTCCTGTATAGCGCATGGATTTCCTTCATTGGCTTTTCGCAGCAAATCATCCATGGATTTTACAGAATCGATTTCCAATCCGCATGGGTCCATTTTCCGGATAGCTGCATTTGTTTGCCGGCGCACGGCATCGGGATAAAGCATAGCCTCAAAACATCCCTTTCGCCCGCACCGGCAGGGGAAGCTACTTTCATAGCTGATTGTCGTATGGGCGATCTCTCTCAACAAGCCGTGCAGCCCTTTATCGATCCTTCCGTTTCGTATAAAGGCCGCACCGATCCCCCGGCTGTGCGCCATCACATAAAGACAAGACGACACCTCGTTTTCTACCAAGGAAACGTAACTGTTCAGTCCGCTGAAGTTACACATATTATCTAAGCAGATGTCTGCGTCCATGTCCAGCTGGTCATGAAGGTCCTGGACCATTGATAGGTTAGTTCCCCATTTTTCTGGATAATTATCTCCGGTCAGCCCTATTAAGACTCCTTTGTCGCTGTCAACTGTCCCGGATACCGCAATAGCGATGCCGTACACATCGCTTTGTAAAATACCTGCGTCTCTTAAAAGACTTTGTGTCATTTTGACAATGTGCTGTAGTAAATCTGAATAGGAGAGCTGTGACACATCCCCCATTCTATACATAAGTCGAGCCAGGGAAAAATCGTATAGTTCCGCAATGATAATTTGCGAACTCAAGTAGAAAAAAATACTGTGTTTATAGTCGGACCGCATCCGATAAAAAATCGCTCGTTTTCCACCAAAGCTAGAAGAATCGCGTTTTCCGCCGTCCGCGATTAACCCTTCTTGCTGTAAAAAGAATATAATATTTTGGACTGCGGTGCGACTTAGGTGCAACTTTTCAGAAAGTTCGTTAATCGTTTGACCCGCTGTCTGTGAAAGCTCCTGTAAAATCAGAAGGCTGTTACGGGCGCGCAGATCCTGTGGTCGGGTACCCTTTGTGCGCTGTGAGTTATCCATAGGTCTGTTTCCTTTCCTGGCAGAAGAGTAAAATTGTTTCCAATCATGTTTTAAAACTATAAAATGTATCTTTGAATGCCCTGCCTCTTAAGGTGGTCTATATCGCTTATATTTTATAATAAATACATGGTTAATTCAAGTATATTTATTTGATATACCAAAATATGGGTTTGTTTTTTATTATAACACATAGTTGCATTTCTAAAAAGTCTATGGTATAGTGAAAGAAAAAGTTGGGAGGTGTGCTTATGTATAACAAAATAATTAGGGAATTTGTGTGCAGCGAGACAGAACCTGTAGTGCAAACAACTGCAGGAAAAATTCGCGGTTACAAAGCGAACGAGGTCTATGCCTTTTTGGGGATTCGTTACGCTGTGGCCGAAAGATTTTTGCCTCCAGAGCCTGTACCCTATTGGGACGGAGTTCTTGATACCCAGGATTACGGTTTTGTTTGTCCAACAAAGCCGGAAACCACCACTGTGGGAAATCTCGCCTTTCCCAAGCGGTACTGGTTGGCAAACGAAAATTGTCAATATCTAAATGTTTGGACAAAGTATCTGGATACCGACGCAAAAAGGCCGGTAGTTGTTTGGCTGCATGGCGGCGGTTTTGCACACGGTTCATGCCTGGAACTGGAGTGTTATGATGGTGAAAACATGTGCCGATATGGCAACGTCGTTCAGGTTTCCCTCAATCACCGATTGAATATCTATGGATATCTGGATCTGTCCGACTATGGTCCGGAATTTGAACATTCTGGCATTGCCGGGATGGAGGATATTGTAGCGGCATTGCAATGGATCCATGACAATATTGCGCAGTTTGGCGGTGATCCTGGAAATGTTACAATATTTGGAGAATCCGGTGGTGGCGCCAAAGTACGTGCGTTGATGCAGATGGCCAGTGCAGATAGGCTGTATCACAGGGCGATTATTGACAGCGGTATTTTGCCGAAAGGCGATATGACTCCCCAGCAGGAAAAGGCGCAGGCGAAACAGTTTGCGGAGAAAATTGTTCATGCTGCTGGTGGATTGGAACGCCTTCGACGGTTGACGAATGGGGAACTTCTCGCTGCGATGGACGCTGTGGCGGGTGAGGGAATTATTAACTGGATGCCGGTGCCTTGCACAGGCAGCTATATAGGCGAATGGTTTAACGCTGGATTCCGTGAGGAAAGTTTGTCCATCCCCGTGATAGCTGGCAGTGTATTTACAGAGCTGGTGCCACGCCCCAAAGAGATCAATGAAAAAAATGCATTGTCAGAGCAAGAGCGGTATACTGCTGTTGTGCAAGCATTTGGGAAACAAGCTGCTCCGGCAATTTGTGATGCATTTAGAAAAGCATATCCAGAATTTAACTTGTACTATGCTTCGATGATTGATTGTATGGTTCGGCGGCCTACTGCTGAATTCTGCCTTAAACGTGTTAGCGCAGGAGGAAAGCACACATATAATTTTGTATTCGCACATGAGACTTATTACAAAGGAGGGCTTCTCTCCACACATGCGGACGAGCTGGCGTTTGTTTTTCACAATGTAGAGTATATCGGTGCGCTTTATGGTGGGGAAGAGACCTTCCGGCTGCAAGATGAGTTTTTCTATTCATTCATGGCGTTCGCCGCTACTGGCGATCCCAACAATGAAAAGATAAGCAAATGGAAACCGGTTTGTTTGGACGAGCACAATTGTTTTGTTTTCTCCAAGTTGTCCGGTAACCGTGTTGCACACGATGAGACCTTGATGGAGCTTGTTGCTGGGAGTTCCAAACATGCCATCCCGCATTTTTTACGCAAAGAAAATGAAAATCATAAATAAAGGAGTGTTATCATGATTCCCCAATTGGTGTTTGGCAGCCCGCACGTTATTGAAAACGACTATTTCCGTGCGACGGAAACTTTCCCTGGAATTTACAAGATTTCCCAACCGTGGTTTCGTCCGGAATCTTTACATTCATATGCCTTTTTGATCGTGGGTACATCCGCCGCAATCGTATATGATTCTATGTTCGGATATGGCAATTTGCGTGATTTTTGCCAGTCTATAACCGATTTGCCGCTCTTAATGGTCAACTCACATTATCATGGCGACCACAGCGGAGGCAATTTCGATTTTGATTGCTGCTATATTCATGCTTTCGATCTTCCAGGACTTTATCAGGGTTTCGCCAAAACGCGAGAGGAACTTCTGCAAAAAGCGATTGATACAGCGGTAGATGAATTCAAGGACCGATTAAAGCTGGAAGACATTTGTTGGATTCGTCCAATGAAAGCGTACCCTCTCTTTGATGGCGACGTGTTTGATATTGGTGACCGGAAATTAACAGTAATCCATGTGGGCGGACATTCGCCCGGCAGTATTATGCTTCTGGACCCGAAATATCATGTTGCCTATTCCGGAGATACCTGCAACAATGATACGATCGTGACGCAAGGGGACGCCATTGAAGAATATTTGGAAGGGCTAATTCACCTGCGCCGTTTCACGGATGATATCCAATATCTGTTTGGCGGACACGAGGATTTTCCTGCTGCAATCATCGACGAGGGAATTGAACTCTGTAAACGTGTGACTGCAGGAACCGACGACCGTGTGGAATATGTTATTCCATTTCCCCCAGGCCAGCAGAGTAAAGTGCTGTTTGCTGCAAAAATGAAATCGTTTTATCGCCGTGTGGACGGAAAAGACATGAACCTCCAGTATTCCTTGGATAATATTTACTTTTCCGGCAAGAGGTCCCGCATTTTGACGGAACAAGCCCCTAAAGTCGAGCGGATATATCCGCTTGACTGACGCATGCGATTATTTCAATACGATTCTTATCGGAAAATCTCAATGCTTGTGGCAAAGAAACCTATGAAATCTTTGATAGTGACTATCAAAGAATGTGGATACATGTTGTGTTTGTAAAGATGAACGCTGTCCGCCCCTCTCAAATATACAAGATAGGAAAAAGGATCCAAAGACAGCAAAACAAAAACAGCGAGTAAGCCGATTATGGCTTACTCGCTGTTTTTAACACCGGTAGGAAACCAGTTACCAGAGCAAAAACTCTGTCTCTGGTATAAGACAACCCCCAGAATGTTGGACAGTCTATAAAAACTGTTCCATACTTCGGGGGTTGGTCATTTGATGGAGGCATGGTCTCGCTGGTCGAACACTTACAGCTTAACAATAGGTTTGCATTAGATTGCGAAAACTTATATTTTCATCTGCTTCTCAATTTTAGGTATAGTATTTTTGAAAAGTGTATCAGATGAATTTTTGAATTTCTCTAAATAATCCATATTACCTGAGGTCAATAAATCAGATACAAAATGTTGATAATTTTCACATAGACTATTTATTTCATTTAACGCTTCAAGGTCAAGCTGAAATAAGTATTTTGTACTTTGTAATTCATTGCAGTATAAGTTCAATATTTCAAGGCAAGTGGTCATTTTTTGAAAAGCATCGCTTGGTACACTGGCACTGTGAGTATTAAAGAAAAATGACAAATAGACACCTGCCCATACGTCTTGGGTATCAAGCATACCAGGCGGCAGTCCTTGCAAGTTCAAACTATCCCTGAAATTTTTTATTTGAACAAACTTACTATGTAAAGTTGCTCGTTTTTCAAAGAGAGCAATTCTATTCTGCTTTCTGCTCACCGATATTGACACCCATATCGCGACAATACTTATTATTAAAGTAACTACAGATAAAATGGCAGATAAAAAGCCACCATTTGTATTACACCAGTTTATTAAGTTCTCCACATTTTCTCACTCCTCCAGTTATAATAATAATTTTTGGATTTAAGTTTGGCTACTAAATAGAAACGCACAAGACGAACCCATACGAGAAGATATAAATCTTCCCATTATAAGTTCGTCCAGTGATTACTTTGGTGGAGATGGCGGGAATCGAACCCGCGTCCGAAAGATGATTACCAAGGCTTTCTACGAGCGTAGCTTTTGGTTTAACATTCCCTTAACCCGGCGCCCAAAAGCAGGCTTCAGGTCTTGGTAGCCTTTTCGTCATGACAGGGTTAAAGGCGTCGCCCTGTTCACGTTCACCGCTAGGTTACGCCTAACCCCGGGCCGCGGTACTCCCGGGGAAGACGACTGCCTTTTAGTTAGGCAGCAACCGCCATATTAAAGTTAATATTGGTGGTTTTGTTAGAAGTTTTGTCGTTTAATTTTAAACGTGCGGTTTTAAAGCGGTCCGCCCCGCTGCTCGCTTACCAGGGCTTTCGTCCCCCGTCGAAACCTTTACATCCCCAAATATTGCCTGCTGCAGATAACGCGCAGACACGAAGATCCTATTCCTAAGTTTACACTACAAAGAGAAACTTGACAAGCCGTGAACCACAAAATTCCAACGATCTTTTGCGGATGCCACTGCCGGGGCACTCTCAATGGTTCCGTTCCTTGATGGCTCGTTCGATATCCCGCTTTGCGGCTTTTGCGGCCAAATCGGCCCTCTTATCATATAGCTTTTTGCCTTTGCAAAGACCGATCTGCACTTTTACACGGGAATCCTTAAAATACAGGGAGAGGGGAATTAAAGAAAAGCCTTGTTGCTTTACAAGACCATACAGCCTCATGATTTCCCGCTTATGCAGCAGCAGCCTGCGCACCCGCATAGGATCACGGTTGAAGATATTGCCGTAATCGTAGGGGCTGATATGGCAGCCGTTCAAAAGCATTTCACCGCCCACCACAGAGCACCAGGCATCTTTTAAATTGGCCCGGCCCTGGCGCAGGGATTTTACCTCAGTCCCTACCAGTTCAATTCCTGCTTCTATGCTCTCCTCAACGAAATAGTCGTGGTAGGCTTTTTTGTTTTGGGCTATGGTTTTAAAGTTTGCATTTCCTGCCACAATATTCCTTCCTTTCTGCTGAAAGCCAGATGAACATACACTGGAAGCTTCGGCATTTTACAGCTCTTGGCGGCCTTCCATGGCGCGCTGCAGAGTTACTTCGTCTGCATATTCCAGATCACCGCCCACAGGAATGCCGTAGGCAAGCCGCGTTACTTTGACTCCCAAAGGTTTCAACAGGCGGGAGAGGTACATGGCGGTGGCTTCTCCCTCCACTGTTGGGTTTGTTGCCATAATCACTTCATTCACACTGCCGTCAATACGCGCAAGCAGCTCTTTAATTCTCAGCTGGTCCGGACCTATGCCGGAAAGGGGAGAGATGGCTCCGTGCAGCACATGGTATTGGGCGGTATATTCTCCCGCACGCTCTAAAGCAAACACATCCTTGGGTTCTTCCACCACGCAAATTGTGGATTTATCCCGGGCGCTGTTTCTGCATACCGGACAGAGCTCGCCATCTGTGAGATTACAGCAAACCGAGCAATAATGAATTTTCTCGTGGGCCTCCAGAATGGCATTTGCAAAGCTTTCGGCCTCTCCCTTTGAGAGATCCAGAATATGATAAGCCAGCCGCTGTGCCGATTTGTGTCCGATTCCGGGAAGGCTTTCAAATTTTTCCACCAGCCCCTCCAGAGGGGGAACATGATATCCAGCCATCAGAACATCCCCGGCAGATTCATACCGCCGGAAAGAGCGGACATTTTTTCTTCTTTCTCCTGAGATGCGGCGCGGAGAGCCTCGTTGACCGCCGCCGTCACGAGATCGCCCAGCATCTCTGCGTCGTCCGGATCAATGACTTCGGGCTTAATCTCTACGGATTTTACCTCCAGCTTACCGGTAACTGTGGCTTTGACAGCGTCTCCGCCGGAAGTGGCGGAATATTCTTTTTCCTCCAGCTCTGCTGTAACCGCTTCCATCTGCTCCTGCATTTTCTGGGCCTGGCGCGCCAGCTGCTGCAGATTGGCGGCTCCGCCGCCTCCATATCCCTGGGGCAATCTTGCTTTCATGACAGACAACACCCTTTCCAAGGCCTGCTTATTCCAAAGAAGGCCGATATTTTTTAAGTTTCTTCCTCGATGTCAATCCCCAATTCCCTCGCACGGCGCTCAAATTCTTCAAGAGGATCGGCGGCGTCCTTTTGGGCTTTGGGATTTCGGTAGGGCCCGAGCTTATACACGCGGCCCGTCACATGATGGATCGCTTCCCGCATTCTTTTTCGCTGTTCCGGACGCTTTAGCAGTTCAAAGGCGATTTCGGGAGCCTCGATGAGCATATAATCCCCGTTGATGTAAGCGGAGGAACCGGAAAAGGCCATAGCCACGCTTTTGGTGCTGCTCTTGATCACCTGCAGGATTTCAGGCCAGTCCAGAAACCGCTGCGCTCCTTCAGATAATTCTTCACTGGACAGCTCGGCAGTCTGAATTGCCGGAGCAGGAGCGGATACGGTTGGCCCGGATACCGGTTGAGAAGGAATGTCCTGAAGAAAGGGCGGATTCTCTTCCGGCGGGGCTGCATCGGGCGTAGGCACAGGCGGTTCCTCCAAAACGGGATCCTCAACCTGTTCCGAGGACACGGCAGCAGGCATTTCAGCAGGCGAAGGGGTTACAGTATCCGACAAGGGATCAGAACTCTCTTGTTTTTCAGAGAGGGGAGGGCGGGGTGCCGCCGCAGTCGGCTGCGGTCTATAAACCGGTATCCCGTTTTCCAATGCCTCCAACCTGCGCAGCAGCGCCTCCGAAGAGGTGTCCAGTTCGGGAGAACACAGGCGTACAAACGCCATTTCAAATTCTGTCCGCTGGTTGGCATAACGCATCTTATTGAGGGTCTCTTCGAGCGTATCGAGCCCGTGCAGAATGGTAGAGAGGCTCATGGAAAGCGCCTGGCCGGTCATCCTTTCCAGCTCGTCCGGGGGAACAAGCAGCATGGAGGAGGCGTCCCGCATGGTTTTGATCAGCATAAGCCCGCGGAAATATTCCGCCATCTCTTCACAGAGGCGGCTCATATCTTTGGATTCCCGGTGAAGTGCGTCGATAGAAGCGAGAGCAGAGGCGGCATCCTGCTCCAAAACGGCCTGCGCCAGAGAGGACAGATAGTCCCGGGCTGCCACACCCGCGGTTTCATTGACGATTTTCAGGGTGACATGGCGGTCCCTGCCCAGGCATTGGTCCAGCAGGGAGAGGGCGTCCCGGAGGGCGCCGTCCGCAATACGGGCAACGAGCAGCGCCGCTTCCCGGTCAATCTCCGCACCCTCCTGGGAGCAGACAAATTCCAGACGGTCTGCAATTGCTTCCGGAGAGATACGTTTGAAGTCAAATCTCTGGCACCGGGACAGGATCGTGGGAAGCAGTTTATGAACCTCCGTGGTAGCCAGAATGAAAATGACGTGGGGAGGCGGTTCTTCCAAGGTTTTCAGCAGCGCGTTAAAAGCCGCTACAGACAGCATGTGAACCTCGTCGATGATATAAACCCGGTACTTGGCCGTGGCCGGAGTGAAGTTGGATTCCTCAATCAAAGTGCGGATGCTGTCTACTCCGTTGTTACTGGCTGCGTCAATCTCCACCACATCCAGAATAGATCCCTCTTCCAAGCCTCTGCAGACCTCGCATTCCCCGCAGGGATCCCCGTTTTGCGGATTCAGACAATTGACCGCTCTGGCCAAAATTTTGGCACAGGTGGTCTTGCCCGTTCCGCGGGAACCGGTGAACAGATAAGCGTGGGAAATTCTGCCCCGCATGAGCTCGTTTTTCAGGGTTACGGTGACCTGGGGCTGGCCCACCACGTCGGCAAAGAACTGGGGGCGATATTTCCGATACAGCACTTTATACAAGGCAGATCACCTCCTGAACAGAAACAGTGAAAAAGAAAATGCAAGACAGAATGCCTGACAGTAGAATATGTGAACGGACAGGCGACCTGCATCGCCCGGGAACATCCGCTTAATGCTGCTCGGTTCCCCGCCTGACATGGTTCACGGCGACCCGCCGCGCAGACCTGTCCGCTCGCATATTCCACGGCAACACACTGCCTTGCACCCTACTTTTCTGAAAGAAAAATAGGCAAAAGACTTTTTATCCGGCTTTGGCTTTCTAGGCAGCGGCAACCCGCGCCGCAAAGCCCCCCGGGCAACAGAACGAAAAAAGAGAATCAGATTTTTCCGCGTCCCTTCGGACAGAGGATCATCGTTCGGTCGACGGTTTTTATATTATACCTTTTCTCACTTGAAAAAACAAGAGGAAATTGTTATCATGGAACAGATGTTTTAGTAAAGGAAGGGGAGCATGAGATGGAATTGAGAAAAGCGGAGTTTTCCGATCTTTCCGCGATCACCGCTATTTATAAAGACGCTAAAGAAGCGTTAAAAGCACAGGGCATCGACCAGTGGCAGGACGGATATCCCAACGAAGAGTCCGCCCGGGCGGATATTGAGAACGGGACGTCCTATGTTCTTGCGGATGAAAGCGGAGTGTTTGCCACAGCATGCCTGGCGTTTGGGCACGAACCCACTTACGATGCGGTGTACGGAGGCGCCTGGCAGGCGGAAGGGGAGTACGGCTTTCTGCACCGAGTTGCGGTTTCCGGTACCCGTAAACGCTCCGGCGCAGCCTCGCGCTTTTTTGAGGAATTGAAGCGCCAGGCAGAGGAACGGGACGTCAAAATCCTTCGGGGGGATACGCATCAGGACAACGCCGCCATGCAGCGCACGATGGAGAAAAACGGATTTTGCCGCCGCGGGACAATTCTTTTGGAGGACGGAAGCGAACGGATCGCCTATGAATGTCTGCTGGAAACGGAGGAAAAGGAACGGGCGAAACCTCAGTAGGAGGTTCTGCCCGTTGTCTGTTTTCTCAATCGTTTATTTCAGGCGGATGTAGATTTGCGGAGAGCTGTTGTCTCCTTTGCGCTCACTTTTGGTTTCAAACATATCCAGAGAATCGAGAAATGGAGTGAGCTTGGAGAAACCGAAATTTCTCACGTCAAAGTCGGGATATCGCTTTCCCAGCAGATTTCCTACCTTTCCAACGAAAATCCACTCGTCCTCTTCGGAGTTCTCCTTTACGATGGAACGCAGGGCCCTTCGGATGGTGCGCAGACCGGTTTTGGGTTCCTCGATGGGCGTCTTTTTTGAAGCCGCAGCTTTGGGCTCCGGTTTGGGAGTGTCCTCTTTGGCCTTGCTCTTGGCGGTCCGGTGCACGGCGGGCTTTTTTTCCTTCTGCACAGGCTGTTTCTGTCTTGGGACGTCCTCGGTTTCCTCCTCCTCGGCGGCGGAGAGAATATCCAGATATTTGAATTTGTTACAGGCGGAAATGAAGGAATTGGGGGTTTTACTTTCCCCCATGCCGATGACGGTCATACCGGATTCTCTCAGCCTTGCTGCCAGCCGGGTGAAATCGCTGTCCGAGGACACAAGGCAGAATCCCTCTACTTTGCCGGAATAAAGAATATCCATGGCGTCGATGATCATGGCGGAATCCGTGGAGTTTTTGCCGGTGGTATAGCTGTACTGCTGGATGGGCAGTACAGAATTGTCCAAAAGAGCGCTCTTCCAGGAAACCAGAGAGGGATTGGTCCAGTCGCCGTAAATGCGCTTATAGGTGGCGATTCCATCCTTTGAAATTTCGTCGAGAATAATTTTAATGTATTTGACGGACACGTTGTCCGCATCGATGAGCACGGCAAATCTGCTGTCGCTTGCCATAAAACGCCCCGCTTTCTAAAGAGATATTGCGTGATAGCTATTGACTTCAGTATACAGAATGTTGGAAGAAAAAGCAAATTTTATTCCTTCGGCAGCTTGTGCGGAGGGACTGGAACAGGAAAGGAAGAATAGAGATGGCACTGACCGAGGTAAAAAAATATTTTCGTCAATTCGGCATGGAGGACAGAGTGCTGGAGCTGTCGGAATCCAGCGCCACCGTGGAGTTAGCGGCAAACGCGCTGGGCTGCGAGCCTGCCCGGATCGCCAAGACACTGTCTTTTTCCATGGAGGGGAAGCCGGTTCTTCTGGTGACCGCGGGAGACGCCAAGGTAGACAATGCCGGATACAAGGCCAGGTTTCACCAGAAGGCCAAAATGCTGACACCCCAGGAGGCGCTGGAACTGATCGGACATCCGGTAGGCGGCGTATGCCCCTTTGCAGTAAAGCCGGGAGTTTCCGTGTATCTGGATGAGTCTCTCCGGCGTTTTAAAACTGTTTTTCCAGCCTGCGGCAGCGGTAATTCGGCCATTGAGCTGACAATTCCGGAATTGGAGCGTTATTCCGGTGCTCTGGAGTGGGTGGACGTTTGTAAGGGCTGGCGCGGGGAAGCTTAGGCTTACTGCAGGATTTACCGAAGGGAAAATACGGTCAGCGGGGATAGAGTTCTGACTTCAAGTGATTCTTAGAGAGGTGAAAAACAGTGTTGGAAGTGGTATTTTCCGACAGCGCTGCCGGAAGCCTGTCGGTTGCGATGGGCGGGGGAAGGCATGTGGGCGGCGCTGTCAGTGTATCCATCCTCCGCAGCGACGGCAGGAAGCCGACGAAGGCGAAGCTCAAAAAAGCACAGCGGGAAGCAGAAGAACAGGAGCGTCGCAATTGGACACAGGCAATTCCGCTGGAGGGCAGCCGGAGGGATGTTTTGGCTTTTTCCTTGGCTTTGAGCGTAGGCGATATTCAGGAGGAAGGAATCGGTCCAAAGCGGGAGGCCGCAGTTTCCCAGCTGATGGGCACTTATCCAGATATGGGAAAGAAGGCCGCGGAAAGGCTGCTGGAAACCTCCCGCAGCAGCCTTTCCGTGCTGCGGGAGCGCGTCGGAAGGGGAGAACCGCTGCGTATCTGGGCCAGCGGCAATCCCGATGAGGCATGTGGCCTTTGCTGGATTATGGAACAGTTGAGGGCCTTTGGGTTTGACAATCTGGAGATTACAATTGTAACTCTTCCTGATTTTGAGGAAAGATCGGGCTCAATTGCAGTTCAATATACCGGCTGGGGCGAGGTGGAACCTCATCAATGGGGGAAATTGGCGGATCATGGGAAAAAACTGTCCAGTGCCGTGGCCCGGGTATTGGCAGATCAATGGAGAGAACTGCAGGCTGAAAACGCACCGCTTCGGGCAGTGCTGAACGGCCGCTTGGTAAGCGTCCCGGAGTCGCTGTATGACTTTGTTATCCTACGTGAATTAGCCCATGAGAGCGGAGAGTTTATGGAAGCGCAGGTTGTGGGCAGAGTGCTGGGAAAATACCGCCTTGGCATAGGAGATGCCTGGGTGGCTTTACGCATAGAGCAGTTTGTTCAGGACGGGCTGTTGGAGCCTGTTACACAGCCGGCTCAGGGAGAACCGGCCTACCACCGCATCCTGCGCAAATCCGCGGTGTGACGGCAGCGCAGGATGCTCCTGAAGTTTGCACAGCTCTATGACACGGATAGACAAGGCCAGACAACTGCCGGAGCGGTTGTCTGGCCTTGTTTTTCATGAGAGTAGGTAGCCCCCTTTGTCTAGGGGGTTATGAGACAGAGCTGTCGCTCACCTGAATCATCCGATAGCCCACGCCTACGTGAGTCTGAATGTACTTGGGGTGTACAGTGTCTGTTTCAATCTTTTTACGCAGCGTTGCCATGAACACCCGCAGAGAGGCAATGTCCGTTTCCAGGACGCTGCCCCATACTTCTCGAAGGAGGTATGTATGGGTCAGCACTTTCCCGACGTTTTTAGCCAGCAGACAGAGCAGCTTATATTCGATGGGTGTCAGATGCAGTTCTCTGTCTTCCACGAAAACACAGCCGGAGGTGTAGTCGATTTTTAGGTCCCCGTTTACGAAGACGGATTCTTCAGCGGGATGGCTGTTTTGTATATAGGAAAGCCGCCGCAGGGTGACGCGCAGGCGGGCCAGAAGCTCGTCCACGGAAAATGGTTTTGTCAGATAATCGTCAGCGCCGGCATCCAGCGCCTCTATCTTATCATGATCATCGTTTCGAGCGCTGATGACGATGATAGGGACATTGGACCAGGACCGCACCTTGCGGATTACCTCTACGCCATCCAGGTCGGGCAGGCCTAGATCCAGCAGAATGATGTCGGGTTTTTGTGAGGCAGTTTCCAGCACAGCCTGGCCTCCGGTTTCCGCTGTGTGAAACTTATATTGCTTTAATTCCAGAGTGGTGGTGATGAGATTCCTTACGGCATGATCATCCTCTACTACAAGAATCATAGGTTTATTCATGTAATTTAACCTCCTCCAAGGGCAGGGTGAAGCTGAAGACGGTCCCGTGGGGCGGATTATCCCGTGCCGTTATGACGCCCCCGTGAGCGCTGACGATGGATTTACACAAGGCCAGTCCAAGCCCCAGTCCCCGGCGGCTGTCGGCAGCGCCCGGGTTCCATGTATAGAACATATCAAATACTCTTTCTTTGGCTTCATCTGGAAGACCGGGACCATTGTCCGCGATTTCAATCAGAGCGTCACTGCCGGATTTTTTGGTGGTAAGCACCACTTCAGACCCTACAGGAGTGTATTTGACGGCATTGTCCACAATATTGATGATCACCTGTATGATAAGCCGTGCGTCCATTCTGGCCATCAGGAATTCTTCCTGGTGCTCCACCCGGATATGGTGCTCCCCACTGTGCCGGTTGAGGTGCCGAAGCGCTTCGTTGACCACTTCTTCCACCAGTTCTGTCTCCAGGTTCAGGTGCATTGTGCCGTCCTCAATCCTGGTGACGGAAAGCAGGTTCTCAACCAGATTGATCAGCCACATGGAATCGTCGTAGATATCCTGGTAAAGGTCGGTCCTTTTCTTCTCGCACAAGACTTGGGCGTTGTTGAGCAAGACGCCGGCATTACCGGAAATGCTGGTCAGCGGCGTGCGCAGGTCATGGGAGATGGACCGCAAGAGATTGGCCCGCAGCTTTTCATTTTGAGCCTGCATGGCGGCCTCTTCCTTTTTTTTGCTCAGAACCCACCGTTCCAGGGCCAGGGCGCATTCTCCCAGCATGGAGAGAACCAGGTTGTTTTCAAAGGTATCCAGCCCTTCCTTTTCCATCGCGATTCCCACGACGCCATATACGCCTTCCGCCCCGCGGATAGCCAGGTACAGACAATGGGCCCCATGCAGGGTGTTGGTGGAGGCGCCGGCGTGCTTGTTGTTTTTAAAGACCCATTGCGCAACTGCCTGCTCATTGTCGGATTGATAAACGTTCTCTTCGTTCTGCGGTGTGTCGCAGAGGAACACAGCAGGCTTGGAAAGCGAACCGTCCTCCGCAGTATAAAGGACAATATCCCGGTTCAGCAGCCTCAACAGCTGGCTGGCCGTGGCAGTGGCGATTTCCTCCGGCCCTCTGGCCCGCTGAAGCAGCTGGTTGGTGTCCAGCAAAACTTTGGTGCGGTAAGCCGTCTGTGCCGACTGCTTAGCCTGTTTTTTTATTTTGGCAGCTAAGGAACCGGTGAGGAAAGCTGCCAGAAACATGATGAGAAAGGTAACCGGATATCCTTTGTCATAGGCCTTCAGAGTGAATTCAGGATAAGTAAAGAAGAAGTTGAACACCAAAACGCTGATGAGGGCGGAAACGGTGCTGTACAGGCGGCTGGAGGTGATTACAGCGGTTCCAAGCACGCCCAGAATGTATATGGTGATGATATTGGCTTCACTGAATCCAAGTGCCTGGAAAGCATAACCCATGGCTGTAGCAGCCGACAGCAAAAGCACGGACCAGAGCAAATCGGCCCAGTTTAAGACCGAGGCTTTTTTCTTGCGGCGGGCAGGACTGAAAGGAGGCGTGGATTGATCCGGAATAATATAGATGTCCAGATTCGGGGAGAGAGAAGCAAGCCTTTCAGAAAAGGGCTGCTTAACAAGATGCAGACGGCTTTTGGTATTGCTTCTCCCGATCACGATTTTCGATACCCGGGATAACCGGGAGTATTCCGATATTTGAAACGCGATATCATCGCCGTAAACTGTTTCGATAGTAGCGCCCATCTGCTGGGCAAGCTTCAGGTTGGCGCGAAGCCGTGTCAAATCCTCCTCCCCCATCTCGGAAAAGGCGGAGGTCTCCACAAACAGTGCGGTAAACCGGCCCTTGAAGGCAGCAGCCATCCGGGCCGCCGTGCGGATGATCTTTGCATTGGAGGGCGAAGAGGAGAGGCATACCAGAATGTGTTCTTCCGTATAATACCCATTGTCCGAAGAGGGCTGAAGGGCGGCCGCCCGCTGATTTACACGGTCCGCTGCCCTGCGCAGGGCAATTTCCCGCAGGGCAACCAGGTTTTCGGTGCTGAAAAAATGGCCCAGTGCTTTTTGTGCCTGTTCCGGCCGGTAGATTTTTCCTTCAGTAAGGCGGGCGATAAGTTCCTTTGGCTCGATATCTACCAGCTCCACCTGGTCGGCGCTGTCGAATACCCGGTCGGGAATCCTCTCGCGCACCACCACCCCGGTGATGGATGCGACAATGTCGTTGAGGCTTTCCAGATGCTGAACGTTTACCGTGGTGTATACGTCGATTCCCGCCTTGAGGAGTTCCTCGATATCCTGATACCGTTTGAGATGGCGGCAGCCTTCCGCGTTGGTGTGGGCCAACTCATCCACTAGGATCAGCTGCGGATGGCGTGAAATGGCGGTATCCAGGTCAAATTCGTGAAGGGTGATGCCCTTGTAAGGAATGTTCAGCGTATGCAATGTTTCCAATCCATCCAACAGGCGCAATGTCTGAGGGCGGGTGTGAGGTTCGATATAGCCGGCTACCACGTCGACACCTTGTTCCAGGGCTGCGTGCGCGGCTTCCAGCATAGCGTAGGTTTTCCCTACACCGGCGGCGTATCCAAAAAATATTTTCAGCTTTCCTCCGGGTTGAGTATCATCGTTCTGCTCTATTTTTCGCAAGATTTCATCTGGAGTGGCCCGTATCTGAGGCAAGGGAGACTCCTCCTTTCTGCAACGTGACAGGAGGTCAATGGCGGGAAGGAATAGCGGGAAACAAAATTTTCAAAAATAGCTTTTCTGCTGCTGAGCCGCCTGCATAATCATAGAGGATCCGGCTGCCGTCGCTGCGGGTGATATGGAAGTTGTTCTCCTCATAAGAGATTTTAACGTGTGCTTTATCCAAAGCCATCCGCAGAGAAAGCTCCCAAGAGAATAGGGAATTGAGGCGTCCCTCCTGAAAGGCGGACAGAACGTAATCAAATTCCGGTGCGCTTATGCCGTCGCAGAGCAGCAGGAGCCAAAGCCGTTCCTGCTGCTCTGCGCTCAAAGAAGAGCAGGCTTCTGCCGGGTCGGCATATCCGTTAAGGGGAATGAACTGGTAGTAGGTGTCGGGATTCAATTCTTCCAGACCCTGAAAGATGTCTCTGAAACGGCGCGTTCGGCGTATGGCCAGAAAATCATTGCGATAGTCCAGGTGCCGCAGACATTCCCTCAGGTCGGTCAAAAGCTCCGGGTCGTCCGTCTCAAGGCGGACGCAGAGATCTCCCAGTTGTCGAAAATCTCGGCCAGAAATATCCTTTTTTTCAGTGATGATCAATTTGCTGCCATCAGAGAAAAAAAGAAGGATTTCCCCGGTCTCCTGAGCTTCTGTACTTCCGCAAAAAGAAAGTTTGAGAGTCTGTGAGATGACGGCAGCCGGAACGCTGTAGTCGTTCACAAGACTGTCGCACAGAAAGATAGAGTGGGGATAAAAAACCCAGAGCGTAGAGGGGCCGTCAGTGTGGTAAAGTTTTGGGTTGCATCCAAGCTCAGCACTCAAAGAATAAAACAAATGAAGCAGCAGTTTCCCCATTGGTTCTGATTCGTGGCGATAGGGGGGAAGCATCTCCCGTTTTCGGGCAGTCACTTTATTCATCATGACTTTTTCCTCCCTGGCTTCATGATATCAAGCCGTCAAGTGCCAAATTCACCTTTAGCACATTGACAGTCTCTTCACCGAAAATACCCAGAAAACGGTGGTTGGTATAACGCTTGACGATGGATCGAACCTCCTGTTCGGGAATACCTCTTGCCTCTGCCAGCCGCGGAATCTGATATTCTGCGGCAGCTGTTGAAATGTCAGGGTCAAGTCCGCTGCCGGAACAGGTTACGAGATCCACCGGAACAGGGACATCTCCCTGCTGGGGGTGCGCTTCTCTGATTTTTTTTACCCGTTCCCCCACCAGCTGTTCGAATTCCTCGCTGGCTGGGCTCAGATTGGAAGGACTGGCATACATCAGAGGCTTTCCGTCTTCACCGGTATAAGTGGTGACATCTATGTTCATGATACGGCCCCACATATGAGACTCATCGGTGTATTGCTGTGCCAACAGTTCACAGCCGTATTTTTTGCCGTCAATTTCAATGATACTGCCGTTGGCCTGGTTTGGGAACAGCAGCTGCGCAATACCGGTGCAGACGGCGGTATATACGATACCACAGATTACAGTGAAAATCAAAATGCAAATAAAGGCACGGGGCAGTACATTCTTTAAGGTCTTCATGAAAAGATCACGCCTTTCCGAACCCTAGCGTCGCGCAGGGTTCTCTCTTGTCGGGGTTTACACCAGCCTCAAGAAGGCCAGCAGCATATCGATGAGCTTGATGAAGAGGAACGGGGCGGCGAGGCCGCCCAACCCATAGACCAGCAGATTTCTGGAAAGCAGTTTTCCAGCTGAAACCTCTCTGTATTTAACGCCCTTCAGCGCCAGCGGAATCAGGGCGATGATGATAAGGGCATTGTAGATAATAGCGGAAAGCACCGCGCTTTGCGGGCTTGCCAAATGCATGATGTTCAGCGCGGAAAGCCCGGGATACAACCCCATAAACAGAGCGGGGATAATGGCAAAGTATTTAGCTACGTCGTTTGCGATGCTGAAAGTGGTCAGGCTGCCCCGGGTCATCAAAAGCTGTTTGCCGATGCGAACGATATCGATCAGCTTGGTGGGAGAAGAGTCTAGATCTACCATATTTCCAGCTTCCTTGGCGGCCTGGGTGCCGGAATTCATGGCTACCGCCACATCGGCCTGGGCCAATGCGGGCGCATCGTTGGTGCCGTCCCCCGTCATAGCCACCATATGGCCTTTTTTCTGAAGGCTGCGGATCATTTCTAGCTTTCCCTCGGGAGTTGCCTCCGCCAGGAAGTCGTCTACGCCCGCCTCGGCGGCAATAGCAGCCGCCGTCAGCGGATTATCACCGGTAATCATGATGGTTTTGATGCCCATTTTACGGAGATCGGAAAACTTTTCCCTTACGCCGTCTTTGATGATGTCCTTCAAGTGGATGACACCGAGGATTCTGTGATCTTTAGCTACAACCAGCGGAGTTCCGCCCTGGTTTGAGATTCTTCTGACAATTTCATCGCACTCAGAACTATAGACGCCGCCTGCGTGCGTCACATATTCCTGCATGGCCTCTGCGGCACCCTTGCGTATTTCGCTGCCATCGTAATCCACACCGCTCATCCGGGTTTTTGCAGTGAAGGGGATAAAAACCATTTCCTTGTCGGAAAGGCTGCGGCCACGGATATTGAACTGCTCCTTTGCCAGAACCACTACGCTGCGGCCCTCCGGTGTTTCATCTGCCAGAGACGAAAGCTGGGCTGCGTCGGCCAGTTCCTCCGGCGTTACGCTGTTTACCGGGATGAATTCACAGGCCTGCCGGTTTCCCAGCGTGATGGTGCCGGTCTTGTCAAGCATCAGGGTATCCACGTCTCCGGCCGCCTCTATGGCGCGGCCGCTCATGGCCAGAACATTTGCCCGGTTCAGCCTGCTCATGCCCGCTATCCCGATGGCAGAGAGGAGCGCGCCGATGGTAGTGGGTGCCAGACAGACCAGCAACGCCACAAGTGTGGTGACGGAAGTGGGGTTTTCAATACCGGCCAACTTTGCGGAAAAGGCAGAATACGTGTAAAGACTCATGGTAACTAGAATGAAAATGATGGAAAGCGCAATGAGAAATATCTGAAGAGCGATCTCGTTTGGAGTTTTTTTTCGGGAGGCGCCTTCCACCATGGCGATCATCTTGTCCAAAAAGCTTTCGCCGGCTTCGCTGGTCACCTGTACGACAATCCAGTCTGAGATGACGGTAGTGCCGCCGGTGACAGCGCTTCGGTCACCGCCGCTTTCACGGATTACCGGAGCGGATTCTCCGGTGATTGCGCTTTCATCTACCGAAGCTGCGCCCTCGATCACCTCCCCGTCCGCAGGGATTTGTTCCCCTGCCTTGACGAGCACCAGGTCTCCCTTTTTCAAGGAGGCGGAGGAGACCGCTGTGACGTCTTCTCTGCAGCTGGCTGCTGGAATTTTATGGGCTTCCACATCACGTTTGGCTGCCCGTAGGGAATCTGCCTGAGCCTTACCGCGGCCTTCGGCAATAGCCTCCGCAAAGTTTGCAAACAGGCAGGTGGCCCAAAGGATTATCGCGATGGCCAGGGTATATCCTGCGCTGACGTCTTTCAGCCCGAACAGGGCCGTGACCCAGAGCAGAGTGGTGAGGATGGCCGAGATATACACCAACAGCATCACTGGGTTCTGTGCCTGAACTTTTGGGCTCAGTTTGAGAAAGGAATCCTTAATGGCTCTCAAAAGCATCTTCCGGTCCGCAAAACCGGATTTTGATTTATGATTCATGATTCTGGAGTGCCTCCTTTTAAGCGGTCATGCCGAGAAATTCGGCCAGCGGTCCCAGCGCCAGCGCCGGGAAGAAACTCAATGCGCCCACCAACAGCACAACAAAAATCAGCAGAAAGATAAATAATCCGTTACTGGTGGAAAGGGTGCCTGCTGTGGTAGCCAGTTTTTTCTTCTGTATCATACTTCCCGCAATAGCTAGAATACCGGTGATGGGCAGAAAACGGGCGAACAGCATCACCAAACCGATGGATACATTCAGAAAGGGGGTGTTGGCGTTGAAACCGGCGAAAGCAGAACCGTTGTTCCCTCCAGCGGAGGAATAAGCGTAGAGCATTTCTGAAAATCCATGAGCCCCGGCGTTGTTCAGGCTTTCCATTACACCGGGAACGGCAGCTGCTATCCCACTGCCCACCAAAATACCGATAGGGGTGGCCAGGCAAACCAAAACCGCCCATTTCATCTCGTAGGGCTCAATTTTCTTTCCCAGATATTCGGGAGTCCGCCCTACCATCAGTCCGGCTATGAAGACCGCCAGAATGGCGAAGGCGAGCATTCCATACAGTCCGCAGCCCACGCCTCCGAAAATGACTTCTCCAAGCTGCATCTGAAGCATGGTGATCATGCCGCCGATGGGAGTGTAGCTGTCATGCATGGAGTTGACCGAACCGTTGGAAGCGGCAGTGGTCCAGCTGGCCCAGGTTGCCGAAGAGGCGATGCCAAAACGGCTTTCTTTGCCCTCCATATTACCACCGGCCTGCTGTATATTACTCAGATCCACAGCGCCGTTTTGCGCCAGCTGAGGGGTGGCTGCCTGCTCGTTAACGGCTATCACGGCCAGAAAGGCGGCCAGCATCAGGAACATGGCAAGAAAAATCGCCCTGCCCTGCCGCTTATCTTTAACACCACGGCCGAAAGTAAAGCACAGTGCCACGGGAATCACCAGCAGAGCCAGCATCTCCAGCATATTGGAGAAGGGCGTCGTGTTTTCCAGCGGATGGGAAGAGTTCACACCGTAAAAGCCTCCGCCGTTGGTGCCCAGCTGCTTCATGGATATCTGACTTGCGGCAGGTCCCAGAGGAACGATTTGTTTCCGGACAATGACAGCCCCTTCCACGACGGCACCCTCCACCAGAACCTTGTCGCCGTCAATGACGGCGTCCTCCAGGATGTTCCCCTCCGAATCTACGGCAATGGGCTCCAAAAGATCCACGGTTTCTGCGGGAGCAAAGCTCTGCGCCACTCCCTGGGAGACGAGGAGTACAGTCATTACCAGACAGATGGGCAACAGTATGTAGAGAATTATTTTGGTAAGATCGACCCAGAAGCTCCCCAATCCTTGTGATTTGACCTTGATTAGCCCGCGGATGAAAGCAAAGAGAACTGCAATGCCAGTGGCTGCGGAAACAAAATTTTGAACCGTCAGCCCCATAAACTGAGTGAAATAACTCAGGGCGTTTTCTCCGCTGTAGGCCTGCCAGTTGGTGTTCGTCATAAAGCTGGAAGCCGTATTAAAGGCAAGATGCCAGCTGTTTCCTTCGATATGCTGTGGATTAAACGGCAGGAAGCCCTGACAGAGGCACAACAAGAAAAGCAGTAAAAAGCCAAAGAGATTAAATAGTACAACAGAGAGCAGGTATTTTTTCCACCCCATCTGTTCATCCGCCTTGACCCGCATTACCTTGTAAATTAAATTTTCACAGGGAGTCAGTACTTTAGATACTCCAGGGATGCGTTCCCCGTTCATCACTTTGGTGATGTAGAGCCCCAAAGGGAACGCCAATCCGACGAGTAGCGCCATATAAAATAAGTATTGTAGGATAGTTGCCGTCACTGTCTATCACCTCGCATTAGAATGACAAAGTAGTATGCCAGAAGTGCGGCGGCAACACAGCCGATGAGGATGATCAAGAGTTGCATTTTCGTTCTCCTCCTTTTCTGTAAAAAAGCATACCATATCAAAAATAAAGACGGCGTTAGAAAACATGCCGTCCCTATTAAGAAAGTATAAAGATGGGAGAACCGTTCCAGATCCATTTTATAAAACAATTATCAAAGAGGGAGGATAATATCAAATATGTCCGGCAAACGCTCTCCGGCTGGAATATCGGACAGTCCAAGGTGTCTGTGCAAACCAAGAGCGCGTTTTATGAAAAAGCAAACCGCAACAAACAAATTTGTGCAAATGAATTGAATATTTCACAATATGTCTTATAATAGATGTGAAAGGAAGTGACACAAATGAATACATCCAAACGAAATAGAATTCAAATTGCGTCCACAGTTGACCCGGAGCTTTGGCAATGTTTTAAAGGCCTGTCGGAGAAGACCAAAATTCCGGCATCCCGGCTCCTGGATGAGGCGGTCGAGGACCTGCTGCTAAAGTACAAGCTAATAGAAAAAAAGACAAAGACGCCGTAAGGTTCAGCTGATAGACATTTTTCTGACAGGATAGGGGAGGCGGTTGTCGCAGGAACGGTATGGCAAAACAGGTTGTACTGTACAGTTTGAAAAGTAAAAAAAGCGGAGGCTGTTTCCTGCCAGGGGAAGCAGCCTTTGCTTTTTTGCATTGCGGGAATAGTCATCAGACTGGCAACAAATTTGTTGACATATGTAGAACAAAGAGCTATAATAAAATTAAGATAAGGCAGAACCAGGCAGAGCCTGTAAAAATGAAAGGAAAGGGTGATCCAGGTGGAAAGAAAAAATTCGCCATCTGCTTCTGCAGAAGAATGGAAGCTGATGACGCTACTCTGGGAGGCGCCGCGTACTTTGATGCAGATGGTGGAAGCGCTGAAGGAAGAAAAGGGCTGGGCCAAGAGTACAGTGGCCACCATGTTGAACCGTATGCAGAAAAAGGGGCTGATCCATTATGAGGAGCGGGGCAGGGCCAGACTGTATTTTCCGGCGGTAGAACAGGAAGCAGTGGCACTCAGGGAAACGCACAGCTTTCTTCAACGGGTTTACAGGGGCAGCGTAGGGATGATGCTGAACGCCTTGCTTGAGGAGGATCGTTTGTCCCAGGAAGAGATTGAGGAGCTGCATGAAATTCTGAGAAAGGCAGACCGCTAAAGGGGTTCCGGGGAAGGGAGGTCTCAGGGATGTTGGAGTGTATCGTCACCTCGTCTGTTTTGATTATGGCGCTGCTCGTCCTGCGCCGTGTGTTCCGGGGAAAGTTAAGCGCCCGGCTCCAATATGCACTTTGGATTCTGGCGGCGCTGCGCCTGTTGCTGCCCTTTTCCCTGGTACAAAGTCCTGTCAGCGTGATGAACGCAGTGGAAAAGGCTTCTCAAGCCTACTCTGCGCCCCCGCAGGCGCAGGGAATAGAGAACACGTCCCGGAATCCTGTTGACCTTCCCGTGCAGCCTGCGGTTTCCGCCGGGAAGGCTTCTGAGAGCCCGCAGGCGGGAGAACCTGCTGTTAATCTTCAGGACGTGTTTTTTTCAGTGTGGGTGATGGGGATGGGCGTTATGGGCCTTTGCTTTGTCTGGTCCAACCTGCATTTTCGGCGGAAGCTGAGAAGGGAAAGAGGCCGGGTGGAGTGCCCCGGATATCCCCTGCCGGTGTACCGGTCTGAAGGAATTCTCTCGCCTTGCCTGGCAGGGGCTTTAAGGCCCGCCGTCTACCTGACGCCGGAAAGTATGGAGACGCCTGTCCGGCAGAGGCATATTCTGGCGCATGAATACACCCATTATCTGCAGGGAGACCTGCTGTGGGCTGTTCTGCGAGGCGTCTGCCTGAGCATTCACTGGTTTAATCCCTTGGTATGGGCCGCCGCCTTCTGCTCGAAAACCGACTGTGAGCTGGCCTGTGACGAGAGGACAGTCAGGCGTCTGGGAGAGAAAGAGCGTCTGGCCTACGGGCACACGCTGGTGGAGATGGTGAGCTGCCGGAACTTTCCCGGCATTGTGCTCAGTACGGCCACCACAATGGTTTCTGGAAAAAAGGCGATCCGGGCACGCATCCAGCGTCTGGCAAAGCGTCCCAAACGGCTTGTGCTGCCGGCTGCCGCTGTAC
>OJKJ01000162.1_pt1 | contig 49697 bp, 41 predicted proteins | sample 1596491 | NCBI WGS metagenome assembly OJKJ01 (sample SAMEA4350160, study PRJEB24818) | metagenome | biome: human; feature: gut; material: faeces | place: Denmark | collected 2013-09
ATGTAAACCAGGACGAAGAGGGCCAGAAACAGCCAGACCCGGTGGGTAAATCCCAGGGCGGCGACACTTAACACGAGAAGAAAACGCAGGATCCAGTATGCACGCCAGCTCTTTTCCGGTGTGAGCACTGCTTTTTTTGACTGCATGACTGCCTCGGCCGCTTTACTGCCAATGGTGACGCCCAAGTAGCCCAGGCAGGTGACCACACCGAAGATCCATCCCAGCTGTTCCGGGAGAAATGTCTTGAGCGTCGGCTGCCAGTAGACTTCGACGGTACAGAGAAGCAGCCCGTAGGCGGCAGACATCAGAACAATGGTGATGACCGAAAGGCTGTTCCGGAGGGAGTGATACAAGCCTCTAAGCTGCTCTTTAAACTGGAGGGCGGGGGAAAAGGGGCTTCTTTCGCGGGCAGGCTCCTTCACAAAGCAGACGGTCAGAAACAGGATGAGCGCCTGTATGGCCAGAGCCAGGATCAGGAGAAGACGGTAGGAGCCGTCCAGAAATCCCAGGACACCGCCGGTAATGGATCCGAGAGCCAGGCCGACGCTGTCGATGACAGCCATGGTGCTGTTGATCTTTTCCAGATTCCGGCCCTCCTGCTCCCGGAGATACGTCTCGATCTCCAGAGCCTCGATGGAGCCGGAGCTGAAGGCACGGCCGATGCCCTGCATGGCACACGCGGCGGCCAGCATGAGAAAATGGCCGCTGAACATAAGGAGGACGTAATTTGCTATCATGAAACAGGCAGACAGTAAGAAGATTCGTTTCCTTCCGATTAAATCCGCCATAATTCCGCTGGGCAGTTCCAGCACGACGACCATGACAGCAAAAATTCCGATGCACAGCGACAGATTTTCCAGGGTGGCGCCGTGGCTTAACAGGACGAGGGAGAGTACCGGCGCGAGAAGGCCGGTACCGAAGGCATTGGCCCCAAATAACAGGATGTGGCTTCTTTTCATGATGGCTGCTCCTCCTTTTCTTCTGAAAGCGGACTATGGGGGTATGCCACCAGGCCAAATTCCCAGGGTATCGTGTCTTCGCCCGGAACCGTGTGTGCATCGGTGAAATCCAGGATTAAGTGGTACAGCTCCTCCGCCTCCTTTTTCGATAAATGGACGACTCCGCTGGTAAAATCTCCGGTCGTCATCACATCAGGCTTATCTTTCGCCCGCTTTAGGCGGTCTTTAAAACCATTCCAGAGTTCCGTCATGATATAATCCGACAGATAGAAGCGCTCTTCCTTTAAATCATCATCCAGATTCCCGCCTATGGAGACGGAGACCGGAAGCTTTTTATAGTATTTCGCCTGGATTCCATGGATGGATTCGGTGTGGTCCAGCTCCAGCAGACCCAGTTCCACCAGCTTCCTGATATGGAGCGAGACGGAAGAGGCCGATATCTTTAAGACATTCGACAGCTGCTTTGGGGTCATGGGCTTACCGCTTACCTCCAGGGCTTTTAGAAGGCGCTGACGCTGCGGGTTCATATAGATATCCATTTGTTTCCGGGTGGCGAGTGTTATCATTTTCCGTTCTGACATAAGATCCTCCTTTACGGCAGACCGCTTTTTGAAGACCGGGAGAGAACAGAATCTTCCGGTGGGGCGGGGCTGTGTCGTTTTCCTTCTGTATAGGGGTTTTTTGTAATATATGATACTTTTATTATAACGTTACATATTATGTAATGTCAAGATGAATTTATAAATCCTGTTGGCATCCTGCTTTGCGCTATTTTTGAGATAAATTTGACAGAACAGATGTATAAAAAAATCCGGACCGGAGCCGATAACTGCTTATCGGATTCCGGTCCGGATTCTGGGTGCGGATCACATGATTACTGACCTTCGTTCACGATTTCCTGCAGAACGTTGATAAGATCGTAGATCGTGTTAATCTGCACGTTCCGTTCCAGGATTTCATTTTTCAAATCGATGGAAAGCGTTTCGAATTTGGCCTGGACGGCGGGAGCAATATAGGACATGTTCATCACCTCCTGGTTAGGATGTGTAGTGAGAGGATAAGATATACGGATTGTGGAAGAGAATTTGAAAGAAGATGCAATGTGAAAAAATACCGGAAACCCTTTTTTAGAGGACTCCGGCATTTTTTGTTTTGGTGGTTCTGAGTATACCATTCAGGATAAGTGGAAATGCTCCGGTTATGAAAAACTAGAGCATGGTTATACTGGTCACATACGGTTCACCGTTTGGTGGCTGATAAATATCTACGACAGCAAACTGCGGGTTTAAATCTTCCGTCTGCGGTTCTGCGATTGTCATGAATTTGTAATTGGTTCCGTTTACTACCTGTGTTGCTACTGCTATAGGAGTATAGAAGAAATCGTTATGTCTTCCGATTGCGTTAAAAAATATGAAGGAGTCATATGGCGTAAGATATGACTGATAAGACCATCCGCCTGGCATGGGTCACCTCATGAACGTTATTAGTACAGTATATGCATTTCTGTTTGAATTGTCGATTCCTTTTTTACATAATTTGTCGCTATATTTTCGTACAGGCGGCAAATAATAGAAGGAGGGGGAACCGATTCAGGGCGCAAAAATAACATTTGTGAACGCTTTTATACATTACCGCACATATTTGTAACCATAAAATGGATATTTATGGTATAATTAACCATATCGTCCACAACAGGAGGATTCCATGCACGTTTTTAATCCGGTATTTTATGACGAATATAACCTGATGAACTATCTGGATTTTGCCGTTATGAAGACGGCGAAGCTGTATCCGGATGTGCTGCGGGAGGAAATTTATCTGCTGTTCTATTTAATAAAAGATAATTTCCAGGCAAATATGAAATATCTGAGAGAGAACAATGTAGACGTGGATTGCTTTGGCTTCCTGCCGGTCAGAAGAAATACCAGGAACTCCGTGGAAGCGTTTTTTGACATGTTTAATTTGATTAACGCTGAGAATTATATATCCGTTCTGTTGTATATGAATGATAAAAAGAATAACCGATACGATGATCTTTATAAGAAATATGCGTTTAAAGGTGATTTTACGATCGTCAGCAAGAGGGATATCGCAAAAGATCATGGCTTAGGCCGGATTACTGATGATGAGAAGATGGCTAAAATCGACCAGGTGGAGAGCGGATCCAACAGTTATATTCATCCGAGCATTTTTATCCCCCTTTATACGCCTGCGGACATTGAGGCAAAGGAGGAGATCCTGCGTGATTTGCTGCGGGTCAATACCTGGCTGTTAGGCGGCGCATACCATCAGCTGTGCTGCTTTATATTGAACAAATATGGCTCGCTGAAATCCTTTGAATGCCTTCACTGCACGAAGAATGCGGCGTGTTTTGAATGCTTTGAAAATTATTATGTTTCATTTAAAGAGATGATTGAACAGGAACTGTTTCCGCTGAGCCAGGAATGCGGTAGTGATGAACCATTTAAAAATATGAGGTAAAAGCTATATGAAATACAATTTACGCTCACTTTATTTGTGTGCGGATGAGATGGAACGGGCTTTGAAGTTTTACGGGGATTTCTTTGAAATGCCCCCTCTTATCAAGGAGGATATCTACAGTGTCTTTGCGATTGGAGGATTCCGGCTGGGATTATTTGCGTATAAGATGATGGGGGAGGAACATACATATGGAAGTAACTGACTGCCAAGTATCGAAGTGGAAAGTCTGGAGCTGCTGAATCAAAAGCTGGCGGGCCTGGAACTTTGCTTTCCTTTGACGAAAATTAAGGACAACTGGGTTGCGGAATTTGTGGACAGCGAGGGGAATCATATCGAAATGACAGCGCCGGTTTAACGAAATGATAAGGATTGGAATGATACAGCATCATTCCCGAAAGGAACGACATGGAGTTAAAATATATTGATATAGGATTAAATTTGATGGGAAAGCAGTTCGATTCAGACCGGGAAACGGTTGCAGCCGATTCGTTTGCAGCCGGTGTCGGCTTTATCGTGACGGGAACGGATCTAAAATCAGACCGCGCGGCGGTCGATTATCTGAAAAAAAGCAGATTTGAGCATGCATGGTGCACCTGCGGAATTCACCCGCACAATGCCGACCGATGGGACGAGAATTATAAGAAACAGCTGTTGGAGCTGATTCAGCGCAACCGCGGAATAGTGGCCGCTGTGGGGGAGGCTGGCCTGGATTACGACAGAATGTTCTCCACTAAGGAAAATCAGAAACGGTGTTTTTCGGATATTCTCGACATTGCCGAGAGCCTGGAACTGCCGCTTTTTCTTCACGAGCGGAGCGCGGAACAGGACTTTATAAAATTGATGAAACAGCATCAGGAGCTGTGCCGGAGAAGCGTTGTGCATTGTTTTACCGGTTCAAGGGGAACGGCATACCGGTATTTACAGCTGGGATGTTATATCGGAATCACAGGCTGGATCTGTGATGACAGGAGGAACAGGGAGGTAGTGGAGGCCGTCAAAAGCATCCCCCTCGACCGGCTGATGATCGAAACGGACGCGCCCTATTTGACGCCGCTGAATATCAAGGGGCTGCCGCGGCGAAATGTTCCGGTAAATATAAAGTATGTGGCAGAAAAGATCGCCGCAGTCAAAAATACAGACGTTGAAGCCGTGGAGCAGGCAGCGCTTAGAAATACAAGGCAGTTTTTCAATCTATAAACTGGATAATGGATTGTCATATGCAGTGAAATAAAATGTGGGAGGAAACCAATGTCAACTACATATTATATAGCAAACAGAAAGAGAAAAAAAGAGTGCGAGGAGTTTGAAAAATTCTGGGAAGAAGAATGGTTTCCGGAGATTACAGATAAGCTTTACCAATTCTGTACTGGGACAAACGGTGAGATCGTAAATAAAGATCTGGCAGAGAGCATCACAGAAGATAAAATGTGCGGGTTTTCCAGCACACCGTTGAGCGATACCTTATACGAGGAGGCGTTTCTTACGGTGAATAAGTCCGGCGTATTCTGGCATAAGTGTGAGGTGGAAGGCGTTCTGCTGAACAGCCTCGAGGAGCTGATTAAATTTTTTTCGAAGAAGGCCAACCAGGAGACGTATTCGCTGGAGGATCAAAACGGTCGGGTATGCACCCTGAATGATTTGATCAGGGAGCTTAGCGGGAGATAAAATGGTACAATTCTTCATATGGATTAGAACCATTGGGCACTTTTGCCAGGGGTCATATAAATCTTTTTAATATACAATGGATAAGCAGCAGGATTACCGCTGTAATTGGAGAGTAACCATGGAAATATTTGGAAATATTATAGTATCAATAATAACTGCATCATTAACATTCATAATAACGCGTTATGAGATATATAAAAAACGTCCAACGAATAAACTCGAGATATCCTATAATAAATTCTATTATCCAGCTCTTGTATGGGGGGAAAAACTTAATTTTACTTGTACGGCCTATGATAATTATGTGAGCCAGGTAAAGACTAGAATAAAAGCTTATGATAAGTATGTTACAGGAGAAACCAAAAAACTATTTAGTAAGCTCGAAGAATCACTGATAGATCATAAAGATACCGTAGCTGCCTATGAAAAGTTTTACAAAGATATTAAGCACAATAATCAAAAATTGAGAAGTGAAATTGGGTATATAGAACCGAATTATATTGAAAAATTTATAGCTAAGAGTACAACAGAGAAGTTCTCGACAGTACTTCCTATTATTTATATAGCATACGCTCTATTTACATATGCCAGTGTAGTATATTTTGGCATGAATAATAGGGTTACTCTATATTTTGTTGGAATCGGCGCTGTTATATTGTTTATCTTGGCGATTATTTTTACAGTAGTAGCAATTATTGAACTAATTAACGATATAAAAACTTTTATAAGAAGAAAAAAGGTAGTTCGCAGGGTTAGAAAAAAAGATTTATATAAGTATAAGTGATACTTCATTTTCGTAACTGATATTTTTTCTGAGGAAAGTATATAATAATTGTAAGAGTAATTATATTCTATTGGAGGAAAGGGGCTGTATTATAACTTAAAACAGGGAAGATTACCACTGTTTATTTCAGATCGTTTGAATATCTGTGATCCGGTTCTATAAATTTCATAATAAACAGAAGATGCTAAGGGAAGTAGCTTAAAAAAGAAACAGCATACTTTTGTTGGGATAAGGGGAAGTATACGCTCTTTATGGCTGTTCCCTGCATGTTTATAAATTGGAAGGGCTGTGGAAAAATGGAATTAGATCAACTCCATTTTTCACAGCCCCTTTTTGAACGGATTATCTGTATTATCAAGAAGAAAAAAGATAATTTCTGCTATGATTTTTGGCCTGGTCAGGCAAATAAGAGTTTCGGTATTGTCCTTCAGCGCTTTAATCTCATAGAATGCCCAGATTTGTTTTGCCAAGCTCATAATCTGCATAGGTTCTCTGGCCTATATGCATTAGGCTATACGACCAAAGAAACGACGCTTAAATATCTATACAATCCTTACCGTGACAGCGAGACAAAGAATCGTGTTAAGAAAACGTCAATATTCTATACAGATAATAATTGTCTTCAACTGTCTTCAAAAAATAAGGAGTTTTTGGATAATAAAAAAGTGCCAGAAGCCTCATGAATAAAGGCAGTCCAGCACTTCTGTGTGAATCGGAGTAACAGGATTTGAACCTGCGACCTCTCGGCCCCCAGCCGAGCGCGCTACCAAGCTACGCCATACTCCGTTTCTGGTCACTATGGTATTATAGCAGAAAGTTTGCGATTTGAAAAGTATATTTGTTGAAATATTTTATATTTTAAGATATGATGGTAAGGACGATATGATTCATGGAGAAAAGACAGGTGAGAAAGAATATGAAACCGATCGTGAGTTTTGATGTAGATATGACACTTTTGGACCATAAGGACTGGACGATACCGGACAGCGCCATGGAGACCCTGGAACGGCTCCGGGAGAATTACACCATTGTTCTGGCCACCGGCCGCGACATGGATTCCAGCTTCAGCGTCGTGTTAAAGGAACAGATCAGGCCGGATGCCATTATTCATTTGAATGGAACGAAGATTACGGTGGGGGACACGATTATTTACGAGCATCTGTTTGATAAGGAACTGATGAGGCAAATCATTGCCTATGCACAAAATGATGCAGCCTGCAGCGTGGGAGCCAGTGTGGGCGGGTATGATTACTACGTACATCCGGAAGTGGTGAACCGCCACGATACGGATCTGTGGGGAGAATGCGGACGTCGGTTTGCGGATCCGTGGAAGCTTCCTGATTTGGACGTCAGGACAATGGCATACATTGGAGATGAAAAGGGCGCAAAGGCCATGGGGGCCCGGTTCCCCGAGGTAAATGTGCACATGTTCGCGGAAAAACGGGGCGCGGATGTGGTGGAGAAGACAGCCAGCAAGGCTATGGGGCTGATCCGCCTCTGCGACTATTTTAATATCCCTCTTTCCAGTACGGTGGCGTTTGGGGACAGCATGAACGATTACGATATCGTGAAGACGGCAGGCATCGGAATCGCCATGGGAAACGCCATGAAAGAGCTTAAGGAGGCTGCGGATTATGTGACTGATGCCGTGGATTCGGATGGAATCCGCAATGCCTGTGTGCATTTTGGGCTGATCCGGTTATAAGGGTGTGGGGCATTACTTTTATGAAAATATACAGGGAAGGAAATAAGTAGCATGGCAAAACATTATGATATCTTTATCATAGGCGGCGGGCCCGGCGGTTATACGGCTGCGCTTAAGGCAGCAGGGCTGGGGCTTAAGACTGCAATTGCAGAGAAGGAAAAACTGGGCGGGACCTGTGTCAATAAGGGGTGTATTCCGACGAAGGCTCTGCTTCATGCCTCCAGTATGTTTGCAGCGTTTCAGAGCTGTGATGTATTTGGAGTATCGGCTGATTTCATTTCTTTTGACTTTAAGAAAATGCAGGACTATAAGAAACGTTCTGTAAAAGAGTACCGGAAGGAAGTTCGGGAATCGATTGAAAATGCGGGGGTCGACTATATCGAGGGAACGGCAACGATCCGCCGGGGACGGACCGTGGAGGTCAACAGTCCATCAGGTAAAGACTATTACGAGGCAGATCACATCATTATCGCAACAGGGGCGAAACCGGTGATACCGGATATTCCGGGAGCGATGCTGCCGGGCGTTCTGACGAGTGACCGGCTGCTGGCTTCCGATACCTGGAATTACGACCGTCTCACGATCATTGGCGGCGGTGTGATCGGAGTGGAATTCGCAACGATATTCCAGGCGCTGTGCTCCCATGTGACGATCATCGAAAGCCGGGAGCATTTACTGGGACCTATGGACAATGAGGTTTCCGAGGTCCTGGAAAATGAACTGAGACGGAAAGGAATCGCTGTCCAGTGTGAGGCAAAGGTCCTGGAAATCCGCGAGGAGGAACAGGGACTCATCTGCGTTTATGAGGCGGATGGAGAGGTGCGGACGATCCGTTCCGGCCAGATTCTTCTGGCAGCAGGCCGAAAGCCGAATCTGGACGGACTTTTTGGACGGGATGTCAGCCTTGCCATGGAAGACGGATGTCTTAAGACAGATTCGGAGTTCCGGACCAGTGAACCCGGCATTTACGCCATCGGCGATGTGACGGCCGGCAAGATGCTGGCTCATGTGGCGGCGGCCGAGGGCACTTATGTGGTGGAAAAGATCGCGGGTGTGCATCACACCATACGGCTTTCCGTGGTTCCGAATGGCATGTTTGTGGAACTCCCGGTCGTGCCGGGATGCATTTATACCGAGCCGGAGATTGCTTCCGTCGGAATTACGGTGGAAGAAGCGAAGGCCCATAACATGAAGGTGTGCTGCGGGCGCTACTCCATGATCGGTAATGGAAAATCCATCATTACCAGAGAACAGAGCGGATTTATTCATCTGATTTTTGAGGAATATTCCGGAACCATTGTCGGCGCTCAGATCGTCTGTCCGCGGGCCACTGATATGATCAGTGAGATGGCGACTGCTATCGCAAATGGCCTGACAGCGGATCAGCTCATGCTTGCCATGAGGGCCCATCCGACTTACAGCGAGGGCATAACGGCGGCAATCGAGAATTATTATGAAGCAAAAGGAGACGAAAGGTTATGATTCAAGAGAGAATTGCAGCATTGCGAAGCCTGATGGCGGAGCGCCAGATTGACGCTTACATGATTCCAACCTCCGATTTCCATGAGTCGGAATACGTGGGCGATTATTTTAAATGCAGGAAATTTATAACTGGTTTTACAGGGTCCGCCGGTACGGCGATTATCACGCAGACAGAGGCGAGACTCTGGACCGATGGCCGGTATTTCGTACAGGCGGCGAAGCAGCTGGAGGGAACCGGCGTGCTCCTCATGAAATCTGGTCAGGAGGGCGTTCCGACCGAGGAAGAGTATCTGGCAGAGGTTATGCCTCAGAACGGAACCCTGGGTTTCGACGGCCGTGTCGTCAACAGCCAGCTGGGAGAGAAGCTGGAAGAACTTTTGGAAGACAAGCACGTGAAATTTTCCTGGAAGGAAGACCTGGTGGATCTCATCTGGGAAGACCGTCCGGCGTTATCCGCTGAACCGGTCTGGATTTTAAAAGAAAACTACGCGGGTAAATCAGCAGCGGATAAGATTGCCGATTTGAGGGAAGCGATGAAGAAGGAGAAGACCACGGTCCACGTCCTCACCACGCTTGATGATATCGTGTGGCTGTTAAATATCCGTGGAAATGACGTCGTCTGCAATCCCGTAGTCCTTTCCTATGCATTGGTGACGATGGAACGGTTCTATTTATTTATCAATGAGGCGGTTCTGGACAGCGAAGTGAAATCCTATTTAAAAGAGCTGGGCGTTACCGTACGGCCGTATAATGATATTTACGATGCGGTGAGCCAGTTAAAGGGCCAGAAGGTGCTTCTGGAGACAGCGAAGACCAACTATGCGATCATCAGCAATCTGGATGAATCCAATGCAGTTGTTGACCGTATGAATCCAACTGCTCCGGCCAAAGCAGTCAAAAATCCGGTTGAGATCGAAAATATGAAGAAGGCCCATATCAAAGACGGTGTGGCCATGGCGAAGTTTATCTGCTGGCTGAAAAAGAATATTGGAAAGCAGACGATCACCGAGCTTGACGCGGAGCATTACCTGGATAATCTGCGCGCAGAGCAGGAGGGAAATCTGGGACTTTCGTTCCATACCATATCCGCTTATGGGGCAAATGCGGCGATGTGCCACTATTCCGCGACGCCGGAGAGCAATGCGGCTCTGGAGCCTAAAGGACTCTATCTGGTAGATTCCGGCGGACAGTATTATGAGGGAACAACCGATGTGACGAGAACGATCTCCCTGGGAGAGACGACGGAAGCAGAACGGGAACATTTTACCCTGAGCGTCATCAGTATGCTGCGTCTGGCCGCTGTAAAGTTCTTATATGGGTGCAGAGGACTTACCCTGGATTATGTGGCGAGAGAGCCGCTCTGGAGCAGAGGACTGAACTTTGACCACGGAACCGGCCATGGAGTAGGTTACTTGTTAAATGTTCACGAACGCCCCAACGGTATTCGCTGGCGTATGGTGCCGGAGCGCCAGGACAACTGTGTACTGGAAGAAGGCATGGTGACTTCCGACGAGCCGGGCGTATATATTGAAGGCAGCCACGGCGTACGTACGGAAAATCTCATTGTCTGCAAGAAGGCAGAGAAGAACGAATACGGCCAGTTTATGGAATTTGAGTTTCTGACCTTTGTGCCGATTGATTTGGAAGCACTCGATAAATCCCTGATGAACGAGCGGGATGTGGAACTCTTAAACAGCTACCACAGTGCAGTATATGAGAAGATATCCCCGTATTTGACAGCGGAAGAGGCCGAATGGCTGAAGGAAAATACGAGGGCGGTATAAGCAGGCGTAAATAAAAAAGCATATAAACGATATAAGGCGGAGCCATGCGGTGTGGATCCTGTCAGGGGCGGTGAAAAATAGATTTTCATCGTCTTCCTGACGGGAATTCACGATCGCTATGGTTCCGCCTGTTTTTGGGTTATTTCTTTACGAAGCCGCATCAGAAGCGGAATAATCGCTTCCCAATCCTCTTGATCCAGTTCTTTCAGCAACTCCGCGGCCCTGCGGAACTGTGGCGGTTCCGCCATTTCGGTATCAAAGAATTCCAGCGGCGTAATTTCCAGGTAATCGCATATTTCGAAGAATTGTTTCATGGAAGGCATGGAGCGGCCAGAGGAAATACCCTGAATGTAACTCTTATTTTTACCGAGATCCAGACTCATCTGGTATTCTGAGACATCCTTTTTCAAACGGAGCTCTGTAATTCTGTTTCTGACAAACTGTTCATTCATTCTTATCACCTCTATGGTTAATCATAAAGGATAATCTTTCCCGACATTCCGTTTTGTATGCGTAATAATGGCAGAAAAATCGGTTGCATATACGGATAAAAAGCGTTATTATATAAGTTAGAAAAGCGAAAGAGAATGATAAAAAGAAAGTGCGTGCCTATAGGGCGAGAGGATGTCCGATGACAGAATATTTAAAAAAGAGGAAGGATAAATGGTCCTGGAAAAACTGGGCTTTTTTATGCGGCCTGATCTATATCCTGATCATGGCGGGAATGTTTGGCTGCTGCCGAATGCAGTCCGGAGGGGCGGCAGGCGGATTGATCGCGGCTGTGTTTGTAGTATCTTTGGCGGCAATGGCCGTAATGACTGTGATTTCTTATCCGGTGAGGAGGGAAAAGGAGATAATGCAGGAGTGTGGCCAGGGGCAGGACGGGCAAGAGGTGCGGGAAGCATTGTACCGGAGACTGGGGGAATTTGCCGATACGGTCCTGTTTGAGTATCGATACCGGGACGGAGCGATTCTATTTACACCGAACGCTTTCGGTCAGATCGAGATTCCGGTTTTAAAGAATGTTCTGGAGAAATACGTGAAGCGTCCGCCGGCGCAGGGTGAAAACAGATGCTTTGAGTTTCGCATGAAAGCGAATATGGAAGAATACCGCTGGTGTATCTGTCACGTCAGGACGGAGTACGACGGGGCGGACACGCCTGTTTGTCTGATCGGAAAACTGGATGATATCACCAAACAGAAGGAACGGGAGGAGCAGCTTCTCTTCCAGTCCACCAGAGACGGTTTAACCGGCGTGTATAATAAGACAGCATTTGAATATATGATGGAAGAAACCTTAAAAAGAGGCAGCCGCGGCTGTTTATATATGATCGATATTGATAATTTTAAGGATGTGAACGACCAGTACGGCCATCCGGCCGGGGATAAGATTCTCGTTAAAATCGGGGAACTGCTGCGTGAAATTTTCCGGGATTCTGACTTGATCGGCCGGGTGGGAGGCGATGAATTCGTGGTCTATTCCGAGTGCGGCGAGACGAAAGCAAGGGCGATGAAGCTTTTAAACGGCACAGCGGATTTTACGAAGGAGGGCGAGCACCGGGTTTCTGTGAGTATCGGAATCGCTGCAAGCACCGGTGAGCCGGACGAAGAGTATCAGGAACTGTTTTCCAAAGCCGATCAGGCGATGTACCGGGCGAAACAGGAGGGGAAAAATCGGATTGCCTGGTATGAGGAGTAGGCGAGAAGAAGAGAAGTAAAAAGAGGATTGGAATAAGGATAAGAAAAAATGGCTGCGTGGAAAACGCGGCCATTTTTGGCGTAGTAGAAAGTACGATGGGTGAAATGATAAGGAGGGATTTTTAATTCTGATCGTCGGGCAGATCTACCAGAGTGTAGGCATGGTTGATGCAGGGTAAGAAAATTTCGATAATGTCTGAGGTGCGGATTTTTAAACTGGACGTATTGATACAGGGATGACAGCCGAGAAATTCCTGTTCAAGAATAGCCTTGTCAATCAGCAGGCGGACACGGTTTCCTTTATCATTCATCAGGCCCAGAACGGAGACGGAGCCAGGCGTTATGTTCAGATACTCTTCCATAAATTCCGGTTCTGCAAATGAGAGCCTGGCTGATCCGATTTGTTTTGACAGGACTGCCGTCCGAAATTTTTTATGTCCCGGGATCATGAGAAGATAAAAACTGTTTTTCTGTGCATTGCGCAGAAATAAATTTTTACAGATATTTGTGTTTAAAAGCGCATCGATATCACGGCATGCTTCTATCGTAGCGGTCGGATCATGATCCAGACGCTGATAGGCGATTCCCAGCTTGTCCAGGAGATCGTAAGTGCGTATCTCTTTATCAGGACGCCTGGCAGGATTTGCGGGCCGTCCGGTATATAGGGTGCGGTCTAAGTGAAAGTCCGGTATGGGGGTAATATATTCTCCTGGCGTAATGTTTGTCATATGGAGTGCCTCTTTCTGTTTGAAATCTGTCTATGGAGCAATAAGAATCCTGGTGTTATTATACTAGAGTGTGGGAAAAATGCAAGGGTAAGCAGAGAGGTAAGCAGAGCGGACGGAGGAGACGGACAAATGGGACGTGAGTTGTAACTGATACAGGATTGACGGGGCAATGTTTTTTTCGATGGTTTTATACAGCGTCTTGTATTATAATAAGTTTTATAGAGGGAATGGTTATCGATTGATTGTAACGATAGAATGGCTTTTGCTGAATATTATATTTAGGAAGTTATCATATTTGGCAGTTTAGCAGCGGAAAGTGTTGGAGGAAGCCAAATACGCCATGAACATAAAAGAAGAAAAAGGAAGGCAAAATCAAATGATTGAAAACCGGCTGAAAGCGGAAAGACCGAGAGTAGTGACAGAAAAGGCGGCAAAAGGAAAGCGTGATGATAAAGCTGCAAAAGACAGCAGTTCAAGGCAGGAGAAGAATAAAGCGCCCAATACAGGCAGGAAGATGGGACGAAAGCCGGATTCGGGGGAGAAATCATCGGATCAGAAAAAAGGGCCTAAAAAGGAGCAAAGAGCAGGCGGAAAAGGAAAATGGGGCAATGACAGCCAGAAACCGAAGTACGATACAGGCAGGAACAGAGCTTCTGGCGGGAATTCCAATTTTCAGAGCAGGGAAGGAATAAAAGTGGACAGGCAGCCAGTCAGAAAGAATACTTCTGCATGTCCTGTGTTTTTGCGCTGCGGCGGCTGTCAGCTTCTGGATATGCCTTATGAAAAACAGCTGAAGATCAAGCAGACAAAGCTGGAGGAACTGTTGAAGCCCTATTGTAAGGTGCAGCCAATTATTGGAATGAAGGATCCTTTCCATTACAGAAACAAGGTACACGCTGTTTTTGACCATGATAAAAAGGGAAATCCCGTTTCAGGGGTGTACGAGGCGAATACTCATCGTGTCGTTCCCGTAGAGTCCTGTCTGATTGAGGATCAAAAAGCGGACGAGATTATTGGAACTATCAGAGGCATGTTAAAATCATTTAAGATTAAAACGTATGATGAGGACACGGGATATGGTCTCCTTCGTCATGTCCTGATACGGCGGGGATTCACAACGGGTGAAATTATGGTCGTTCTGGTTACCGCTTCTCCTGTATTTCCTTCAAAGAATAATTTTGTACGGGCATTGAGAGAAAAGCACCCGGAAATTACGACGATCGTTCAGAATGTAAACGGCAGGGACACCAGTATGGTACTCGGTGACCGGGAGAATGTGCTGTACGGCAAAGGCTATATTGAGGATATCCTGTGCGGTTTCCGTTTCCGGATCTCCTCTAAATCATTTTATCAGGTAAATCCGGTACAGACAGAGGTGCTCTATCGGAAAGCGATGGAGCTGGCCGCACTTAAGGGGAAAGAAACGGTGATTGACGCGTACTGCGGTATTGGTACGATTGGGATCGTGGCAAGTCAGGAGGCAGGCCAGGTGATCGGCGTGGAATTAAACCGCGATGCAGTGCGGGACGCAGCTCAGAATGCTAAGATTAATGGGATTAAGAATGTGCAGTTTTATTGTAATGATGCCGGTGCGTTCATGAGCAGGATGGCGGACAATGGAGAACACGCCGATGTCGTCTTTATGGATCCGCCAAGGAGTGGAAGCACGGAAGAATTTATTCAGGCGGTAGTTAAGATGAAACCGGAAAAAGTGGTCTATGTGTCCTGCGGCCCGGATACGCTGGCCAGGGATTTGGCGGTGTTTAGGAAGATGGGGTATGAGGCGAAAACTGCGTGGGGGGTGGATATGTTTCCGGGGACAAGCCATGTGGAAGTATGTTGTTTGATATCACTTGTGGATAAAAAAGGAAAATAAGAAGTTGACCACAAGATGTAGTGGTTATGGAATGAAAAACAGACGAAATTCGGGCAAAAATGAGCTTTGTTTTTAGGAGGGAAAAATGGTTTTTTATAGATATCGGTCAGGTGATTGGCTGTTTTCGGGGCGTTTGAGAACCATTTTAGTATGGGGGAGTTTGTGTAAAGAAAAAATAGAAAGTAATTTATAGAGATAAGGCAAATTTTAACTATCTGGTTATTGAAGTGATAACCGGAAAAAAGAAGTTTTTTGAAAAGATCAGGTGGAAATATACCGCTTGATCTTTTTTTCTACGGGGAGGCATTCTTTGATCGTTTTATGATCCTCACGGCCTGATAATGGAGAGATACAAAATCCTTGTCATAGGAATCAATCCTGGAAGCGGCAATGACATTTTGTTATTTATTTAATGGGAACTATGATGAGCTTTTCCTTAATAATCATAAACAAATGAAACTATATCATAGTACGTTTTTCCACGGCTCCGGAAATGCAGGATTTTTCTAATATGCGAGGAAGTTCAGTTCGATTTCTGCAGTAAAGTATAGATGATGGAATTAATTCGAAGCAGGAATAAGAATGGTCTTTTTACTAATATGTCTGTGTGTCTTTTGCCATTTCAATAAAAAGTTGCATAGTGCGCGAAAAATAAGTATTCTTTTTATAGCAAAGGTATAGCGGGTATTCATAATTTCCGCTTTGCAGATTAAATTCTGCCACATTGTTGTATTTGCTATTAATTTTATTGACTGTAAATGAAAATCCAAGTCCTTCGTTTACCATGCAGCGGGCTGTTTCCATACTATGCATTTCATATAAGATTTTAGGCTCTATATGATTATCTTTAAAAATTTGATCACTGATTTTACGAATTCCGTGACCGGGATAAAGCAAAATAAATGCCTCATCTGCAAAGTCGGTAACATCCACCGTGTCAATTTTCTCCATCTGCATATGTCTTACCTTTTCATGATTTGCAGGAGCAAGTAATATGATCTTCGCATCTGAAATTTTAATGCTTTTTAAATCATGACTAACATAACTTACAAAAGCAAAATCAATCTGGCGGTTTTCTACCATATCCACTAATTCACGATTCGTAGCGTCTACAAGTTCCAGCTTGACCAGTGGGTATTTTTGTGAAAATTTTGCAAATAGTCCCGGTATAATGGTTGCACCCCGGAATATAGTTGCCCCTACACGGATCCTTCCTGCAATTTCTTCTCCAATATCTTCTAATTCCCGGTCCAAACGTTCTTCAATCATTTGGATTCTTTTTGCCGCAGCAACAATGCGTTCCCCAGCATATGTAAGGGTGACGGGAATGGTACTTCGGTCAAAAATCTTTTGCCCCAACTCTTTTTCAAAATGGATGATGTATTGGCTCAAGGCTGGTTGAGCAATAAAAAGTTTTTCTGCAGCTTTGGAAAAACTCTCTTCTTCGGCGATGGTCAGAACATACTTCAAGGTTTTTGGATTTGAAATCATAGTGACTCCTTCTTATAATAAAATTTATATATAAATTATGCAAAATATAATATTAGACTTATTTCTTATGCTATAGTACTATATTAACAAAAGTTAGTCAATAGATGCCGGTAATTATCGGCATATTGTCTAAGGTAAAATTAGGAGGGATTATTATGAGTACTACGTTTCTGGCAATTGTCGGCTTTATTTCGTTGGCACTGATTTTGTTTCTTTTAATCCGGGGCAAGGGGCATCCACTTGTTGTATTTACTCTGATACCACTTGTAGCTGCTCTGATATGCCGCTACAACATGACGAATATCAATGAATTTATTGCCAAAGGTATGACGTCGGTTCTGCCGTCACTGATTCTATTTATGTTTTCAATAACATATTTCAGTCTGATGCACGATGCTGGGTTGTTTGACCCTATCATTCGAATTCTTACCCCAAAAAACAAAGCCAGTGTCTTTTTGGTTCTGCTATCAACCTTGCTTATAACCTACGTAGCTCACTTAGATGGATCAGGCACTACAACCTTCATCATTGTTCTGGCTGCTTGCCTTCCTATGACGGATAAACTAAATATCCGAAGAAAAACGATTATGTGTCTGCTGTGTTTTGGAATGACTGGTGCTAACCTTGTTCCTTGGGGCGGTCCAACACAGTTGGCCGCAATTGCGACTGGAACAGATATTAATTCTCTTTTTCAGCGCCTCCTTCCAGCAATTATTATTATGGTCTTTATGAGTGTAGCCATAACGTTCCTACTCTCCCGGCTGGAAGTAAAAAAAGGTGCTGGCTTGAACAAAGGAAGTTCTATGACCAGCACAGGGGAGCAGGAATCTGCTATGAGATTCAGAGATATTAAATGGATTTCCAACGCTGTTTTAACAGTACTTGTTTTAATTGCTCTGTTTACTGGCGCGCTTACCACATATATCTGCTTTATGGTCGGTACATGTATTGCTTTCCTCATTAATTTTCCGGATGTCAGGGAACAGAACGCGGCACTCAAAAAATATTCCAGTCAGGTTATTGGTATGCTTATCACGATTGCTGCCGTTGGTGTATTCCAGGGTATCATGAGTAATGGCGGCTTTATTAGTGCTATGGCCGGTTCAGTCACCAGCCTGATTCCACAGGCTTTGCAGCCGCATGCACATTGGATTATTGCCTTGTTTGGCTGTATTCTTCTCATGGCTTTGGGTACCAGTTCTTATTACAATGTCCTGTTACCTATGGCAGCTTCTATTGTAGCACCATTTGGTGTACCGGCAGCATCGGTTGCAGCCGCATTCCTGCTTACCGGGACTTTTGGATCTCTGTTGTGTCCCAGCGTTGCAGCACTATATGTGGGGCTTGGTCTGGCAGACGTGACCATCGGACAGCATATTAAATTCAGCATAAAATATTTGTTGCCAGCAAGTGTCTTGATGCTGATTTTTGCTACGATAATCGGTGTTACTATGTTTTAAAATCCACTAAATGTAAGGAGGTCTTTTATGGCAGCAAATATACTTAATGAGACAAATATGAACATGGCGGCAGCATTTCGCCTTTTTCAACTGGACAATCTTTGGACTTGCCGCAGCGATCCTCGTTTTTGTTATTATGTTTATATTCCTGAAACGGTCTATGACACTGATCCGGTACAGGAATTCCGTGTACTCATGATCATTCATGGTTCTACCCGCATCATCGAAGATGCACGCTATGATTACCGCGAGTTTGCAAAGAAATATAATGTGGCAGTTGTTGCACCACTTTTTCCTTGCGGGATGTTCGATCCTGACGATATTAATGGTTATAAAGCCATTCGTGAGGGAAGTGTCCATTATGATTCTATTGTATTTTCAATACTCGAGGAGATTCATCATAAACTGCCCAATATCAGAATTGACCGGTTCATGATGGCAGGCCATTCCGGAGGCGGACAGTTTGTACAGAGGTTTTTTTACCTTCACCCTAAACGGCTTTTAGCAGTTTCTATCAGTGCACCTGGCCGCCCTACATATCTTGATTTAAAAACAGACTTCTATTGGGGCATCAGAAATTTTGAAGATCTTTATGATAAAGCTGTTGACATCAACGCATTACGCGATGTCAGCGTGCAGCTAATGGTTGGTTCTAACGATACAGGATCACTGGGAGAGTCCCCTTACGGAAGTAATAGAATGGAACGGATGAAGTGTCTCAAAGGAAATTTTGATGAAAATGGCCTCCTCTCATCACTTGTTATTATACCAGGGATTGGCCACTTTGACGGAGATCGGGAACGCTCCGCACAAAATATTTTATTTTTCAAGAAAATATTAGATACTATTATCAGAAATGGAGAGTAATTATGAATACATGTAAAGTTTTAGTTCCTTGCGGCGCTCTGGGTACAGGTATTATGAAAGAGGCATTTCAATATGGCATGGATATGCAGCCGGATATCATTGCCTGTGATGCAGGTTCTACAGATTCCGGTCCATATTACCTGGGAACCGGGAAAGGGAAATATGCACGGGAATCTGTAAAAGAAGACATGCGTTTGATGATGCTTGGTGCAGAAAAAAACTCTATACCAATTACCGTAGGAAGTTGTGGAACCTGCGGAAGTGACGCCGGCGTAGATGAACTGGCAGCGATATGCCATGAAATCAGCGAAGAAGAAGGTATCTCATTTAATATTGCTAAGATATATACACAGCAGAATCCGGTAATACTAAAAGAGATGTATCAGTCCGGTAAAATTCATCCTCTGGAAGCGGCCCCTGCTATTACAGAGAATACATTTTCCGAGTGCACCACTATCGTTGGTCTGGCAGGTGCCGATCCATTTATTGCAGCGCTGAAAGCCGGTGCAGATATTATATTGTGCGGCAGAGCAACCGATACAGCCATCATTGCATCATTTCCCATTATGAAAGGCTGTAGTGAGGCGGCGGCTTGGCATGGCGCAAAGATTGCGGAGTGCGGAGGATTGTGTACAACGAAACCTCGCTATGGCGGCGTCCTCCTAACTTTCGATGAGGAAGGCTTTACGATAGAAGCCCTTCACCCCGATAATTCCTGTACTCCTTATTCCGTTTCTGCCCACATGCTATATGAAAATGCAAATCCCTATCGCATGACAGAGCCTTCAGGAACCTTCGATGCTACTAATTCCGTCTACACACAGCTTCCCGGCGGAAAGGTCAGAGTAACAGGGACTACCTTTGAACATGCCCCTAAGCTTACAATGAAACTGGAAGGTGCATCCGTAGCAGGATATCAGACCATCTCCATGGTAGGGATACAGGACAGACGCATCATGCGAAATCCACAGGAATGGATTCAAATGTTATGCGGTACGGCGGAGGAACGGTTGAAAACTCTCGATATTCCTGATAATTATTCCTATGCCTTAAAACCATATGGCTGGAATGCTGTATCTGGAGCAGAACGCGTGGCAGGTTCCCAGGTTCCCGTTGAAATCGGTTTAATGCTGGTAGTCACCGCTATTTCCCAGGAACTTGCCACAAAAGTGGCCAAGGTGTTTAATCCATTATTATTACACCATCCCGTAAATCAAAACGAACAGCTTCCTTCATTTGCATTTCCCTTCTCACCGGCGGAAATCGAAAGGGGTCTTATATATGAGTTTAGGCTCAATCATACTGTGGAGCTGGAGACTCCATTGGATCTTGTACGTATAGTGCTAGAATTTGAAAAGGAGGACGTTTCACATGACAACCATTGAACAAGCGGCTAAATATGTCCGATCCAAAAATGCAGGTCCATTTTGGCTGACCATTGATATCTTTTGCAGCAATCGAGAAAAATTTCAGTTATTTAAAGAGTCTGCTACGATTTGCCCGGAGACTTTTGCCCGAGTTTACGGTGTTCCTGTTGAAAAAGTAAAACTGTATTATATTTCAAATTTAAATGTAATTAAAATTTCGATTCCGCGCCCGGAAATCCAGGGAAATAAGTACGAAAAAGATATGCATAGTGGTCAGCAATATGTACAGATACTGGACATTATACTATAAGTTTCATCAACTAGCGAGTCTATGAAAAATATTTCGTCAAAAAGAAGAACGCCTTTCAGGCTTAAGCCCGGAAGCGTTCTTTTTTTTCGGTATCCCATTATCTGAAAACAGGCTTTCCAGCAGAAAATCTTACGCTACGCATACCAGTTCTGACAATCGTTTCAACTGAAATTATATGTTCCATACTCAGTATATCTTCTTGTGATATAGAAGGTTGGACAAGGAAAGCGGTATGGAATCCCCTTTTGATGTTATAACCAACCAGCAGATGAAACAAAATTATTCCATACAAGATACAAATTAATTCCATACTTATTGAAAACTAAAATCATTATAATAAATCAAAAAAGAGTGAGGAGGTTTACATGAAAAAGTTAATGAACAGGATACTGGCAGCAGGTTTGATAATCGCAATGGCAATGCCGCCACTGCCGGCCATAGCAGGGGGACCTTTAGCAAATTCAGTAACAGGTATATCTGTGACGGACAGTACCAGTCAGACAGGCAGCTGGAATTTAGCAACGGCAGGTAATGCCGGCAGGGCAACACCCAGTAATACGCAAAAGGCCACTGCAAGCAACGCTGCATTAAATGTGTATGCAAAAGCCGACTATGAAGTATTCAGCGATACATTTGCTTTAAAGGCAGATGATACAGAGGTGGATGTTGTTCAGTACTTTAATAACAGATACAGTTATGCGCATCTTGCATTTGATGATACCGTAACATTTGAAGTGACGGTCAAATCCGGAGAAACGATTAAGGATTTTGATATCAGCCCGCACAGCTACGATCTGAATGAAGATGCAGTCGTGGAGGGGGACAGGCTTACGTTCGAGTTAACACAGGAAGAATCCAGGTACTTGATTATTAAGATAAAGACGGGCAATACCTGGCTTCAAAATCTTGTGATTGCGGCAGATCCGGTGGAAACAGAAGAAAAACCCAATATTATGGCATCTGATGTCATCGATATTACCGCAGATCCATATGGAGCAGACAATAGGGACAAATCAGATGTTTCTGACATTATTCAGGCCGCTATGGATGAACTCAGCGAAGCCGGAGGCGGAACCGTTTATTTCCCTGCAGGCGTTTATAAATTTGTTTACCTTTATCCGAAAAGTAATGTCACGCTGTATCTGGATGAGGGGGCAGTACTAAGGGGGGATTCCGACTGGAATCACTATGAATGGTGGAATACAGGTACCATGCAGGGGCCTCAGAATATACAGATTATCGGTGATGTCCAAAACTTTTCAATCAAAGGAAGGGGAATGATTGATGCAAATTCGACGGTCCTTGTAAAGCCTTATAACAACGGTAAAATAGATGGCAACAGTCCCCGCAGAAAGGGCATTATCGCATCCTGGGCAGATGAGGAAGGGAATAAGCCTGGTAATATTATCCTGGAGGGAATTACTGTAAAGGATGGTACCACATGGACTATCAACCTAAAAGACTCAGAAGGTGTAACTATTCAAAATGTAAAATTGCTAAACAATGATTCCTGGGTACACAGTGATGGATATGATATCTGTTCCTGTTCTGATGTGCTGGTGGATCAGTGTCTGGGATACACGGGTGATGATGTATTCTGTCTGAAAGGAAATACAGAAGGTTATGTGATGCAGAATATTACATTCAGTAATGGTGTGGCATATGCGGAAGGCGGAGCCGGTTGTAAAGTCGGGGTTCAGTCTGTAGCCGGAGCCGAGAATGTTTCCTTTGAAAACATCGATGTTGTGTACGGGTACCGGGGATTCAGCATCTCCCATGACGAAGGGACAGCGGCATGGTCGGATATTAGTTTTACAGATATCCGGACAGAGAAAATCTATGTTAACTCCACCAGCGGACAGTATCGAGCCGCCCCATTTATCATATGGACGCTTGGCGGAGGTGCCGGGCCTGTAAGTAACGTGGAGATAACAAATTGTATGATAGAGAACGCATCAGGTCTTAAAGGGCTTATACAGGGAGAGACTGCTGCCGGCAGCATCTCAGATATAACATTTACGGATTTTGTGATGGATGGAAAGTCTGTAACAACAGGGAATTATCCATCAAAAATCATGGTGGGATCCAATGTCAGTAAAGTAGCCTTTAAAAATACGTTTATCGAAATACCGGAGATGACGTCGTATGAAGCCGAATCCGCTTCATATGGAAATGGAGCCTCTTCCAATTCTGCCGGCGCCTGTTCAGGCGGAAAACTTGTAGGGAATATTGGGGGAAGCAGTAAAAACGGGTATTGTACGTTTAACGTTTATGCGGAAAATGCAGGAATTCATGAAATAACCGTCTATTATTGCACAAGTGGTTCACGTGCCTTTAGAATTTCCGTGAATGATACCGTAATAGAAGAGAGCCGCAGTTGTCCTTCCACCGGCAGTTTTACAGTTCCGGATTCTTTTGTGATGGAGGTTTATTTAAAAGGAGGCGACAATACAATCCGTTTTGATAATCCAGCAGGCTGGGCTCCGAATCTGGATAAAATTGAGGTGAGGCAGACGGAAAAAGATAAGCTGTTGGAACTTCTTAAACTGGCCAGAGAAGAGGCAGGAAAAACAGATTCTTATACAATGGACAGCCTCCGGAATTTAGAAACAGAAATAGAGAAATCAGCGTCTGTTTCCGAGAGTGCAACGGCGACACAGAGAGAGAAAGAAGAAGCCTATGCTGGCTTGCTGTCAGCGGTTATAAAACTGGAAAATATTGTGGAAACTGTACTGGATACCACACTGTCAGAATTTCTCGCCGCAAGAGCGGAGGATATACTTAAAAATGCAGAAAAGTATCAACCGGAGGGGATTGAGACGCTGAAACAGACGATGGAGGCTTTAAAAGCCGCATTGGAGGATGACAATAGCAGCCAGGAATACTTGAATTCACTAAACCTCTCCCTAACAGAGGCAATGCAGAATTTAAATGCAGTAGATGATAAAACAGAAGCTGACAGAAACACGCTTCTGTCCATTTTGAGGCTTGCAGAAGCATATACAAAGGAGCACTATACAAAAGAGTCTTATCTGGTATTTGAAACAGCATTTACAGATGCCAGAAAAATCTGCGGAGACAGTGCGGCTGTCCAGCAGGATCTTGACAAGGCAGTTCTGCTGCTGACCGAAGCTGTTATGCAGTTGGAAAGAAAAGCTGATAAGAGTCAGCTGGTGAAATGGATACAGGCAGCAGAGGCAATTGAAAAGGACGGTTATACGGCCGAGAGTTTGAAAGTGCTCCAGAAGGCACTGGAGGCTGGAAAGAAGCTGATGGAAGAGGAAGTGGCGGAAGCGGATCAGGACAGAGTGGCTGAAGCTTGTGAAAATTTGAAAAAAGCGACAGACAGCCTTGTAAAAAAGACGGAAGCTTCAGGCAGCGGAAGTAATGGAAGCAGCAATAGCAAAGATAATAACAGCAGACACACCATCTTTCCGTCCAGTGAAGGCAGATCAGCAGACTGGCGAAAGGATGAAAAGGGCTGGTGGATCGTGACAGGAGATAATACATATGCCAGAAATGAGTGGAAGAGAGTCGATGGCATCTGGTATTTCTTTGATGAGACCGGCTATATGGCAACCGGCTGGAGAAAGCTTGGCGGGGACTGGTACTGGCTCAATCCGTCAGATGGCAGAATGAAGGCCGGAGAATGGATCTTTAATCAGAACCAGTGGTATTATCTGGGAACAGACGGCAAAATGAAAACGGGTTGGCTGGAATATCGCGGAAACTGGTATTACTTGTCAGAGACGGCAGACAGTTATTATGGGCACATGATGAAGAATGAATCCACTCCAGATGGAAATTGGGTGAATGAACAGGGGATAAAACAATGAATTTGATTAAAGATTTTGGAGATATGACAGTCTCTTCCAATATCGGCCTTACGGTCGAACGAAAAAAACGGATACTGGAAACTGATGTCTATGAGTACGAGTTTCTCTTTAACTGGGATGAAGAGCAGGCGAAGGAGGCTGGTTCCAAAGTAGTTCTTCTCTGGGATCTGCCCTGTATAGACGTGCAGTATATGTGGCATCCGAACTGCAGGCCCAAACGTGTTCTGGATGCGAACTGGAGACTGAGAATGGATTCTATGCTGACTGGTTCGGCTCCCATTGCCCTGCTGTTTAACGGTGCGGATCAGAATAGTTATACTTTTGCCACGGATGAAGTGAAAAAGGTGACCGGTGTCCGTTTTGGTGTGGAGGACAGCCGTAATACAATAACCGGCGAGATTTCCATGGGACTAAAACAGTTTGCCGGAAAAAATAGTGACCGTCTGCTGGTGCGCGCGGATTTTCGCAGAGTGCCTTACTATGAATCTCTGGACGATGTGAGGGTCTGGTGGGAGAAAGTACTTCCAGTGGCTCCTATGGCGGTGCCGGAGACGGCACACCTGCCCATGTATTCTTCCTGGTATAACTTTCATCAGGATTTTACAGCGGAGGAATTAGAGGCAGAGTGCAGACGTGCGAAAGATCTGGGGATGAGTGCGGTCATTGTCGATGATGGCTGGCAAACGGAAGACAGGAACTGCAATTACGGCTACACTGGAGACTGGGAGGTTTGTAAGAAAAAGATACCCGATATGTGTGAACATGTTCGGCGTGTACACGAGATCGGTCTTAAGTATATTTTATGGTACAGTGTTCCTTTTGTTGGGTATTATTCTAAAAACTGGGAGTTATTCAAGAACAAACTCATCTATAAAGTCGATCGCAATGAGTGTGGAGTATTAGATCCACGTTATCCTGAATGTAGAGAGTTTTTGATTGGTGTCTATGAACGGGCAGTCCGGGAATACGATCTGGATGGATTTAAACTCGACTTTATTGACCGTTTTGTTATGAGAGAGGATGACCAGATCATGGACGGGATGGACTATACCTGCATTCAGGAGGCGGTGGAACGTCTGATGACAGATATTATGCTTCGCTTAAAAGCATTGAAACCGGATATCATGATCGAGTTCAGACAGAAATATATCGGGCCGGCCATGAGAGAATTTGGCAATATGTTCCGTGTGGCGGACTGTCCCAGCGATATCACCATTAACCGGACTGGTACGGTTGATTTAAGACTGCTGAGCGGAAATACGGCATGTCATTCCGATATGCTGACCTGGCATAAGGATGAGGCTGTAGAGGATGCTGCACTCCAGATCCTGAATGCGATATTTGGAGTGATTCAGTTTTCACAGAAAATATCGGATATGACTGAGGAACATAAGAAAATGACTGCTTTCTGGCTGGATTTTGCAGTTAAGAACAGGAAGCTTCTGCAGGAGTCACAATTGATTCCTTTTGAGCCGCATTTCCTGTATCCGGTAATTAAGGCTCAGGATGGACAGAACACAATTATTGGAGTTTATATGCTCCATAAGGTGATCGATATTGAGACCGGTCTCATGAATGTCAAACTGCTGAATGCCACCAAAGAAACAGCGTTATATCTGAATTTTAACGCCCCTTGTGATGGAGTTCTGACTGTATTTAGTGTATTGGGAGAGGTACTGAAAATGGAAAGCATTCACTTTGAGAAAGGGGTCGCTATGGTCCAAACACCGCGAAGTGGGATGCTGGAGCTGCAGTTTACATGAGGTAGATAAAGAATCTTGTAATAAACAAAATTTTTCCATACGGCAGACGAAGATAGTACATACATGAAAAAGATCTGCAGCGCTATAATTTATCTATTAATAATGACGGTAAGGGGAGTGAAGAGATGGGAAAACAGGCAAAAACAGTAACCAGTATTGAACTTAAGAAGAGGGCCAGACTTAGAAGAAATATCCCGCTTATGATGATGCTGGTTATCCCGATTTTGTACTTTTGTGTTTTCTGTTATGGCCCAATGTTTGGGTTGATTATGTCCTTTCAAGATTACAAATTAAAGGATGGAATACTGGGCAGTGATTGGGTGGGACTTTTGAACTTTAAACTGATTTTCACCACGCCCAATATGGTTAGAATTATCTGGAATACAGTTAAAATAGGTTTGCTGACGGTTATTGTCTCCTTCCCCTTTCCTGTCATTCTGGCAATCATGCTGAACGAGGTGAAGGGAAAACGCTTAAAGTCAGGAGCACAGACAATTCTGTACCTGCCCCACTTCTTTGCCTGGGTGGTCGTGGGCGGGATTATCATCAATTTCTTTTCCTTTAAGGGGCCGGTCAATCATATCATTCAGATGCTTGGCGGAGAACCCATTGGATTTTTGTCAAATACGAAATCATGGCTGGGGATCTATCTGGGAGCAGGTATCTGGAAAGAAGTCGGATACGATGCGATCGTATATCTGGCTGCTCTTACAGGGATTGATCCCACTTATTACGAGGCGGCTAAAATTGACGGTGCAACAAAATTTCAGCAGATTACAAAGATTACTCTGCCGAGTCTGATGCCAACGATTATACTTATGTTTATCATGGCAACCGGAAAGGTTATGAGCGTGGGATTTGACCGGATCTACGTGCTGATGAATCCGGCAGTGGCGGATGCCGCGACCGTGGTTTCGGTATTCAGTTATGAATTTGGTATCCGAACCGGCCAGTACAGCATCGCAACTGCAATGGGAATGTTTGACTCGGTGGTTGCACTGATTCTTGTACTGCTTACGAACAAGCTGGCGAAAAAGACAGATAACGCGTTATTTTAAACAGCGTAGATTGGAGAGGAAGATGAAAAAATCATTTGGTGAAAGAGTGTTTCTGGTTGTTAATAACCTCCTGTTGGTCATGCTGTGCGTTTTATGTCTTGTTCCGCTGCTGTATATTGTATCATCCTCAGTGAGCAGCGGCGCTGCTATCGATGCGGGGAAGGTATTCTTATGGCCGGTAGGATTTACGACGGCGGCCTATCAGGTACTGTTAAATACGAGCAACCTGTTCCGCTACTTTTCAAACAGTATTCTGGTTACGCTGGTCGGTACAATGCTGAGTCTGGGGGCTACGGTTCTGTGTGCCTATCCCCTGTCAAAAAAGTATCTGATAGGGAGAAATAAAATTGCCTTTTTCTGCATCTTTACCATGTTGTTCAGCGGCGGAATGATCCCGCTCTTTATCGTGGTAAAATCTCTGGGACTGATTAATTCTTATTGGGCGTTGTGGCTGACCGGTCTGATCAGCCCCTATAATATGATCATCATGCGGAGCTTTTTTGAGAATATACCAGAGGAACTCGATGAGGCGGCTAAGATTGACGGCTGTGGTGAATGGAGGCTGATGTTTCAGATTTATCTGCCTCTGTCAAAGGCAGTTATGGCAACACTGACTCTGTTTTATGGGGTAGGATACTGGAATATGTATCAGAAGGTCATGCTGTACATCAACGAAACAACGAGATATACGCTTCCGGTATTCATTCAGCAGATGGTATTCCAGCTTCAGCAGATGAGCCTGGATACAAACCCGGATGCCGCAGCGATTGCATCCACAGCCAATATTGTATCAGAGTCCGTAAAATCAGCAGGGGTTGTGGTGCTGATTGTTCCCATGCTGATTGTATATCCGTTTTTACAGAAGTATTTTGTGAAAGGTGTCACTTTAGGCGCGGTGAAAGGCTGATTACGCTTGAGAAATAGGCTTTTTATTGCTAAAATATTAAATAGATAATGGAGGAAAGAACGTGAAGAAAACAACGATTCAAAGAATGGCGATGGTGATGGCTCTGACAGTGACTGCCGGAATGACGTTTACAGGCTGTGCTGGTGGAACAAAGCAGGCAGCGGGAACGACGGTCCAGGAAAATCAGGAGGGGCAGACAGAAGCCGGAGGTCAGAAAGAGGGGAGTTATGGTAAGATCTCGGTCATGACTTATGACCGCGGAACGATTAACAGCTCAGAAGGCACCATGACCGATAACCGATGGACAAAGTGGATTAATGAGAATGCACCGTTTGATGAGGTTACCTTTGTTGCGGTACCAAAAGCGGAAGCGCCTCAGACCATGTCGAACTTGTTCTCCGCCGGAGAAGGCCCGGATGTCGTTGCCACTTATGAAGATACCCTTCCGTTCGTAAATAATGGCATGGCATTGGAGATTACAGATGAGATGCTCGATAAGATGCCGAATTATAAGAGAATGCTGGAAGAATACCCGATTATAGATAAACTGTGCAAAGTTAATGGGAAACGCTATCGGATTGGTAAGATGGCAAATGTCTTACCGAACCATACGATTGTAATTCGTAAGGACTGGTTGGACAATTTGGGATTATCGATACCGGAGACACCGGAAGAACTGCTTGAAATTTGCAGGGCATTTACGGAGGATGATCCGGATGGTAACGGCAAGGATGATACCTGGGGAATCAGTATGACTACTGATACTCAGAGAATCTTAGCCCATATGTGGGGATTTCCGAGCCCGGAAAAATATACCATGAAAGATGGGGAATTAACCTATGTATGGGATAGAATGGAATCCTGGCTGGAATATACTAAGAAAATCATTGATAATGGTTATGTAAATCCGGACTTTTTGACCATGAAGGGTGATGACGACAGAGCTGATTTCTTAAATGGTAAGATCGGAATCTATGGCAATGGCCGGTTCTCTCAGGTAAACACCTCTATTTACAAAGACTTTAAGGCATCGAATCCGGATGGGCAGCTCGATACCTTCCCGCTTCCGGAAACAGAATATGGCACATATATAGGCTATATGAATGGCGGTCCTAATATCGTAGGTTTCATCAATGCGGAAACAAAGAATGTGGATGGAGCTTTGGCTTACATTAACTGGCTCTGTGATCCAGAGGTCAGTGAATACCTAATGTATGGGGAAGATGGTGTGTATTATACAAAAGATTCAGAAGGCACCCATGTGGTAGTGGATGCGGCAAAGAATGAAGTAGAGTTTAACTATGCCTCCGATTACAGCATCATCAAGAATGAACTGTTTACAGGTTCTGAAAATCCTGTTAATATTCATGCAGACGACTACTACAATCAGTACTTAAAGAGTGATGATCCGGTCATGCACGAATTTGGAGATTTGTACTATAAGATGGCGCTGATTGTAAACGATACACAGGCGATTGAGCCAAGAAAATGGCAGCAGGCTCTGCCGGTTCTTCCTACGGAATTGAATATTATCAAGGCAACTGCGGATCCGCAAACTAACGAGAAACTGGATTCTTTAAAGGCCGGTCTGGCGAATAAGGATCTGTCTGCCCATGAGATTATGGAAAACGTGAAAAAAGCCTGGTATGACGCCGGCGGGCAGAAGGTAGAAGATTACTACCGGCAGTATTACAAAGATGCGGGAGCAGATGCATTGCTGGCAGAGGATTACGATGCACTGAAGGATCAGCCGGTTATGACAGAAAATGCCCGGAAAAATTCACAGATGGCTAAGGAGGGCAAGCTGTCACTTAGATAAAACATAAGAATATATGGATGGGAAAGGGGATATTTGTATCAGAATAACCCCTTTCTCTCTATTAGAATCAGGGGGGCGCTATATGTATCGTGTGATTGTTGTTGACGATGAGGTGTGGGCATTAAAAGGGATGCAAAGGCTGTTACAGCACAGGGCCGACCGGTTTGAAATTATTTTTGAGACAACCGATCCGAAAGAGGCATTGGAGAAAATCTGTGAAGAACAGCCGGATATTGTATTTACTGATGTCAGAATGCCGGATATTACTGGTATTGAGCTGATGCAGCAGGTGAAGGAACGGGGAATCACAACGAATTTTGTTGTGATTAGCGGCTTTGCTGATTTTTCCTATGTTCAGCAGGCACTTTTGGAAGGCGCAATTGACTATCAGCTGAAACCCATTGATATCCATAAAGTAGACGAAATGTTGAACCGCCTTTATACAAAAATGGAAACGAGACGCAGCTTTGATGAACTTCATGTTTATGCTTCTCTCCGGGAAGGGGAGAAAAATACCAAAAAGCTGCTGGAAGCAAGGTTCCGGCGACCACTTTATCTGAAATTGCAGGTTGTTACTGTTCGTTTCCGGAACTCTGATTTTGACAGGAAAATTTTGGACATGGGCTGTAAAGTACAGGTTTTCAGCCTAAAGCTGGGTCCTAGAAAATGCGTCTATATCATCAACAGTGAGAACGATAAAAGTGACTGCATCTATGCGCTGCTGGCAGCCGGAAGAGATGAAATCAGCAGTGCCGGAATCAGTCAGTGCACGGAACATATGGAAAAAATCAGCATGCTGCTCAAAAATTCGGAGTTGGCCAGCCGTGATTACTTTACCGATCCGGGAAAAATCATCTCCCGGTACAAGCCGGCCAATATTACGAAGGTGACCAGGCTGCTTCAGACGGTCTCCGAGGAACGGAAGGCCGGTCATTATCAGTATTTAAAGACAGTCATTCAGGAAATACCGGAATACTTTCAGACGAATGGACTGACTGCGGAGGATGCACTGTCTTTGTGGAATCAGATTACGGTCTCTGCCCCTGAAAAAACCGGGGAGACGCCGGCAGATCCAGAGTATCTGGATCTGGACGGTCTCTTGGAAAAATTCGTGGATTTAAGTGCTATGAGTGAATATTTATACGAACAGTTTCCATTCCAGGAAGCACTTCAGGCTGGTACTGTAAACCATCAGTTCAATCAACTGTTGGATTTTATCGATCATCATTATACGCAGGATCTGTATTTGAAAGATCTGTGCGGTCAGTTTTACATAAACATGAGCTATTGCTGCGAACTGTTTCGAAAGGTTAAGAGCATGACATTTTCTCAGTACATTACCAGTCTGCGGATAGAGCGGGCCTGTGAACTTCTAAAAACGCCTCATATGACGATACAGGAAGTCTGTGAATGTGTGGGATACAATGACTATTTCTATTTCAATAAAGTCTTTAAACGCAAACTTGGCTGCACACCATTTGAATTCAGAAAAGGAAGAGAGCGGGGAGTGACAGATGCGGTGGATTAATCGGTTGAAATTGAAACAGCAGCTGTACGTGATCATTGTATTTGCGCTGGTCATTATTATTTTTCTGCAGATTATATATCTGGTGGAATTTACATCACTGACCAACCGGCGGGCGGAGGCTACGGCTGCGCAGCTCATGGAGCAGGTGGAATACAACGTCAATTCAACGGCAGAGCGATTGAAAAACAGCGCTTCAAATATTAGTTACAACTGGTATGTTCAGGAACTCATGGTGTCAAAGGATCCGGTCAGAAATCTGGAACTGTATAATTTTGTCAAGGACATTATGCTGAATACGAAGTCTTCCAACAGCAATATCTACAGCATTTACTTATTCAATAATGAGACCAGAAAGATCTCTGATCCTATTCGTGATGACAACGGAGTGACGGGTATTTTTGAAGAGATGTATGATTTTAGAGATCCGGAATTTAAAAAGACGCTGTTTACCGAAGTTGTGAGTGGAGACGATAATAAATTTTGCTATTATGCTTATATCTTCCCGGTATATTCCTATCCATATTCCAGTCTGCATGATTCGAAGGTCGGATGCGGGCTGTTGGTCCTGGATACCAGAGAGCTGGAGAAGCTTGTGCAGATCAACGGGATTACGCAAAATTCTCTCTTTATGATTTTGGACCGGAACAACCGTGTAATCGTCAGTAATAAAGGTTTGACATCCGGAGAGTATTATCAGAATAATTTCTGGTTGGAAGAGGACAGTGATCTGGTAAGCAAGACTATGGACTATGAAGGCAGGAAAACCATCGCCCAGTATAAGAAGATAGAGAGTACAGGCTGGAAGATTGTGAGCATGATACCAGTATCGGATCTTGCCAATGAGATGAAGCCGCTTGTGGTGACTGGAAATATATTCTGTGTTATTTCGATTGTGATTATGAGCATAATCGGATATTTGTTTACGAGAAACGTGACACGTCCTGTGCTTGAGGTGACAGAGTTCCTGGCTCAGACCGATAATCCGTCATTAAAGCGCAGACTTAATATTCACTATGACAATGAGGTTGGCATTATAGCGACAAGTATTAATAAGATGCTGGATTCCGTGGAATCGATGACGAGAAAAACCGTGGAGAATCAAACCGTTCTTTATGAAGCCAAACTGGCGGAGCAGAGGGCGGAATTCCTGGCACTGCAGAGTCAGATTAATCCGCACTTTTTGTATAATACATTAAATTGCTTAAGCAACATCGGGTTGGCCTATGATGTGGTTGAGGTGGCCGATATATCCGTTGCTATGTCTAATATCTTCCGATACAGCATCAAAGGAGAGGAAATGGTGGCTCTGCGGGAGGAACTTGCGTGCATCGGAGAGTATTTGAGAATTATGGAGATCCGTTATAGTGGGAAATTCGATGTGGCGATTCAGGTGGCCGATTCTTTATTGGAACTTCGGACACTCAAGATGGTATTGCAGCCAATTGTTGAAAATGCCATGTATCATGGACTGGAGCAGAAGAGCGGCCGTGGAAGCCTGCTGATCCACGGAAGACAGACAGAGGAGGGCGTCCTGCGGTTTGTTGTCAAAGATAACGGCAGGGGAATGACTGCAGAACAGCTGGCTGATTTGAAAAGGGCGATTCTGGATTATGAGAATATGGGATTGTACTGTAACGATAAGCGCAGCATAGGTCTGAGCAATATTAATAAACGAATAAAACTGCAGTTTGGCGCGGAATACGGGCTGGATATCGAAAGTGTGGAGGCGGAGGGGACTACAGTCGTACTGCGCGTTCCGGTGATTTTGCCTGTTGCCGGAAAATAGTGGAACTGAGGAGAGACGATGTATAAATTATTTGACGAAAATGATATGGTGTCATTATGCTGCGATGCTTTTGAGGCGGAGTGTGTAAAAAGAGCATTGATGGATTTAAACGACGATATCTGCAGGGTGAGTGGAAAAAAGGCTGAGATGAATCAATATCTTCCGGCAGCGGGAGCGGACGTTCTGATTGCAGGGACGCTGACTAACATTCGATTTACTGCTTATTTGAAAGAAAAAGGGATTGATGTCTCCGCTATTGAAGGAACATGGGAAAACTATATGATCCGAACGATGGAGGATGACCATGGCTGCCTGCTGATTGCCGGCAGTGATAAACGGGGGACAATGTGGGGAATCTATGAGTTTGCAGAGCGATTTCTGGGGATTGATCCTCTGTACCTGTGGACGGATCAGGATCCGGTACGGATAAAAGAGATGGTGATTCCGGATATATTAATCATGGATGGCCCCCGGACTTATAAGTTTAGAGGCTGGTTTATCAATGATGAGGACCTGATTGAAGGCTTTTCGCGTCAGGGCGTGCCGGAGCGGGACTACCATTTTCATAACGATTATGCACCGTTTCTGGATATGCTGATAGAGACTGGTCTGCGCTTAAAACAGAATTTGTTGATTCCCTGTTCTCATCTGGATCTGGATAACCCAGCTGAGGAGGACATCGTCCGCAGAATTACAGAGAGAGGGATGTATATCTCCATGCATCACCAGGAACCGGTGGGGGTTCATCAGTTTACCATCGACCGATACTGGCAGAAACGCGGTGTCAGTGATGTGAATTTCTTGGACGATCCCGAAAAGTACCGGGAGGTATGGGCTCACTATATTCATAAATGGGCGAAGTATGACGATGTGATCTGGCAGCTTGGTCTGCGAGGCCGGGGAGACAGGCCTTTGTGGTACAACAACTCGAACATCCCTGACAGCCAGGAGGACAGAGGCCGGATTATCTCGGAGGCGATTCGGATGCAGATGGACATCGTGAAGGAAGAGTGTACCGGGAAGCCGGTCCTTTCTTCCTCTACTCTGTGGATGGAAGGTATGAGCCTGTATAAAAATCGTGTTTTGAGTTTCCCGGAAGATACTATGGTGATTTTTGCAGACTTCGGGCCGGATCAGATGTGGGGAGAGGGGTATGATACGGCGCCAAGGATTCAGGATACGGAGTATGGTGTATATTATCATGCCGCTTTCTGGGGCTGTGGCCCTCATCTCGTGCAGGGAAACCGGCCGGAGAAAATTTATTATAATTATAAAAATGCGGTTGAAAAGGGAGACTCGTGTTACTCCATTTTAAACGTGGCAAACTTCCGGGAGTTTGTGTATCAAATATGCTGTGTGGCGGAAATTACCTGGGACATTGATCGCTTTCATACAGACAGTTACCGGCTGGAATGGTGCAGGAAATCGTTTGGAACGGAGGCTGCTGCTGAAACTGCAAGGATATACCGGGATTATTTCGAATGCTTTTATGAGATGGATAATACCCTGATCCCCGGACAGATGTTACTTATGGATGGGATGTTAAAAAGAGTTGCGCTGAAATTGACGGAGATCATCCGAGGCAAAGAACTTAAGCAGGAAGATATCCAGAATAAGAGACTGTATGACTTTAAATGTACGGATGATTTCATTGACTATTACAGGGAAGCTGCGGTGAACGGAATCAGGAGATTCAAGAAGCTTTATCACAGGGAAGTCCTGGCCCTTAATTTGATTCCAGAGGAACGAAAACAGTTCTTTATCAATAATATGATTGTCCAGACGGAGATTATCATGGGCCTGTATTCCTGGGTTTACAATCTGACTCTGGCTGCTGTGAACCGGCGTGAAGGCGGAGCGGAGGAGGAATTTGAAAGAAGCATTGATAATGCGGTATTTGCTCTGGATCATATCTGTATGGGCAGGCGCAAGGCGGTTAACGGTAAATGGACGCACTGGTATGACGGTGATACTCTGATCAATCTGAATCAGGATATCAGGCTGACAGAAGGACTGCATTTGGACTGCCTGAAGGAAAACGCGGAAATAGATATCTTAAATGCGAAATTTTAAGGAGTACATCAGTATGTATGAGGCGGTAAAAAAACGTTATGAAGAGATGAAATATAATCGAGCCGGGAATACGGGACTGAAGCTGCCTGCAATTTCTCTGGGACTATGGCATAATTTTGGTAAGTATGACAGCATGGATCAAATGCGGGCTATGATCCATACCGCATTCGATCATGGTATTACACACTTTGATCTGGCCAATAACTACGGCCCGGATCCTGGATGCGCGGAAGAAAATTTTGGTCGTATCTTGGAGCAGGATCTGCGTCCATACAGGGATCAATTGTTAATCAGTACGAAAGCCGGTTGTGAAATGTGGGCCGGTCCCTATGGACAGCAGGGAAGCCGCAAACATTTGCTGTCCAGTCTGGATCAAAGCTTAAAGAGGCTGAAGCTTGACTATGTGGACATCTTTTATTTGCACTGTATGGATACAGAGACACCAATAGAGGAGTCTATGCAGGCACTGGATCAGGTGGTAAGAAGCGGTAAAGCGTTGTATGTGGGAATATCCAATTATGACGGAGAACATGCAGCGGAAGCCACGGGGATTCTCACGGAACTGAAGACACCTTTTGTACTGCATCAAAACAGTTTCTCGATTCTGAACCGTAAGATCGAACAAAATGGTTTAAAACAGTTCGCCCTTGATCATGGACAGGGGATCATTGCCTTTAAACCACTGGAACAGGGGCTGCTGACAGATAAATACTTAGACGGAATTCCAGAGGACAGCCGGATCCGCCGGGATGGAAGGTATCTGAAAGAAGCCTCTCTGACTGAGGATAAATTATCAAAAATTTGGGATTTAAATAAGATCGCAAAACGAAGGGGACAGAGTTTGGCGCAGATGGCAATTGCCTGGGATCTTAGAGATCCGGCAGTGACCAGCGTCCTGATTGGTGCATCAAGGCCGGAACAGATTCTGGAGAATTTAGAAACGCTGAAGCATGTGGAATTTACTCCAGAGGAACTGGCAGAGATTGAAAACGTTGCGCAAAGATAAGAACTGTGATTGATAATAAGGATCGAAAAATCAATAACCATACGATTTTTCGGTCCTTTTTCAATTGTGGCTAATCATTAAGAGTGATGAAAAATCGTTACACTAAAGTCATTGATTGATGATTTTCTATTTAACTTTTAAGAATATGCTGTAGTGATGAGGATTTGGCGTCTATCTGTAAAGCGGATGGAGACTCATGAAATACATTCTTATACGTCCGGTAAAAAGTGGAATAATCATTGAAGCCGCATTGAAGATATACTTCAGTAGCCTGTATCCCATTCTGGAGCAGTGATCTTGCTAAAATACATTTTTGTATTCGGATGTAAGACATGACAGGTACATTCAACCGCGAATGAATCAGTTTTTGCACGCTGGTCCGGGATAAATGCACATGCCTGCAAATATCATCAACGGAATGAATATCAACTAAATTATTGTCTATGTAATCTAAAATTTGTTCTGTGCTTTCTGATATAACATGTCTGGTTTCCTGCTCTTGATTGACAAGGGTACATAAATATGACAGAAGAACCTGAATGTGATTATCCACAGTATAGTTTAAAAGTTCCCGGGGTATCGTCTTATAATAATGGTTGATCCGCAGCAGATCTTCGGAGAGCTGCATGTCAGAAATAGCATACATATTGCCGAGAGAAGCGATATATCTGTTCATTTCCTGCGGTAAATCTAAATCCCGGAAATGAATGACAACCCGCTCATAATGTATTTCCGCGTCAAAATACAGACTGTGATATTCACCGGGTTTTATGATCAGCAGGTTGTTAGGTCTTATACGATAATAGTTTTGCTGAATTTGAAAAACCCCTGTTCCACGAAGTACGTACAGCAGTTCATAATCTGTATGGTAATGCCACCCCAGCTTAGACGCATTAATCTGATCAATGTGCGCATCGTTACTGTAACGATATGTGCATTTTGAAGTATTAATCTCAATCGTCACAGAATCGCCCCCATTCATTTCTTAAATTGGGTAAGAAATCGCCCGCTACTTATATTTTACCTGTAGAGAAATTAAAATGCAATATATATTCAATAAAATAGCAAAATAGCCATGGATTTTGTGGGATGGAAGATGTTCCCAAGTAATATAAACGTTATTTAGTGCTAAATAAATTGGGCATTATGTATAGAAAGCGAATCGAGGAATTGTCATATATGTTTAAATAAGACAAAGAAAGTTTAAAATGCAATATTTTAGTATTATTTTTGCAATACAAATTCTGCATTGAGTATGATACACTGTTTTTAGAAACTAAATCAGACAAAGTAAAATGAAAACCAATTAACTAAGGAAGGGAGATTTAAAATGAAAAAAGTATTTATGTGTCTTCTCAGTTTGACCATGCTGTTGACCTTGAGCGCATGCGGCGCCACCCCCCCAGCTTCTGACTCAGGCGGTAATACTTCGGTATCATCCGACGATACGGAAGGTAATACGGAGGTCGGAGGCGAGAAATCAAAGATAGGGGCGTGTGTTATGAGCCTGTCTTATGACTTCCAGCTTAAAATGTGCAATGGTATTGAACGCGCCGCCGCAGAGAACGGCTATGAAAGCATGATTTACGATTTCAATGCAGATACGGAGCTGATGCTCAGCGGTCTGGAGATGATGTCGGATAATAACGTAAAAGCTCTCTACGGACTGTTTAGTGCGCCGGAAGCCGCAACGGATTTTATGAAGAGCCATGAGGACATCGGCGTTTTGATGCAGGGACAGAACATCGACGGATGCCGTGCTTATACAGTGAATGATTATAAAAAGCTGGGAGAGCAGTTTGTTGATGCACTGGAGTACCATATTGCTGATAAAGGAATTACAGATGGAGGAATAGCTGCACTTTGGCTGGATAACTGCTCAAATAAAGACAGTGATTACTATACTGCCAAGCAGGTCATCGAAAAAACAATCACTGAGTGGTGTGAAGGAACGGAATTCTATTATGCCCCTAGTGAATATTATCCTAAGGATGAAGAAAACGCTGCTAATATTACGACTCAGATATTAAACGCAGATCCCAATATTAAATTCTTTTTTTGCTTCAATAATTCATATGGTATTTCTGCCAGTAACGAGATAGGAGCTTCCGTTCCTGACAGCTCCGTATATTTTGTATTTGCCAGTGAAGGCGATGAGGAAGTTTTCCGTCTGATAGCCGATGAATCTTCCTCGCTTAGAGCCTGTGCTTATGCCAACGTCGAGGAATCCGGATATCTGGTAGGAATGCAGCTGATCAATTGGGTAGAGAACGGTGAGATGGAAAATGTTGCGGTTTATAAGGAATTGGTAGACTCCAGAAATATAGCTGATTATATCAAGTAATTCCTGGCGGTCGCGGAAAGGAAAAATAATGAGTAAAACAGTTCTGACATTAAAAGGCTTAAGTAAATCATTTCCTGGTGTCCGTGCGCTGAATAATGTCAGCTTCAGTCTTGCAGAGGGCGAGATTCTCGCTCTCTGCGGTGAAAACGGCGCAGGTAAGTCAACACTGATCAAATGTCTGACAGGTGCAAACTTTCCCACCGAAGGTACGATTGAACTATTCGGAAAGGAGTACAGCGAAATCTCTCCAAATCTGGCCAGAGAAAGCGGTATCAGCGCGGTCTATCAGGAATTCAATCTGGTGCCTGAACTTCCTATTGTGGAAAATATATTTATGGGAAACAATCCCGGCAATGGAATCTTCGTTGATTATAAGCAAATGCTCAAACGCAGCAGGGAATTTTTTGATTCCTTTGATTTGAAAATAGATCCAACTGCTCCGGTCAGTTCCCTGTCACCTGCTATGATGCAGATTGTAGAGATTGCCAAAGCAACTATGCTTGATTTAAAAATTCTGATTTTAGACGAGCCTACTGCGCCGCTCACACAAAAGGAAACCGAAATTCTGTTTCGGATTATTCGGGAACTGAAGGAAAAGGGCACGTCCATTATCTATATCTCACACCGCCTGGAGGAGATTTTTGAAATCTGTGACCGCACTGTTATATTAAGAGACGGAGAATGGGTCGGTGAAGCCATGATCAAAGATATAACCCGACAGGAACTGATCCGTATGATGATAGGCCGTGAATTGGACAGCTATTACCCTGAGCATATTTCCAGTGCCACGGATGAGGTGCTTTTGGAAGTGGAAAAGCTTTGTGGAAATGGCGCGGAGAATGTCTCGCTTAAACTGCACCGCGGAGAAATTCTGGGGGTAGCCGGACTGGTGGGAGCGGGGCGTACAGAGCTTATGAATGTCATTTTCTGCAATGTGCCGAAGACAGGAGGAAATATTCGCGTTAAGGGTGAGGATTTTAAGGGGAAGAACCCCTGGGATGCCATTGCCCATGGGATTGCCTATCTGCCGGAGGATCGGAAGCGCCTGGGGCTGCTCATGGATAAAAGCATATCTGCTAATATCACATCTGCCAGTATCCGCAGCTTCTGCAAATATGGATTTATTAATAAGCAGAAGGAAAATGAGTGTGTCAGACACTACTGTGACACACTCGGAATCAAGACGCCCAGTTATAAAAAGGAAGTGCAGTATCTGTCCGGAGGAAATCAGCAGAAGGTTATTGTAGGTAAATGGCTGTCAACCAACAGTGATATTATTATTTTTGATGAGCCTACCAGGGGAATCGATGTAGGCGCCAAGCATGAAATCTATGAGATTATCTATAAGCTAGCACAGGAAGGGCATGCAATTTTAATGATCTCTTCGGAATTTGAAGAGTTGATTGGTGTGGCGGATCGTATTGTGGTGATGTCTGAAGGAACACTTGTTGGACAGGTAGAACGGGATCAATTCGACAAGGAGCTGCTGTTGGATATGGCCTCCGGCAATAGATGATAAGGAGCTGAATACATGAAAAGAGGATATATGGACATGAAGAAGATTTATTCGAAAGCAGCAGACTTTATGAGCATGTTTAGTGCACAGCTTATTCTTGCCGCCCTGGTCATTTATTTTGGCTTTGCATGCGGTTCTGCTTTTTTCTCCGTCAACAATTTGATTTCCATTGTGAGGCAGGTCACTACCCTGGGAATAGCCGCCCTGGGGATTTCTTTCCTGATGATAACTGGCAACCTGGACTTCTCTACCGGACAGATTTATGCGTTTGTAGGTACACTGGCAGCGTTCCTCTATTCTGCAGGTGTCCCGATTGCTTTGGCCATGCTGTTCGGTGTCGTTGGCGGTGTATTGATTTTCTGTTTTACCTGTTGGGTTTCCATCAGGTTCAAGATCAGCCGCCTGTTTATTTCCATGGCGATTGGTACAGCGGTAAGTGGTCTGAGCTGTATTATTGCTCAAAATAAGACGATCTATGGTTTGCCTGAGAATATCAAATGGCTTGGCCAGGGGTATGTTTTGGGACTTATCCCTATCTCTACTGTGATTTTTCTGGCACTGGCTCTTGTGGTTTCCGTTGTGTTTAATAAAACGTATCTGGGGAGGTATTTGTTTTCTGTAGGTGGAAGCGATGACGTTGCGCGCCTTTCTGGAATTAATGTAAATAAAATTAAGTATTTGTCGAGTATGATTGCCGGTACGCTGGTTGGTATTGCCGGACTTGTGTGCATGTCCCGTACCTTTTCCGGCAGCCCGTTTGCGGGAGGATCGCTCAGCAGCGATGTAATCTCTGCCGCGGTATTGGGCGGTGTTTCGGTCATGGGCGGTACCGGTAAAACCTCCGGCATTGTTACCGGTGTAATCATTATCGGAACTCTGTCGGTCGGTCTGAATATGATGGGACTCAACACAAATTCCCAGGATATTTTCAAAGGCGGTGCCCTTGTAATTGCGGTCGTTATCGATGGTATCTCAAGACAAAGGAAGGCACGCAGGGGAACAAATGCATAATAGAAGAGGAGACGGTAACTTGATCAGTTTAAAAAGCAAACCATTTTATTTAAAGGATGAAGATATCTTCTGGATTGAGAATACGATTGGAACGATGACGCTTGACGAAAAGATCGGACAGCTGTTTGTTGATCACAATAATGGAGACTTGGATGAAGCGTTTATCAGGAACCGTACTGCTTTAACTCATTGTGGAGGCTTGCGGTATATGAACCTTTCTCCAGAAGAAATCCTCGAGCAGAATAATTTATACCAGAAGCATTCCCGGATTCCTCTGCTTGTCGCTGCAAATATTGAAGCAGGTGGAAATGGTGCCTGTAAAGGCGGTACCCTTGTGGGCTCAGAAATCAAGGTGGCGGCTACTGCGGATTTAGAATATGCCTATCAGCTTGGTTACATAGGGGGGAAGGAGGCAAAAGCAGTTGGCTGTAACATGGCCTTTACCCCAATCGTGGATATCAGCAGTAACTGGCATAATCCAATTATTTCAACACGCACCTGGAGCGACCATACACAGACGGTTCTTGATTGCAGCCGGGCCTGTCTGCGTGGACTGCAGGATGCCGGGATTCTCTCTACAGCCAAACATTTTCCTGGTGATGGCGTGGATGAGCGTGACCATCACTACAGCACCACTGTAAATACATTATCATGCGAAGAATGGGATGATTCTTTTGGACGTATTTACCAAGCCATGATTGACGACGGTGCAGACGCTATTATGGCGGGTCATATCATGCTGCCAGCATATCAAAAGAAAATTAATCCGGATACGAAGTCAGAGGATTATTTGCCTGCTTCTTTATGCAGGGAACTCCTGACGAACCTTCTCAGAGAAAAACTTGGCTTTAACGGCCTGATTATTACCGATGCGTCCCATATGGTCGGCATGACCGGACGAATGTCCCGCAAAAAGCTGTTGGCGACAGCACTGAATGCAGGCTGTGACATGATTCTTTTCTTCAACGATGTAGAAGAGGATTTTATGTACATAAAGGAAAGCATATCTGACGGCACGCTAACTATAGAGCGAATTGACAATGCACTGAGACGGATTCTTGCTCTGAAGGCAAAGCTGAAGCTGTATACAGGAAGCTGGGAGACAACGGGGGAGGGACTGCGCACCGTAGGCTGTAACAAACATCTGCAGATTGCAAAGGCGATTAGTGAAAAAGCCGTTACGCTTGCTAAAAATTTACAGCCTGAAGTGTTTCCTGTAACTCCTGAGCGGTACAGGCACATTTTAATCATGCCGGTGAATACGCCAACGCCTGAATTTGCGAAGCTGACTGGTGCACCTAGCGGCGCTGAAAACATTGCTGTTACATTGCGTAACAGGCTTAATACCCTCGGCTTCGAGGCGGAAATCTTTGTGTCCCCGCTTAAGAGCGAAGACAAAAAGAACGCATATGAATATAAGTCTAAAATAGAAGAGTTTAAATCGAACTATGATCTTGTGCTTACGATAGCCAACTGCGGCTCATTTGGTGTTACGCAGAGACTTTCCTGGGACACGCCGAAAGGTGGATTTGAGGTTCCATGGTATGTTTACGAGGTGCCTGTAATTTTTATCTCCTTCAGCAGTCCCTTTCATCTGCCAGATGTCTCTCAGGTGAAGACGCTGATTAACTGCTATGATTCGGAAGAAAGCACTATCAATGCAGTGATCGACAGACTTATCGGGAAAGCAGATTTTACGGGGAAAAGCCCGGTGGACGTCTTCTGCGGATTGCCGGATACACGTATTTAACGATAGAAAGAGGGAATTTGAAATGAACAATCAAGATTTGTATGCAGTATTCGCCGGATTTTCAGACCAGTATTGGACCCAGCTGACGGAACCGAATTTTCGTGGCACGTGTGATGGAATTACCCTGTGCCGGATGAATGGTGAAACCGGAGAGATGACGATCTGTGATCAGCTCCACGGATTGTCGAGTCCAAGTACAGTGGCGGTTTCTCCGGATCAAAAGTATATCTACTGCGGTAATGAGGAGCATGATTTCAAAGGCAGGGGCTATGGCGGCGGCGTCACCGCAGTTGCGCTGAATCTGAAGGCGGAGAAAATGGAGGTGATTAACCAATCCCTCGCTGCCGGTTCCAGTACCTGCTATGTAGCTTTGGACAAGATGGGAAAGTATCTGCTGGCGGCAAATCACGGTTCCAAGTTCTACTGCTCAAGATATGAGATCGTGGATGGTGAGATCACTCCCCAGGTGATTCGTGACGAGGGCTGCGTATCCCTGTTTGAAATTCGGGAAGACGGTGGAATCGGAAGGCTTCTGGACCGGGTGATCTTGGATGGAACTGGAATTGATCCCGTAGAACACGCCAGTGCGCATCCTCACTCCGTTGTGATTGATGATCAGGATTTTGTTGTTATTCCGAATAAGGGAGGCGACAGTATCTGGGTATGCAAATTGAATCGGGAGACGAATAAACTGGATAAACTGTCCGTATTCAACTCAGAGTATGGTTCTTCTCCCCGACATGCCTTCTTCGTCAGAGACAGTCCCTTTGTTCTGGTTCAGAACGAGTATGACGGTCATCTTTGCAGCTACAGTCTCGACCGGGAGAACGGTATCTTAAAACGGCTTTCCAGGGTTGACATTATGGACCCACATATAAAAGGAAGCGCCTTTCATCTATTAACAGACGATATGCACCCCTGGGGGCTTGATGTACAGGTGCATCCGAATGGCCGTTTTGTATATGCCAATAATTCACAGCGGGTGGTCTGCCAGATGGATTTAAATCCTGTTACAGGGGAACTGACTGTTAAGAATCATTATACGACGAACTGCGACTTCATGACCAGAGGAATTCAGATTGACCGCGACGGTAAGTTTCTGGTAGTAACCTGTGTTGCCAGCGAAAAAGCGGTAGTCTATAAAATCAATCAGCAAAACGGTGATCTCACACCGGTATCAGAGATTGCACTGCCTACGCCTACCGCTCTGAAATTCCTGTACCCGGAAGAGGCATAAACATGGTAGTGAACTTAAAAGGCAATCCTTTTTTCCTCAATGACGAGCAGTGCGCATGGGTTAATGCAACGCGGGACAGTCTGAGTCTGAGGGAAAAAGCAGGTCAGATGATCTGCTGCGTATCCGCCAACGACACGAAGGAAGATCTGGCTCAAAAGTACGGGGAAGTCCCATTCGGCGGAATCACTGTACGCCCTGACAAAGCATCTTCCATAAAACACCTTGTGGAGTATATTCAGAACGTGGTCAGGGTACCTCTTCTTGTTTCGGCAAATCTGGAAAATGGGGGAACGGGGGCAGCAACAGATGGAACGGAATTTGGATCCCAGCTCCAAATTGCTGCGACCGGCAATCCTAAATACGCTTATATGCTTGGAGATATCTGCGGGGCCGAGGGATCCTGTATTGGAATAAACTACGCGTTAGCGCCTGTCGTCGATATACCATACAACTGGAGGAATCCGATTATAAATACAAGGACTTATGGGGCTGATGCAGGGAGAGTCGCAGCGTTCGCCTCTGCATATATGAGGGGAATTGCTAAGCACAATGTGGCAGTATCAATCAAACACTTCCCGGGCGACGGTGTGGACGAACGCGATCAGCATCTGCTTACCTCAGTAAACACCCTGTCCTGTGAAGAATGGGATGCATCCTATGGGATGGTTTATAAAACTTTGATAGAACAGGGGGCCCAAACGGTTATGGCGGCGCATATCCTTCTTCCTGCCTACAGCCGTCATTTGAATCCAGTGCTCAGTGATGATGCAATTCGTCCTGCATCCCTGTCACCGGAACTGATACAGGGGCTTCTTCGGGGAAAACTGGGTTTTAACGGTGTTGTAATTACGGATTCCGCGGTGATGACGGGACTGAGCTGTGTTCTTCCGCGGCGTGAAATTCCTGCCGCGTGTATAAACGCAGGCTGTGATATATTCCTGTTTGGACGAAATCTGCAAGAGGATTTTGAGAATCTGGTAAAGGATATAGAATCCGGGATTATTTCCAGCGAGCGTCTTGATGAGGCCGTCACCAGAATTCTTGCATTGAAAGCATCACTGAAACTGCACAAAGCGAAAGAATTTACTTCTAATAATTATAAGAACATCATCGGCTGTACCGCACATGCCCATATGGCAGAGGAATGTGCAGATCAGTCTGTCACATTGGTTAAGGATACGCAGCATCTTTTACCGGTTACGCCTCGGGACCATAAGCGGATCTGCCTTCATATTCTGGGGGATGTTCCCACATACCGCGGCGGCAGAACGTGCAAGGAGGCGGTCATTGCCAGACTGGAACGTGCAGGCTTTGAAGTCACCTGCCCGGAGGGCGAAGCTCTTAACAAAATGTTGGTGTCCACTCCGGTAGAGGAACTGAAGGAGCGGTTCGATTTCATTTTGTATGCAGCCAACATAGTTACCGGTGGAAACGATGCAGTTAACCGCATTCGTTACATACCGAATGCCTGCGGGCAATCTCCTCAGTTTGTGAAGGACATTCCAACAATGTTTGTTTCTTTCGGCAGCCCCTACCACTTTGCGGATGTTCCGATGATTCGTACTTTTATTAACTGCTATAATTATTCAGATGCAGTTCTTGACGCATTCATTGAGAAGATTACCGGAAAAAGTGAGTTTTCCGGGATCTCTCCTGTAGATCCGTTCTGTGGAATGTGGGGAGCGCTGTTTTGAAGGCTGAGGCACATGTGTATTCCATGCTGAAGCTTTTTAGGGCAGAAATATCGGATAATAGCAGGTCAATGCTGATGAAAATGCTGGTAAAGTTTAAAACTCGAAAGGAGCAGATAAAATGGTATTAGTAACCGCTGCAAACGGGAAAATAGGAAGACTTATTATTAAAGAACTGGTCAGAAAAAATTATGAAGTCAGAGCACTTGATATTAATCCTGCAGCAGTGACGCTTAAGGAGCTGGGAGTAAGAGAGGTCGTCATTGGGGATGCCAGTGATCCGAAGATTGTTCGGGAGGCAGTAAGAGGAATTGAAGCGGTAGTTTATCAGCCGGCCATGCTGCTGTATTCAGAAACCGAGATGGCCGATCTGTGTGTCGATGAAAGCATTGCCGCGGGAGTTAGTCAGTTTATAATGCTGTCTGTCGCGCATCCGAATCTCAGCACTATTTTGCAGCACACAATGAAGCTGAAAGCGGAGGAACACCTAAAATTACAGGGATTCAAACACAATCTTAATTTTACGATACTTCAGCCTCTTCATTATACGCACAATATTCTTGTAAAGCAAATGATGGAGACCGGTGTATATCCGAATTTTAAGCCGCTCCATAAGAAGCTGGGCTATGTGGCTGACAGCGATGTGGCCGAAGTAGTAGGTATTATACTTTCCGAAAAAGAGCGTCATCGATATGCAACGTATGAATTATGCGGCTCCAGTCATCTGTCAATTGTGGAAATCGCGGAATTGTTTACAAAAATTACTGGAAGAAATTTAGACATAAGCTATACGGAGCGTGAGAACTTATTTCGCGATTTTCCGAATTTTGCGGGTATTGGCAACGATAGCTATTCGAAAGCAGCTTTTATGTCCATACGAGATACTTACAACGAGTACGGTTTTGATGCAAACTGCAATGTCCTGGAATGGCTGCTTGGACGACGGAGTACAACGGTGGAAGAATACATCAAAAACGAATGTCAGGGGGTATAAATTCTGTGGAAAAAGTAAAACGTTTGGGTCTGGGTACAATGAGTATGTGCCGTAAAAATAAAGAAGGAGCTGTGAGAACGATACATGCGGCTCTCGATGCAGGCATGGATCTGTTTAACACGGGTGATTTTTATCAGGGCGGCGAAAGTGAGATGATTTTGGGAGAAGCGATGCAGGGAATTCCCCGCGACAGCTATTTTCTGTCTGTAAAGTTTGGGGCGCTGCCCTCGCCGGAAGGCAGAAACTATGGGCTGGATGTAACTCCGCATCACGTAAAGGGGTATCTGACCTATTCGCTGAGACGCTTGAATATGGATTATATAGATTTGTATCAGCCAGGCCGGCTGTTTACCGAGATTTCAGTGGAAGCTGTTGTGGAAGCGATTGCCGGTCTGGTATCAGAGGGATACGTACGTAACATCGGCCTGTCCCATGTTACAGCTGACGAACTTAGGCGGGCGCACGCGATTCACCCGATCCACACGGTAGAGTTAAGTTATTCGCTTATAGAAAGAGATATTGAAAACGATTTAATTGCCACTGCAGAGGAATTGGGAATCAGGGTATTAGTACATGGTATTACTGCGAAAGGGCTGCTGCGTGACGATATTCTGGATAAAATGCTATGCGTACCGGCAGCCAGCCCTCTTTTACGTCCAGCACATAAAGAAAAAAATTTAGAGCTGGTATATGCTGTCAAGGCGATTGCGGACAGCAAGGGAATGACTCTCTCCCAGCTGGCTCTTGCGTGGGCTTTATCAAAGTATCCTGATATGCAGTGTTTGGTTGGTACGGCGGATCCAGAACATTTACAAGGCTTTATTGATGGATTACAGTTTTCATTTACTGATAAGGAGATTAAAGACATTGAGACAGCGATCTCGGCGGAAAAAGTTTCGGGTAATGACTCGCAGACGGTTGTTTTTACGAATGGTGTATGGACTGTAAAATAAGAATTCTGGAGTAACATATAGACTATAAATGAAGAAAATCTTGTTAAAGAATAAGCAGAGGGTGACATCCAATCATAATTCAGTGACTGGGTATCACCCTCTGATGTATTTAGATATCTTTGAACTTTTAAGAAACAGCAGCTTATGCAAAGGATTAAATGATGAACAGGTTAATCGTTTGGTGGATAGCAAGCTGATAAAACGCCTTTCGATTTACTGGCCTAGTCCGGCGGAGTGTATTCGTTTGGCTGGTCTGCATAGATTTTTATTAGATATCACCGTCAGCAGCTTTGCAGGCAGGCGAATAAATGAACTTGCAGCAGAAGCTGGGCGGTATCCAGTACGCTTTGCCGGATATGCAACTCTTCCGGTGGGCTTGATTTTTTCTTCATGTGTCTTGATCTTACTGTTCCTGGTAGTGTTATACTTACCGTGTACCGGATTAAAATCCGGGGACTGGTATCTCTTTACTGTGCTGTAAGACAGGCCCAATTCTGCTGCAATTTCACTGCGTTTCCAACCCTGACTGGTTAATTCCAAAACTTTTTCAATGGTCTTTTCCTCCATAGTGGGATGCTGACATCGGAATCCCTATATTCGCGGCAAAGAGAGATGTTATTACTTTTTTTCTGCATCTGTTAAATCTTTTAACAGATAAAAACGGTCATTGACTTGTACGATTTTCGGTGTATATCAATATCTATCATAATCGTCCCATAAGTATACCGCTTTTTAAATGCAAAATCATCGATACATATTTTCGTGACCCTTTCTTTATCTGTCTGGGGTATATCTTTTTTAAGAGATTATGGCTGATATAATCCAGGTCAGGGTCCAAAAGCTTAATAACTTCATCCATGTGCAGCCGCTGCCAATGATTGCCGGCTGCACTGGCATGCCCTCGAGTGAGGAGCAGGGGGATTGAGAGTGCTGGCACATTGTTCTTATATAGGGGAGTTTGTCTTATGAGCTTAGAACTGGTAGAGAAATTCAAAAATAAAAAGTACATGTATTGCTTAAAAAATTACATGGACAGAAAAATGAAGAAAACAATTAACTGAGCAATACTAATAAAATTACAGCTTTATTAAAAAAAAGACTATTCAAAATATACAAAAATATATGCGATAATATAGCCGAAAGGAGAAAAGAAGTATATAAAATGCAGAAAAATAGCTTATCGTGTGAACACAAAGCATAACAATTTGGTATCACCGAGTCGTTTCTGCATTTAATCACAGCAATAAGCCTGCTGCTTAATGAAGGAGGAGAAAAATGAGAGTGAAGAAACGGGGGCAAAGAGTTTTGTCCTATATTCTTGCAGCTGCCATGATGGTACCTACAACTTCGGTTCCTATCGTAGCACACGCAGAAGAAACGCGGCAAACAGCAACTTATGTGGGGCAGATTCCGGAGGAATTGGCAGATGATTCGTCGATCGACGGGAATTGGTTCGACAGCGCATACAAGACTGTACCAGTGACCAGCAATGGTATTCAGTATAATGTCGAGGTTGTACCAGAAAATCTGGTATACTTTATTGACAATTTCAGTAATACACCGTCAGAAAAAACAACTCCTGTGTATGAAGCTGTCAAGGAAATCCCGGGAATAAAATTAAAAAATAATGCCGCGGATGGTATTTCGACAGAAGGTTCATGGGGATTTGTGAACCAGAATATTTCCAATAAAAAGGAAGTATCGATGGCTGATAAAGCGGCGTCCGGTATGTATAATGACAATGAATGTGTACTTAACTATATTCTTC
>OJKJ01000164.1_pt1 | contig 48584 bp, 48 predicted proteins | sample 1596491 | NCBI WGS metagenome assembly OJKJ01 (sample SAMEA4350160, study PRJEB24818) | metagenome | biome: human; feature: gut; material: faeces | place: Denmark | collected 2013-09
ACTATGAACTGTTCAGCCGGTTCTACCGGGGCAGCGGCCGGGCCTTCAAGCCATACGGCAAGGCTGCGGAACAGCAGTAGCGTTTATAAATTAATATCTAGGGAAAGAGGAGAATGAATCATGAGCGTAATTGTAAAAATCACATTGGTCGTGGCACTGTTGTTAAGTATTGTTATCCCCTTCGGAGCCTTTGCGGCAGGGGAAAAGACCAAGGGACGTTATAAAACCGCCCTGGCCGTTAACCTGTTTATGTTCTTTGGAACCATGGTGTTTGCCGGAGCGGTGATGTTCTCCGGAAATGCGTACGCGGCGGAGGCTGCCTCCGGGGCTGCATCCTCCGCGGGTATGGGTTATCTCTCCGCGGCGCTCTCCACCGGCCTGTCCTGCTTAGGCGGCGGCATCGCCGTTTCCGCAGCTGCCTCCGCGGCTTTGGGAGCCATCAGCGAGGACAGCACCATCCTTGGTAAATCGTTAATCTTCGTTGGCCTTGCCGAAGGTGTTTGTTTGTATGGTCTGATCATTTCCTTCATGATCTTAGGTAAGCTGTGATCCTATGAAAATGTACCTGATCAGCGACAACGTGGACACGCTGACCGGCATGCGGCTGGCCGGCGTGGAGGGCGCAGTGGTACATGAGAGGGAGGAACTGAAAGCGCAGTTGGATAAGGTCCTGGCCGACAAAGAGATCGGTATCATCCTGCTGACTGAGAAATTCGGCAGGGAATTTCCCGAGATCATCGACAACGTGAAGCTGGAGCGCAAGCTGCCGCTGATCGTGGAGATCCCGGACCGACACGGAACCGGCCGCAAGCCGAACTTTATCACTTCTTATGTAAACGAAGCCATTGGATTAAAACTGTAAGACCATAGAAAGCAGGTGAAGAGTTTGACAACAGAGGAGAAACTGAAGCATTTTCAGGATATCTGTATGGAGGACGCCAGGGACAGAAGCGCCAAGATGCTGGACGACTACATGGCTGCCCTTGAAAAATCCTTCGAGGAGCACACCGCTGATGCCAAACGGCGCGCTGACATGCAGGTGGCGATGGAGACTGAAAAGCTGGAGCGCGAGATGAACAAGCGCCTTTCCATCGCACAGCTGGATTTGAAGCGGGAAGTCAGCCATAAGCAGGAAGAGCTGAAGGATAAATTGTTTGTGGAGCTAAGGGATCTTCTGGAGAATTTTATGGATACAGGAGACTACCAGCGCCTTTTGGAGAGCCAGGTCAAGGCGGCCAAGGAGTTTGCCGGGGATGCGGAGCTGATCATTTACATGGACCCCTCGGACCAGGATAAGCTCCAGCGCATCGCCATGCACCACAACGCCACCATCAAGGTCAGCGAATACTCCTTCATGGGCGGCACGCGGGCGGTGATCCCGGCCAAACATATTCTCATCGACAATTCCTTTGAGACGAAACTGAAGGAAGCCCGTCATGAGTTCAAATTTGATTTAGGAGGTAAGTAGAGTGGCTAAGACAGGTGAGATTTACGGCATCAACGGACCCGTCGTCTCCATCCTGGGCGATCCGGGATTTCAGATGAACGAGATGGTTTACGTTGGTAAGGAAAATCTGGTGGGCGAAGTCATTGGACTGACCTCGGAAAAGACCACGATCCAGGTGTACGAGGAGACCAGCGGAATTAAGCCGGGGGAGGTTGTGACCGGAACCGGCGCTCCGGTGTCGGTTACCCTGGCGCCCGGCATCCTGAGCAGCATTTTCGACGGCATCGAGCGTCCGTTAAACGAGATCGCCAAGACCAGCGGCCACTATATCAGCCGCGGCGTCAGTGTGGAGAGCCTGGACCCGGATAAAAAATGGGAAACCCATATGACGGTGAAAAAGGGCGACCGGGTATTCCCCGGCTCCATCATCGCCGAGGTCCCGGAGACCAGGGCCATTACCCACAAGGTGATGGTTCCGCCGGACGTGGAGGGGTATATCCTGGAGGTGGTTCCGGACGGCTCCTACACCATCGGCCAGGAGTTGGTAACCGTGCAGCTGATCGACGGCACGGAGCGGAAGCTGACCATGACCCAGAAATGGCCCATCCGCGTGCCACGTCCCATCGCCAAGCGTTTTCCGGCCACCAAGCCGCTGATCACGGGGCAGCGGATTCTGGACACCATGTTTCCCCTGGCAAAGGGCGGTACGGCGGCGATTCCCGGCGGTTTCGGCACCGGCAAGACCATGACCCAGCACCAGATCGCCAAATGGTCCGACGCGGATGTGATCATCTACATCGGCTGCGGGGAGCGGGGCAACGAGATGACCCAGGTGCTGGAGGAGTTCACGGAGCTGATCGACCCCAAGAGCGGCAACCCGCTGATGGACCGCACCACCCTGATCGCCAACACCTCCAACATGCCGGTGGCGGCCCGTGAGGCCAGTCTGTACTCCGGGCTGACCCTGGCGGAGTATTACCGGGACATGGGCTACCACGTGGCTATCATGGCGGACTCCACCTCCCGCTGGGCGGAGGCGCTGCGCGAGCTGTCCGGCCGTCTGGAGGAGATGCCCGCGGAGGAGGGCTTCCCGGCCTATCTGGCCTCCAAGCTCTCCGCGTTCTACGAGCGGGCGGGTATGGTGCAGAACCTGAATCAGACTGAGGGGTCCGTGACCATCATCGGCGCGGTGTCCCCCCAGGGCGGCGACTTCTCGGAGCCGGTGACCATGAACACCAAACGTTTCGTGCGCTGCTTCTGGGGCTTGGACAAATCCCTGGCCTACGCCAGGCATTTCCCGGCCATCCACTGGCTGACCAGCTATTCGGAGTATATAAACGACCTGGCGCCCTGGTACACGGACCATGTGAGCAAGAAATTCGTGGACTACCGCAACCGCCTGATGGCCCTCTTAAACCAGGAGAGCAACCTGATGGAGATTGTGAAGCTGATCGGCGCGGACGTGCTGCCGGACGATCAGAAGCTGGTGTTGGAGATCGCCAGGGTGATCCGCCTTGGATTTTTACAGCAGAACGCCTTCCACAAGGACGACACCAGCGTGCCCATGGAAAAACAGTTTAAGATGATGGAAGTGATTCTCTACCTGTACAAGAAGTCCAGGGCGCTGGTGGGCATGGGCATGCCCGTGTCCGTACTGAGGGAGGAGAAGATCTTCGACCGGATCATCTCGATCAAATACGACGTGCCCAACGACCGCCTGGACATGTTCGATGATTATATGAAGCAGATCGACCAGTTCTACGACCGGGTCGTGGAGCAGAACGCGTAAGGAGGACGAAAGGATGGCAGTTGAATATTTAGGTTTAAGCGAAATCAATGGCCCGCTGGTGGTCCTGGAAGGCGTTCAGGGAGCTGCTTACGATGAGATCGTGGAAATGACCGTGGGCGGAAATACCCGCAAGATCGGCCGTATCATTGAAATCTATGGGGATAAGGCCATTATACAGGTGTTTGAGGGCACCGAGGGGATGGCGCTGCGCAACACCCACACCCGGCTCACCGGCCATCCCATGGAGATCGCGGTGTCCGAGGAGATGCTGGGGCGGACCTTTAACGGCATCGGCGAGCCCATCGACGGCCTGGGGGACATCATCTCCGACATCAAGCTGGACGTCAACGGAAAGCCCTTAAACCCGGTGACCCGGGAGTACCCCAGGAACTATATCCGCACCGGAATTTCGGCCATCGATGGCCTGACCACCCTGATCCGGGGACAGAAGCTGCCCATCTTCTCGGGCAACGGCCTGCCCCACGACCAGCTGGCGGCCCAGATCGTGCAGCAGGCTTCTCTGGGGGACAATTCCGACGAGCAGTTCGCCATCGTGTTCGGCGCAATGGGCGTCAAGTACGACGTGGCGGATTTCTTCCGCAGGACCTTTGAGGAGAGCGGCGTTTCCGAGCACGTTTCCATGTTCATCAACCTGGCCAACGATCCCGTGGTGGAGCGTCTGATCACTCCCAAGGTGGTGCTGACCCTGGCGGAGTATCTGGCCTTTGAGAAGGGCATGCATATTCTGGTAATCCTGACGGATATGACCTCCTACGCCGAGGCCATGCGCGAGGTCTCCTCCTCCAAGGGCGAGATCCCGTCCCGTAAGGGCTTCCCGGGCTATTTATACAGCGACCTGGCATCCATTTACGAGAGAGCGGGCATCGTGGCCGGACGGGCGGGCAGCGTGACGCAGATTCCCATTCTGACCATGCCCAACGACGACATTACCCATCCCATCCCCGACCTGACCGGATATATCACCGAGGGGCAGATCGTGCTGGACCGCCAGATGCACGGGCAGTCCATCTATCCGCCCATCAACGTGCTGCCCAGCCTGTCCCGTCTGATGAAGGACGGCATCGGCGAGGGCTTCACCCGGGTGGACCACCAGGACGTGGCCAACCAGCTGTTCTCCTGCTACGCCAAGGTGGGAGACGCCAGGGCGCTGGCTTCGGTAATCGGCGAGGATGAGCTCTCGCCCATGGATAAAAAATACCTGGAATTCGGCAAGGCCTTTGAGGAGCAGTTCGTGGGCCAGGATCCCCACGAGAACCGGAACATTCTGGAGACGCTGGGGATTGGCTGGCGGCTTCTGGGAATGCTTCCGAGGGAGGAGCTGGACCGGATCGACACCAAGATTCTGGACCAGTATTACAAGCCCACCGAGGAGATTCAGTAGCAGCGTAAATGGCGCGCCTTAGCGCGCCGGATCAGGCGGGAGCGCGGGCCGGCACTTTGGGCCGGGCGGCGTTTTCCACACAAGGAGTGATGTAAATGGATCCAAATACATTTCCCACAAAAGGCAATCTGATGCGGGCGAAAAACTCCCTGGTGCTGGCCAGACAGGGTTATGGGCTGATGGACAAAAAGCGGAATATTCTGATCCGCGAGCTCATGGGCCTGATCGACGAGGCCAAGGGAATCCAGTCGGAGATCGACTCCACCTTCCGGGCCGCTTACGCGGCGCTGCAGAAGGCCAACATCGAGCTGGGCATCAACTACGTCCAGGAGGTGGGGGCCTCGGTGCCGGTGGAGACGGGCGTGAAGATCAAGGCCCGGAGCATCATGGGGACGGAGATTCCCCTGGTACAGCACGAGGCGAAGCCGCTGCAGCTGACCTATGGATTTTACAATACCACCCAGTCCCTGGACGAGGCGCGCTACCATTTCGAGCGGGTGAAGGAGCTGACCATCAAGCTGTCCATGGTGGAGAATTCCGCCTACCGGCTTGCCAACAGCATCAAGAAAACCCAGAAGCGGGCCAACGCCCTGAAAAATATTACCATTCCCAAGTACGAAACCCTGTCCAAGGACATTTCCGAGGCTTTGGAGGAGAAGGAGCGGGAGGAATTCACCCGCCTAAAGGTGATCAAGCGGAACAAGGAAAAGACGTGAGGAGAGACGATGCACACATTTGACGACCTGATTGGTATCATAGCCGAGCTGCGCTCGGACCACGGCTGCCCCTGGGATAAGGAGCAGACCTTTGAGAGCCTGAAAAAGTGCCTGGCCGACGAGGCCCAGGAGGTCTTTGAGGCGGTGGACAACAAGGATATGGAAAATCTTTGCGAGGAGCTGGGGGACGTGCTGCTCCAGGTGGTGCTGTACAGCCAGATCGCAAAGGAGGCTGGCGCGTTCACCATCGACGATGTGATCGACGGAATCAGCGAGAAAATGGTGCGCAGACACCCCCACGTGTTTGGCGATATAGAGGTCAATTCACCGGAGGAAGCACTGGCTCTCTGGAAAGAGATAAAATTGCAGGAAAAAGCCAAAAAACCTTGACAAAACGTAGAGAAACGGCTATAAATGATTAAGTACACCAAGACTCGTAAGGGTAAAAATTCCGGCCTTTGTCCGGATCATATTTTAGGAGGAAGAATTGATGAACAAGACAGAATTGATCGCAGCAGTTGCTGAAAAGGCAGAGCTTTCCAAAAAAGATGCAGAGAAGGCAGTAAAGGCATTTACGGACGTAGTAACGGAAGAGCTGGTTAAGGGCGAGAAGGTTCAGCTGGTTGGCTTCGGCAACTTTGAGGTCAGCGCAAGAGCTGCCAGAGTGGCCAGAAATCCCAAGACCGGCGAGCCGATGAACGTTGAGGCTTCCAAGACTCCGAAGTTCAAAGCTGGCAAGGCCTTAAAGGATGCGGTTAACAACTAATCCATGAGACTGGACAAGTTTTTGAAGGTTTCCCGCCTGATCAAGCGCAGGACTGTCGCCAACGAAGCCTGCGACGCTGGACGCGTTCTGGTGAACGAAAAGCCGGCCAAGGCTTCCCTGAATGTCAAGACCGGGGATGTGATCGAGATCCGGTTCGGGGAAAAGGCGGTTCGGGTAGAGGTGCTGGACGTGCAGGAGACCGTTAAGAAGGACGAGGCAAAAGAGCTGTACCGTTACCTGTGATCGATGTTTCATTCTGAATAATGGCATATATTGGCCAACCTCCTAATATATTTAACATAGGTTAGATATGTTAGGAGGTTTTTGCATGGAAGAAAAACTGAACGGCCGTCTGCACAAGCTGGTGTTCCAGAACCGGTCTGCGGGCAGCATCACCGGTATCGCGGACGTGGTCTCCTTTGACGAGAACACCATTGTGCTGGACACGGACATGGGGCTTTTGACCATCAAGGGTAAGGAACTTCATGTCAGCCGGCTGACCCTGGAGAAGGGGGAGGTGGATGTGGACGGCACCATCGACAGCATGGCCTATTCCTCCAATGAGGCGCTGCGCAAATCAGGGGAGTCCCTGTTCTCCCGCCTGTTCAAGTGACGGGGGCGGTCTTATGAGCGGGGTGATTCGCTACGAGGCGTGGCTTCTGATGCTGAGCCTGGCCACCGGCGGGTGGCTGATGCTGGTCTACGACACCTTGCGGGTGTTCCGGCTGATGATCCGCCACAGCGCCTTTGCGGTGGGACTTGAGGACTTTTTTTACTGGATCGGGGCGGGGGTTGTGACCTTCAATCTCCTGTACCAGCAGAACGACGGAGGGCTGCGCGCCTACGTGATCGGCGGGGTTCTGGGCGGTATGATTTTATACGACCGTTTGATCAGCAGAATTTTTTTTAAAGGCTTGAAAAAGCTCGGTAAAAAGTTTACAATAAAATCAGGCAAAAATACCCGGAAAGTGACGGGCAAAGAACAGACGGAAAAAGTTGGTGATTGATCAGGATGAAAACATATGGAAAATCTAGGCGTCTTAGGCGGGACAAGTGGGCAAACCGTATGGCGCTGCTTGGGATTACGCTGGTAGTCGCATGCCTGGCGGTCGTGATCAATGCCAAGGGAGCCAGCCTCCGGCGTATGGATCTGGAGTACAAGGTCCGCCAGGAGAACCTGCAGGCCCAGCTGGAAGCGGAGAGCAAGCGGGCCGACGAGCTGGAGGACTACAAGGTCTACGTCAAAACGAAAGAATATGCGGAGGAAGTGGCCAAGGAGAAGCTGGGCCTGGTCAACCCTGACGAAATCCTGCTCAAACCCAGCGAATAATGGGGCTTAATGTCCCCGCCTGTCGAAAGATTTTGTGGACAGGCCTGCAAAATATGACAGATATTTCCCTCCTGCCTGCGTATACTGGACAGTACGCGGTGAGGAGGGATTTTTGTGTTTGAAAAGAGGAAAGAAAAACGACGCGTTTGCGATGTGAATTATTATACGGCCCGGCGTCTGGGAGACATGGCGGATTCCCTGGGACGGCTGGCCAAAGCGTTTGACGACGAGATTGAAAACGGGCGGCAGCTGACAAGAGAGGACGGCCTGGCGGCCATGCAGACCTCGTCGGCCCTGGTGTGCGACGGCTGCACCAAATGCAGCCTGCGCACGGACACGGAGAAGGAGGACAGCTATTACCTGTATTATCTCCTGCGGGCCTTTGAGCAGAAAGGCCATATCGACAATGAGGACATGCCCCAGATGTTCCAGTCCAGCTGCCGGAAAAAGGACAAGTATCTGGGACAGCTGAACCGCAACCTGGGACGGGCCACCATGAATCTGTCCTGGAAAAACCGGTTTATGGAGAGCCGGGATGCGGTGGTGGTGCAGTTTCGGGAGATGTCCATGATTCTGGAGGAATTTTCCCATCAGATGGACCAGGCCAGGGATGTGAGCGAGGACTACGAGGCAGAGCTGCGCAAGGCTTTCAGGCGGGCCCATATGTCGGTGCAGAACCTGCTGATTCTGGAGTATGAGAACGGCCAGAGAGAGGCCTACATAACCGCGCGCACCACCAACGGGCGCTGCATGACCAGCCGGGAGGCCGCCGGGATCGTGGGACAGGCCATGGAGGGCAGCTTCTGGAGCCCGGCCAGGGACAGCCGGACCATTATCACCCGCCAGTACGCCACGGTGCGTTTTCTGGAGGACGGCAGCTACCACATGTTGTGCGGAGCCGCCAGAATCCCCAAACAGGGGGAGAGCATCAGCGGGGACAACTACACCTTTGTGGAGAGCCAGGGAAGCCAGGTGGTGATGAGCCTGTCCGACGGTATGGGCAGCGGGGAGCAGGCGGACCGGGAGAGCCGCCAGGTGGTGGAGCTGACGGAGCAGCTGGTGGAGACGGGATTTTCCGCCCGCTCGGCCTTAAAGCTGGTGAACACGGTGCTGCTGCTGGCAGGCCGGGAACAGCATCCGGCTACCCTGGATTTGTGCTGTGTGGATCTGCACACCGGCGTGCTGGAGTGCATGAAGCTGGGAGCCGTGCCCACCTTTATCATCGGCGAGGACGGCGTGGAGCTTTTGGAGGCCGGGGAGGTGCCGATGGGTGTGCTGACTGCGGTGGAGCCGGAGCTGATCAGCAAAAAGCTGTGGGACGGCAGCCGCATCATCATGGTCAGCGACGGCGTGCTGGACGCGCTGCCCGGGGACAACAAGGAGCAGGTGATGAAGGAGTATCTGGAGAGCGTGGAGAACATGCCGCCCCAGGAGCTGGCGGAGCAGATTCTGGAGTTCGCGTCCTCCTTTATCCCGGCTGCCAGGGACGATATGACGGCTTTGGTGGCGGGAATCTGGAAACGGAGGTAAGAACGCTGGGAGCCGGGGCGTCCGGCGCGGTTTCGCGGGAGAGGCGGATCGCGTCGGGCTGCGGCAAATTAGCCGTTGCAAACCGCCGGGTTTGCGGTTATAGTAGAGTCATCGGCAACAGGTGACGGCAGACCGCGGGGGCCCCAGGCCCCCGTAAACGTTGGCTGCGGGTGTTTTTCGGACGCCCGGAACCGGCGCGAGGTGGAAAAAAATGGAAGATATACGGCGGAAGTTTCGGGAAACGATTGAACAATATCATATGCTGCGGCAGGGCGGCCGGGTGGTCGCGGCCGTGTCAGGAGGGGCAGATTCCGTCTGCCTCTTAGCGCTGTTATGCGGTCTGCGCGGGGAGCTGGGAATCCAGGTGCGGGCGGTCCACGTGCACCACGGCCTGCGCGGGGCCGAGGCGGACCGGGACGCGGAGTTTGCGCGGCAGCTGTGCGAACGTTTTGAGGTGCCCTTTGTGCTGCGCCGGGTGGACGTGCGGGAGTTCGCGCGGGCAGAGAAGCTGTCCGAGGAGGAGGCCGGAAGACTGCTGCGCTACCGGGCGTTTGAGGAGTGCGCGGCGGCGTGGGAGAGTGGAGCGTGGGCGGAAGAGGCTGGTGAAGGCACGGTATGGCCGGAAGGGGCCGGGGAGGCCGGCGGCGGCCACGCGTGGCCGGAAGAGACCAGGGCGGCCGGCGGCGGCAACGCGTGGGCAAAAGAGACTAGGGAGGCCGGCGGCGGCAACCACGGCGCGGCGGCCGGCGATCCTCCGGAAACGGATGCCGTCAGGGTGGCCGTGGCCCACCACGGCGACGATCAGGCGGAGACCATTCTCCACAACCTTTGCCGGGGCAGCGGGTTAAAGGGGCTGGGCGGCATGCGCCCGGTGAGGGGCAGGATCATCCGGCCGCTGATCGCGGTGGGGCGGAAGGAGATTTTAGAGTGGCTTTCGGCGAATGGCCTGTCCTTCTGCCAGGACTCCACCAACGACACGGATCACTATACCCGCAACCGCATCCGAAGGCAGCTGATCCCCATGTTGCAGGAGCAGGTGAATCCCGGCGCGGTGGAGAGCATTCTGCGCGTGGGGCGTTTGGCCGGACAGGCGGACGATTACCTGAGCGGGCAGGCATTAGAGTGGAGCGGGCATCACGCGCGGGAGGAGGACGGGCGGATTCTGATTCCGGAGAAGGAGTTTGAACAGCTGCCGGAAATCCTGCGCGCCTATGTGATTTTCCAGGCGATGGCCCGTGTGGGCGGCCGGGCGAAGGATCTCACCTCCGGACATGTGGACCAGGTGCTGGGACTGTTTGGGATGCAGGCCGGACGCAGCCAGGATCTGCCCTATGGAATCCGAGCGGTCCGGGAGTATGAAGGGGTTACGGTCGGCCGCCGGGAGACGGCTTTCGGACAGCCCCGGACAGAGGCGGTTTTTCGGTATTTTTCTTATAAAAAAGGGACAGAAATTCCCAAAAACCAGTATACGAAATGGTTTGACTGTGGTAGAATAAAGGGTACGCCCGTGGTACGGAATCGGCAGTCCGGCGATTATATCACGTTGGCGGACGGCAGGACAAAGACGGTCCGGCGCTTTATGATCGATGAAAAGATTCCCAGGGAGAAGCGGGATTCCGTGCTGCTTTTGGCGGACGGGAGCCATATTCTGTGGATCGTGGGTTATCGGATCAGTGAATACTACAAAGTCGGGCCGGATACGGTCCGGGTGATGGAGGTCCGTATGGAGGCCCCGGCCCGGGATGATCCGGCCAGTGATGTGATAAAAGAGGATGAAAACGGAGGAAAAGACCATGGCAGATAAGATTCGTGTGTTGTTGACGGAAGAGGAAGTGGATACAAAGATCAATGAGATCGCAGCTAAGATCAGCGAGGACTATGCCGGAAAGCAGATTCATCTGATCTGTATTTTAAAGGGAGGCGTATTCTTTACCTGTGAGCTGGCAAAGCGCCTGACCGTTCCGGTTTCCATGGACTTTATGTCCGTTTCCAGTTACGGCGCGGGGACGGAGTCCAGCGGCGTGGTGAAGATCATCAAGGATCTGGATGAGCCGCTTGAGGGCAAGGATGTGCTGATCGTGGAGGATATTATCGACTCCGGACGTACGCTTTCCTACCTGATCGAGGTTTTAAAGCAGCGCAAGCCGAACAGCGTCCACCTGTGCACCCTGCTCGACAAGCCGGAGCGCCGGGTGAAGAAACAGGTGCATGTGGATTACACCTGCTTTACCATTCCGGACGAATTCGTAGTGGGCTATGGCCTGGACTTTGACCAGAAGTACCGGAATCTGCCCTATATCGGAGTGGTGGAGCTGGGCTGAGGACGGCCGGATCAGACCGGCATCATAACAATCGAGGGTTTAAGGAGGCAATTCGTTGAGACAGCAGTCGACATTTAGAGGATTTGGATTTGTGCTTCTGATGCTCATCCTGATCGCCATGGCGGCGATGCTGCCCCACCAGGGAGCGGCGGATAAGATCACGCATCAGGAATTGGTAACATTACTGTCGGAAGACCATGCCAGGATCGCGCAGGTCACCATCAACCAGAATCCCCAGGTGCCTACGGGCGAGGTGATTATCAATATGGCGGATGGCACTGAGAAGCAGATGTATGTTACGGACGTGAATGAAGTGGAGCAGCTGCTGCGGCAGAGCGGGATCGACGGCTACAACGTGACCGACGTGCCCCAGGAAAATATTCTGCTGACCGTTGCCCTTCCCATTCTGCTCTCCACCGTGGTGGTGGTGATCATTATCATGGTGATGAACCGCAGCGCCGGAGGCGGCGGGGCCAACGCCCGGATGATGAACTTCGGCAAGAGCCGCGCGCGGATGAGCCGGGACAACAAGGTGAATTTCAGCAACGTGGCCGGACTGGAGGAAGAGAAGGAAGAGCTGGAGGAAGTGGTGGATTTCCTGCGCAATCCCCAGAAGTACACCAGCGTTGGTGCCAGAATCCCCAAGGGCCTGCTGCTCGTGGGACCGCCCGGAACGGGCAAGACGCTGCTTGCCAAGGCGGTGGCCGGAGAGGCGGGCGTGCCCTTCTTCTCCATTTCCGGTTCCGACTTTGTGGAGATGTTTGTGGGCGTGGGAGCATCCCGTGTCCGCGATCTGTTTGAGGAGGCGAAGAAAAATTCGCCCTGTATCGTGTTCATCGACGAGATCGACGCGGTTGCCAGACGCCGGGGCACCGGCATGGGCGGCGGCCACGACGAGCGGGAGCAGACGTTAAACCAGCTCCTGGTGGAGATGGACGGTTTTGGAGTCAACGAGGGAATTATCGTCATGGCGGCCACCAACCGGGTGGATATCCTGGATCCCGCAATCCTGCGCCCGGGTCGTTTCGACCGCAAGGTGGCGGTGGGCAGGCCGGATGTGAGAGGCCGCGAGGAGATTTTAAAGGTGCACGCCAAGGATAAGCCCCTGGGCGAGGATGTGGACCTGCGCCGGGTTGCGCAGACCACCGCTGGATTTACGGGCGCGGACCTGGAAAATCTGATGAACGAGGCGGCGATTTTGTCCGCCCGGGAGGGACGCCGGTTTATCCGCCAGTCCGATATCGACCGGGCCTTTGTGAAGGTGGGCATCGGCGCGGAGAAGCGCAGCAAGGTGATCACCGAGAAGGATAAGAAGATTACGGCTTACCACGAGGCCGGTCACGCCATTTTGTTCCACGTACTGCCCGACGTGGGGCCGGTTCACACGGTTTCCATCATCCCCACCGGCGTGGGCGCGGCGGGATATACGATGCCGCTGCCGGAGCGGGATGAGATGTTCAACACCCGGGGCAAGATGCTCCAGAACATCATGGTGGATCTGGGCGGGCGGATCGCCGAGGAGCTGATCTTCGACGATATCACCACCGGCGCGTCCCAGGATATCAAGCAGGCAACCCAGATCGCCCGCTCTATGGTAACCCAGTACGGCATGTCCGACAAGGTGGGTATGATCCAGTACGGAAGCGACGACGACGAGGTGTTTATCGGCCGCGACCTGGCTCATACCAAGAGCTATGGCAACGGGATGGCGGATACCATTGACAGCGAGGTGAAGCGGATCATCGACGACTGCTATCAGAAGGCCCGCTCCATTATCAAGGAGTACGAGTACGTGCTGCACTCCTGCGCCAATCTGCTGATTGAGAAGGAAAAGATCGGCCAGGATGAGTTTGAGGCGCTGTTTAACGCCCCAACGGTCACGGCATAAAACAATGGAATGGCCCGCAGGCTGCGCCCGGCGGCCCGTTCCATTCAAATGAAACGCCGCGGCTTTGCCGGGTACCTGAAACGGGCCTGCAAAGCCGCGGTTTCATATTTGGGGGAATAAAAGACGTTTGTTTGTAAAAGTTTTGAGATTGGAAGAAAATGGAGGACAAGCGGGCTGTATATCTTGCATAGAAAAGAAAATCAAAGATTTGCATGTTTGTGCACACTTTTTCCCAACCTCATGCTATTATAATAGATGTAACCCCCCCAATACATTATATAGTTTTTGCTACACCCCATAAGAAACGAAATACCTTCTCCTGAAAAACCCGGCCCCCCCGCCGGGTTTTTCATTGCTTGCTTTTTCGGACCGTTCCCGCGGTGAAAACGCAAAGAAATGCGAAGTCCCTTGACTTTCCCGCCCATCATGTGTAAAATGACATGAGCCTTTGGCGCTCCAAATTCGGTGCGAATCCGTGATATCCTGCATTTTTACGGGAATGTTACTTGTATATTAGACCGGATTCATATACAATAAAGGAGTCAAATGCTAATTTATGAACATGAAAAGGGTTTTGGGTAGTGGAAGAATATAATAAAAGAATCATCAACCGGGAGGCGCTCTTTTGTTCGGCGACGGAAGATTACCGTACTCCTCCTGAGCCGGATGAGGACCAGGACGTACTCCTGCGTTTTCGAACGGGTAAAAACAACGCACAGCATGTATATTATGTGGAGGACGGCGCGGAGGTGGAGATCGGGAAAGCGGACTCCGACGAGCTGTTTGACTATTACGAATATGAGATAACCGTAGGCAGCGACTGCGTACTGTACCACTTTAAAGTTGTGAATGGACAGGATTCCTGTATTTACAACCGCTTGGGGGTGACGGATGATGACAGGAGCTGCTTTGATTTTGCCATCATACCGGGTTTTCACACCCCGGACTGGGCCAAGGGCGCGGTGATGTACCAGATCTTTGTGGACCGGTTTTGCAACGGGGACGAGAGCAACGACGTTCAGACCTGCGAGTACGTGTACATCGGCAGACCAGTGAACCGGGTGGAGGACTGGGGGAAGAACCCCACCACCATGGATGTGGGCTGCTTTTACGGCGGCGACTTAAAGGGCGTTTGGGAAAAACTGGATTATATTCAGGGGCTGGGCGTGGAGGTTATTTACTTAAATCCCATTTTCGTGTCTCCCTCCAACCACAAGTACGATATTCAGGATTACGAGCACATCGATCCCCACTTCGGGGTGATCGTGGAGGATAAGGACGGCCTGGTGGCGGCGGACGCCGTGGATAACGGAGACGCTGAAAAATACGTGATCCGCACCGCCTCCCCGCGGAATCTGGAGGCCAGCGACCGCTTTTTCGCGGAATTCGTGGAGGAAATCCACCGGCGCGGGATGAAGGTGATTCTGGACGGCGTGTTCAACCACTGCGGTTCCTTCAACAAGTGGCTGGACGGCGAGGAGATTTACGCCCGCCAGGGAGGCTACGAGCCGGGGGCGTTTCTGGCAAAGGACAGTCCCTACCGCAGCTTTTTCCAATTTTACGATGAGAAGGACAGCGCCTGGCCGCGGAACAAGTCCTACGACGGCTGGTGGGGCCACGATACGCTTCCCAAGCTGAACTACGAGAGTTCCCCCAAGCTGGTGGAGTATATTTTAGACATTGCGCGCCGCTGGGTGTCTCCGCCCTTTAACGTGGACGGCTGGCGGCTGGACGTGGCGGCGGACCTGGGGCACACGGCGGATTACAATCACGAGTTTTGGCGCAAGTTCCGCGCCGCAGTGAAGGAGGTCAATCCCGACGCCCTGATTCTGGCGGAACACTACGGCGATCCGGGGCCCTGGCTGGAAGGGGACCAGTGGGACAGTGTGATGAACTACGATGCGTTTATGGAGCCTCTGACCTGGTTTTTGACCGGGATGGAGAAGCACAGCGACAGCTTCAGCGGCGAGCTTCTGGGCAACGGCGAGAACTTCTTCAACGCCATGAGCTACCATATGAGCCGCATGCAGCCGTCCTCCATCCTGACCGCCATGAACGAGCTGTCCAACCACGACCATTCCCGGTTCCTCACCCGCACCAACGGGGTGGTGGGGCGGATCGGCACGGTTGGGGCTGAGGCCGCAAACCGGGGCGTGAAGGTCTGCGTGCTGCGGGAGGCCGTGATGGTACAGATGACATGGCCCGGCGCACCCACCGTTTACTACGGCGACGAGGCCGGGGTCTGCGGCTGGACCGACCCGGACAGCCGCAGGACCTACCCCTGGGGACATGAAGATCTGGAGCTGATCGAATATCACCGCTACATGATCCGCATCCACAAGGCGCTGCCCGTGCTGCGCAGAGGAGCGGTCAAGGAACTGCTTGCGGGGCGGAATGTGATCGCCTACGGCCGCATGCTGGGGAAATACCAGGCGGTGGTTGCGGTGAATAACAACGCGCAGGAGCGGGAGCTGGAACTTCCGGTATGGCAGCTTGGGATCACAGGGGAAGTGCCCCTGGCCCGCCTGATGCTCTCCACAGAGGAGGGCTACAATGTGGGCGCCCTGCGTTATCCGGTCAGGGACGGCATGCTGAAGCTTAAGATGCCGCCGTACAGCGCGGCGCTGTTTGCCACCTATGCGGATGAGTTTTTCCCGGTGGTCGCGTCGGTGGAGCCTGCGGAGCGTGAGGAAGAGGAAAACTGAGCAAAAGAATGGCCATAAGCAGTCAGGAACGAGATTATGGCCACGGAGATGATCGATAAAAAACCCCTGCGGTTTCAGGTGAGCTGAACCGCAGGGGTTTTCGTTGAATACAATGTGTTGGGTTATTTCGCTGCCTTAACTTCTTTCCACATGTCGTTGTAGATGGTCTCCACCTCATCTCCCAGATACTGGAAAGTCTCGCTCCCCTTTAAGGAGCTGATGTCCGGGAACACAGCCTTGTTCTCCTGCAATTCCGGATCCAGCAGATCGAAGGCGCCCTTGTTGGGGGTGGGGTAGGTGATGTACTCGAAGTTGCGCTTTGCGATGTCCGGGCGGCACATGAAGTCGATCCACTTCTCCGCGTTCTCTTTGTTCTCCGCGTTGGCAGGAATCACCCAGGAATCCAGCCACAGGTTGGTGCCCTCCTCGGGGATCACATATTCCAGATCGTAATCCAGCCCCAGGTCCGCCGCCTGCTCCTGAATGTAGAGCATCTCGCCGGAGTAAATCACGCCCACGGCGGCCTCGGCGTTGATCATCTTGTCGCGTACCTGGTCGATCACGTAGGCCTGCACCAGGGGCTTCTGGGCGATCAGCAGGTCTCTGGCCTCGGCCAGCTCCGCCTCGTTTGTGCTGTTTAAGGAGTATCCCTTGCTCTTTAAGGCCACCATGAAGGCGTCGCGCACGCTGTTCTGCATGAGGATTTCCCCGCTTAAGCGCTCATCCCACAGATCGGCCCACTTGGTGGGGGCGGGCACGCCTAACTCCTCCAGGCGCTGTTTGTTGTAGAGGATGCCGACGGTACCCCAGCAGTAGGGCACGGAGTATTTGTTCTCCGGGTCGAAGTCCTTGGACATTTCCATGTATTCCGGGCCGATCTCCTTGACGTTGGGGATGTTGTCGAAGTTCAGCGGGGCCAGCATGTCGTTCTGGATCATGCGCTGGATCATGTAGTCGGAGGGACATACCACGTCGTACTTCACGCCCCCGGCCTCGATGATGGGGAACATCTCCTCATTGGTCTCAAATACGTCGTAAACCACGTCGATTCCGGTTTCCTCCTCGAACATGGCCTCCACGTCCTCGTCGATGTATTCGCCCCAGTTGTACACGTAGAGCTTGTTGCTCTCCGCTTCCGCGCCGGTCTCGGCTGTTTTGTCAGATTTCCCGCAGCCGGCCAGCATAGCGGCTGCGGCCAGGGCAATCAGGGCGGTCAGGGTCATTGTTCTCACAGTCTTTTTTCTCATAATTGTTCTCCTCTTAAAAATGATGTGTTATAAGTGATCCCCGGCCGTTAATGGTCATCGGGTTTCTTTGCGGAACGGAAATTGACGATCAGAAGCAGGATGAGCACGGTCAGGAAAATGACGGTGCTTAAGGCGTACATGGAAGGCCGTATCCCGCGCCTGACCTCGCTGTAAATCAGGGTGGAGAGGGTGTTGATGCCCGCCCCCTTGGTAAAGTGGGTGATGATGAAGTCGTCCAGCGACATGGTGAAGGCCAGCAGGAAGCCGGACAGCACGCCGGGCATGATGTCCGGGAACACCACCTTAAAAAATGCCCTCACCGGCGTTGCGCCTAAGTCCAGGGCCGCCTCGTAGGTGGTGCGGTCCGTCTGCTTGAGCTTGGGCATGACGCTCAGGATCACATAGGGTATGTTGAAGGTAATGTGGGAGATCAGAACCGTCTGAAATCCCAGGGAGATGCCGAAGGCGATGAACGCCAGCATCAGGGAGATGCCCGTGACGATGTCCGCGTTCAGCATGGGAATGTTGGTGATCCCCATGATCACGGTGCGGGGCAGCGCCCGCATGTTGTTGATGGCCACGGAGGCCGCCGTGCCGATGATCGTGGCCGCCAGGGCGGACACAAATGCGATCAGCAGGGTGGTGTACAGCGCGCTCATAATGGGGCGGCTGTCAAACATCTGCACATACCAGTCCAGGGTGAACCCGCCCCACTGGGTTCTGGACTTGGAACGGTTGAAGGAGAGGACCATCATGGTGAAAATCGGGGCGTATAAAAAGACCAGGATGATTACCATATAAAAATCGGAAATGATTTTCCGCAGTGTCTGTGTGCCTTTTGTCATCAGAATGCCGTCCCCTCTCCATTTTTATCGTATTTGGCGATCATCGCCATGCTGATCAGGATGAATACCATGAGCACCAGGGACAGACCGCTGCCCAGATGCCAGTTGCTGCCCTTGGTAAACTCCTGCTCGATCACATTTCCGATCAGCAGGATCTTGCTGCCGCCCAACAGATCGGAGATTACGAAGGTGGTCAGCGAGGGCACGAAAACCATGGTGATGCCGCTGATGATCCCGGGGATGCTTAAGGGCAGCCAGATGAAGATCAGGGTCTGGAAGCTGTTTGCGCCTAAGTCCTTGGCGGCGTTAATGGTATTGTCGTCGATTTTGGAAAGCACATTGTAAATGGGCAGGACCATGAAGGGCAGGAAGTTGTACACCATACCAAGGATGATGGCCCAGGGCGTGTTGATCAGGGATTGCTTCGGCAGGTGAAGCCAGGTCAGGATTCCGTTGATCACGCCGTTTTTTTCCAATAAGGTCTGCCAGGCCATGGTGCGCAGCAGGAAGTTCATCCACATGGGAAGCACGAAAATGAACACGATAAAGCCGCTGGCCGCCTGGCCCCGTCCCCGGAGAATCATGGCAAGGGGATAGGCTAAAAGCAGGCAGATTAAGGTGCTCACCAGGGACAGGCCCAGGGAGAGCCACAGAGCGCTGGCATGGTCCGCCGAGGCGATGGCCAGCACGTTCTGCAGGGTAAATGCGCCGGATTTGTCGGTGATGCCATACCAGAAAATCAGCGCAAGGGGGATGAGGGTGAAACCCACCATCCAGAACAGGTAAGGCCCGGATAACAGTTTTTTGCCCAGAGCCGCGCGGTTTTCATTATTCATTGACTCCCAACGCCTCCTCGTCCTCAGAAGCAGGCTTATTCATGATCTGAATTTCAAAGGGCTCCACGTGGATGCCCACCTGCTGTCCAACCGGGAACATGTCGGTGGAGTGCACCAGCCATTCAAAGCCGTCCGGGGTGGTCACCTCCATCTCGTAGTGCACGCCCTTGAAAATCAGGTGGGTCACCACGCCCTGGAGCGTGCCGTTCTCGGGCTTCACCAGGTCGATGTCCTCGGGGCGGATCACCACGTCCACGGGTTTGTTGTTGCCAAAGCCCTTATCCACGCAGACGAAGCGGGCTCCGAAGATTTCCACCAGCTCGTCGCGGATCATGGTGCCGGGCACGATGTTGCTCTCCCCGATAAAGTCGGCCACAAAGGCGTTCTCCGGCTCGTTGTAAATCTGCTCAGGGGAACCCATCTGCTGGATGTAGCCCTGGTTCATGACCACGATGGTGTCGGACATGGTCAGCGCCTCCTCCTGGTCGTGGGTGACGTAGATGAAGGTGATGCCCAGTTCATTTTTCAGGCGGATCAGCTCGTACTGCATATCCTGGCGCAGCTTTAAGTCCAGCGCGCCCAGGGGCTCATCCAGAAGAAGCACCCGGGGCTCGTTCACAATGGCCCGGGCGATGGCGATCCGCTGCTGCTGGCCGCCGGACAGGGAGGTGACGTCCCGCTTCTCATAGCCGGGCAGGTTCACCAGCTTCAGCGCGTATTTGATCTTGTCATCGATGTAGGACTTGGGTTTGTTTTTGATTTTCAGGCCAAAGGCGATGTTCTCCGCGATGTTCATGTGGGGGAACAGGGCGTATTTCTGGAACACGGTGTTGAGCTGGCGCTTGTGAGGCGGCAGCTTGGTGATGTCCTGTCCGTCGAAAATCACGCGCCCATTGTCCGGCGTCACAAAACCGCCCAGAATCCGCAGGGTGGTGGTTTTGCCGCAGCCGCTGGGGCCCAGAAGGGTTACAAAGCTGTTCTCCTTGATGGAGAGATTTAAATCATCCAGTACCAGTTCTCCGTCAAAGCTTTTGGAAATGTTTTGTAAATCAATCAATGGCTGGCTCATTGCATTCTTCTCCTTTGGTATTTAAAGTTAAAAGCTGGGGGGAGAACTCACCCACAGGATTACGGCGCCGCCTTTGCTGGTCAGATAGTGCTTTTTATCCGCCACAAAGTAGAAGGATTCCCCTTTTTTGGCCTTATATGTCTTGGCTCCCCGGTGAATGGAAACACTTCCCTGGAGCACATAGCCGAACTCTTCGCCCTCGTGGGGATTGTCCGGGTAGGTGGAACCTCCGGCCTCCAGGGTCAGGAGAATGGGTTCCATCACATTTTTCTGGGCGTTGGGAATGATCCACTTGATTTCGTTGTGCAGCTCCGTGTCGATCTTCTCAAAATAGTCCTGCTTGCAAAAGACGATCTGTTCCTCCTGGGTTTCGTTGAAAAATTCTCCGATGGAGGTTCCAAGGCACTGCAGGATGTCCATCAGCGTGGCGATGGAGGGGGAGGTTAAGTCCCGCTCCAGCTGGGAGATGAAGCCCTTGGAGAGCTCCGTGCGGTCCGCCAGCTCTTCCTGGGTCAACCCTTTTAGTATCCGCAGTTCCTTTAGTTTTGCGCCAATCTGCATATGGCACCTCCCGTTCTTTTTTCAGAGATAATATCCACAAAAGTATAATAAAAAACGCCTGGAAGTTTACAAATACTAACTGACGATAAAAATAACCAAAAAGTTTAGTAATAATAAACACATGCGAAGCTAATTATACCGCGTTTTACAGTTCTGTCAATACCTTTTTGGAACTTTCCCGGGGCCTGGCGCAAATTCGTATCCGTTCAGGCGGCATATCCCCCGGACTGGTTACGCCAATTCCCTAAAATGGGAACAGGAAACACTTTCTGGTTAACAAAAACTAAAAATTATGGTATGATTGTTTTAGTTTTTAAAAAGCATCATTCTGGGAGGTAAAAGCGCGATGAAAGGTAAATATATGGCTTATGTAGGGTCCTACTCCTACACCGGGAAGGCAAAGGGAATCACGGTTTTTGATGTGGACGTGGAAAAAGGAACGTTCAAGGAACGGTGTGAGGTGGAGGTGGACAACTCTTCCTATGTAATTGCCTCCAACGACGGAAAGACCCTCTACTCCATCGCGGACGAGGGCGTGGTGTCCTTCCGCATCCTGGAGAACGGCAGCCTTGCCAGGCTGAACAGCGCATCCATCCGCGGCATGAGAGGCTGCCATCTGTGTACGGATAAGGAGGACAAGTATGTGTTCGTCTCCGGTTACCACGACGGGAAAACCACGGTGCTCAGCCTGAACCCGGACGGCTCAGTCGGGAATATTGTGGACGGCGTGTTCGACAAGGGCTACGGCAGCGTTGCGGAGCGCAACTTCCGCCCCCATGTGACCTGCACCAGGAGAACCCCGGACGGCCGCTTTGTCATGAGCGTGGACAACGGCATCGACCAGGTGAGAATCTACCGTTTTAACGAGCGGGACAACAAGCTGGTCCAGGTGGACGCGATCCGCTGCGACCTGGAGTCGGCTCCCCGGCATTTCCGGTTCAGCAACGACGGCCGCTTCATCTATTTGATGTACGAGCTGAAAAATGTCATCGATGTGTTCACCTACGAGACCGGCGAACGGTCCCCGGTGATTGAGAAGATCCAGACCATTTCCACCACCAGCACTCCGAAGCCGGGCAATCTGACCGCGGCCTGCGCCATGAGGCTGTCCAGGGACGGGAAGTATATTTACTGCACCAACGCCGGTGAGAATACGGTCAGCATCTACAGCCGGGATGAGCAGACCGGGCTTCTGACCATGATCTGCTGCCTGCCCATCAGCGGCAATTACCCCAAGGACGTGGCGATCTTCCCGGACGGACGGCACCTGGCCTCCGTGAACCACGACAGCGGCACCCTGACCTTCTTCAGCGTGGACTACGAAAAGGGTCTGCTGGTCATGAGCGGCCGGGCCGTTGAGGTCAACGAGCCCAACTGCTGCGCGATTGTAAAGATCGGATGATCTGAGAAGAGCGGATACGGCGGTATTTGAGACGAAATAACGAGACGGAATATAAAGACGGACAAGGAGTTAGACATGGCGGGTTCAACATACGGGACCATATTTAAGATAATGACCTGGGGGGAGTCCCACGGTACAGGCATCGGCGTGGTGGTGGACGGCTGCCCGGCGGGGCTGGAGCTTAGCGAGGCGGACATTCAGGCCTGGCTGGACCGCAGAAAGCCCGGACAGAGCAAGTTCACCACAGCCCGACAGGAGGGCGACCGGGTGGAGATTCTCTCCGGCGTGTTCGAGGGGAAAACCACCGGAACGCCCATTGCCCTGGAGGTGCGCAACACGGACCAGCGCTCCCACGACTACGGGAATATCATGGACGTGTACCGCCCGGGACACGCGGACTTTACCTTTGACCGGAAGTACGGATTCCGGGACTACCGGGGCGGCGGGCGCTCCTCAGGACGGGAGACCATCGGACGCGTGGCGGCGGGGGCCATCGCGGCCAAGGTGCTGGAGAGTCTGGGCATCCGGATTCAGGCCTACACCAGGTCCATCGGCCCGGTGTCCATCTCTCCGGAGCGGTTCGACCCGGAGGAAATGTGGAAGAACCGGCTTTACATGCCGGATGCAGAGGCCGCCAGGGCGGCGGAGGCCTACCTGGAGGAGCTGATGGCCCGCCGGGACTCCAGCGGAGGCGTGGTGGAGTGCCGGGTGACGGGGATTCCCGCGGGCGTCGGCGAGCCGGTATTTGAGAAGCTGGACGCCAATCTGGCAAAAGCCATCCTCTCCATCGGCGCGGTGAAGGGTTTTGAGATCGGAGACGGCTTTGCCGCTGCCGGGTCCACCGGATCGGTCAACAACGATGCGTTCGGCCTGGAGCGCGGAGCGGTCTGCAAACGCACCAACCACTCCGGCGGGACCCTGGGCGGAATCAGCGACGGAAGCGACCTGGTATTCCGGGCCGCCTTCAAGCCCACCCCTTCCATTGCCTCGGCCCAGCAGACCGTGAACCGGTCCGGCGAAGAGGTGGAGATCGAGATACATGGCAGGCACGACCCGATTATCGTCCCAAGGGCGGTGGTGGTGGTGGAAGCCATGACGGCGCTCACGGTGTGCGATTTGTTGTTGGTGTCGATGAGTTCAAGGATGGAATGGATACAGGAATTTTTCCGCAGATGAGGCGGAGATATGGTTTGAGGAGCTGTGCACGGGATTGATTGTGCACAGCTCCTTTTTGGGTGGAGCGTTCGGCGGCTCAGGCTTAATGCGTGTCACCTGTTGCACGCCGCCTGCCCCCTTTCGCATTTTGTTCGGGTTCTGTCATGATCAGATTATAAAGAGCTTCCCCAGCTCAGGCTGCCTCGTCCTGACCCCGCAGTGGCGCAGCGCGCTCCACAGCGTAGCCTGATGGCTGGTGATGACCGGGAGACCCAGATCCGTCTCCAGCGCGCCCACGAAGCCCAGGGTGTCCAAGGCCATACAGCTGAGGAAGAATACGTCGGCCCCCTTTAAATCCATGGCCTTGGAGTTTCGGTAGAGAAACGGCTTTTCCGCGTCAGGAATCCGGCGGCCCGGAACGCCGGACATGTCCATACCAGCGATATTGGTCACATGAATTCCATTATTTTCCAAAAACTGCCGTTCTGCCTCGTTGGTGGCGTCGGGATAGGGGGTCAGTACGGCCACCGTTTTCGCCTCAAGGGCCTTCAGCGCTTCCATCACGGCCGTGCTGGTGGTGAGGCCCGGAGAGCCGCTGGCAGTTTCGATCCGTTTGATGCACTCCTGATCCCAGCCTATTCCCTTGATGAAGCTTCCCGACGTGCAGCCGAACACGATCAAATCCAGGTTCTGCCCTTTGTATTTCGCCGCCGTGCTCTCCAGTTGATCCGTGAGAATCGCCAGACCCTCGGGGGTGGGGCCGGGGAACGGCATTTTCATGGACGAGAAGGAAACTCCTTCCGGCGCATAAATATGAAACGCGTGCTCGATGTTTTCCCCGGGCATGGGACTGATTAACCCGATTCTTGCCCTCCAACCATACATGATTACCACATCCTTTCTGTGTGCGATCCGGTTTGTGCGGAATTTGTAAGATGTTATCATACTTTGTCACCAACCGGCAGGTTGATAACAAGAGATACGTTTCCTTGATTATACGGTTTTTTCTCTGCGAAAACATTGTGCATGGGAACATTATAATGAAAGGACAGGCGGCCTGGCAGTGTTTGTTTCAACATCTCAATTTTTTGTTCATTCTGTTCTCCTACAGGTTAATCCCGTTCCTTTCGCGGAGTTTTCCCGTCATAGAGCTTGCGCAGCACAGTACCGCAGGGCGGAAGCTCCCGTCTCATGCGCTCCAGCACCGGAGTATAGCCCAGGTCCGTGATGGGCAGATCGACGCGCACATTGTTTAAGGCGCTCAGGCACATGCCTTCCAGAATCTCGAACCCGTGGCAGGCCGTGTCGATGTTGCAGGAGTGAACCGCCGAATCGTCCTCGATCCACCGGGCGAACTGGGTATAGTAGGGGGTCTGGATGGGCACCTGCTGGTGATTGCGCCAGCCCGGGTCCTTGCCGGTCACCAGATGGCCTCCGGTCTCCGTGGTGCAGGCGCCCCAGAAGCCGTCGGTCTCCGCGTACATATAGCCGTCGGTGCCGTAAACGGTCAGGCGGTTGTCGCTGCTGGAGAATTCCGGCGGGTTGTGGGCCTCGCTTAAATAGCCGCACTCGATGTAGGCCCGGACGCCGTTTTCCAGTTCCATGGTGCCGAAAAGGTAATCCGGCGCCGGGTGTGAGTCCTCCAGGGTGGCGGGCCCGTGTATGTGTCCGGCCACCCATTTGGCCCGATGCCCGCCGTTGATCCACAACGTGTAATCTACATAGTGGGTGCCCAGCTGGGAGAACCAGGCCTGGGTTTCCACATGGATTTTGCGGATTTCTCCGATGACCCCGGCATCGATCTTCTCCTTCATCCGCTGGAACTGGGACAAATATTTCTGCTGGTGGCAGACCACGGCCTTGATGCCGTTCTCATGGCAGAGGCGGGCCATCTCCCGGGCCTCCTGCAGGGATTCGGCCATGGGCTTTTCCAGGGAAACAGCCTTCACGCCGTATTTGATCCCCAGCTTAATCAGGTTCAGGCGCATGTCCGGGTAGGTGACAAATACAAACACCTCCGGGCGCACGGTCTTTAACATTTCCTCCGCATCCAAAAATCTGGGGACCTGCTCCAGATGATATTCCGACGCCACCCGGTCCATGGCGGCCTGGTCGATATCGCAGAGCCCTACTATCTCGTAATAATCGGGATTCTCCAAAAGCCCATGAATGTGGATTCTCCCGCGCACGCCAAGACCCATGACGGCAACTGTATGACTGCTCATATGATTTTCTCCTTTAGAATGATTCTGAACCCTGAAAATGTTTCATGTAAATATGTAAATTCCGCCCTGCCTTGCCACGCCGTCCGAATCCAGGGCGGCCACGGCCGGACTGACACCCGGTTTACCGTACAGAGCCCTGTATAGGGCGGTTCCGGAAACACCCAGCGTCTTGGCGATGAAGCTGATAAAATATGTCCCTCCATATGGATTCTCCCTGCAAAAATCCGGCGTAATTGATTTCGGCCATATTATAACAGCAACCGGGGATGGGGTCAATAAAAATTGTATATTTTGCATTAAATATGTTACAAATACCTGTAATTTTATTGCTCTTACTATGCAGAATGCACTATGGCAAAGTGCGCGAAATGTAGCAAAAATTTGTACAAAACAAAAAACAACATACCAATTTGTATGAAATGGACATTAAAGATATGATGAATTTATGGGATGATTATGCAAATAATATACAAAAGACACGATAAAACAACCTAAAAAGCGGATTAAATTTAAAAAATAGTTAAAAAGCTATTTACAAACATCATATGTTATGGTAGTATAAGGACAGATGAAATGAAAATGTACACAATAATCACTTGCAAATGTCGACTTGAAACTGACAAAATGACGGCGGGGTTCACGCGGAAAGGGGGATCCGATGCGCAAAGATTTAAAAGAATTTCAGAATATTGATGTGCTTCCGATGGCCACGGCCCAGAAGGTCAAGACCATGATCATCCAGCGCCAGATGAAGCCGGGAGACAGGCTTCCGACGGAGAAGGAGCTGGCCGACCTGTTCGGGGTGAGCCGCTCCACGCTGCGGGAGGCGATGAAGTTCCTGAGAGCGGAGAACGTGGTTGTGATCCGCCAGGGAAGCGGAACCTTTGTCAGCGCGGGAACCGGAATCGGGGAGGACCCGCTGGGACTGCATTTCACCAATCAGGAGAATCTGATTGAGAACCTGTTTGAGACGCGTATGCTGATCGAACCGCAGATCGCCGGGCTGGCCTGTCATAGGGCGACGCCCCAGGACATCAAGAACCTGGAGCGGCTGGTGGCGGAGATGGAACGCTGCGAGGTGAACAGCAAGGTCACGGCGGAGCTGGACGCCCAGTTCCACACCGGGGTGGCGGAGTGTACGCACAACGAAGTCCTGATCCGGGTGGTGCCGATCATCATCGAATCCATCCGCAGAAGCCATGTGGAGACACATGACGATCTGGAGAGCTTCAAGCGGGCGAAGCGCAGCCACATGGGAATCTGTAAAGCCATTGCCGCAGGCGATTTCGTGGAAGCCAAGTTTCAGGCCGAGCGGCATGTGTGGGAAACATTAAATGATGTAAGAGAAATGGAGGAACGAAAATGAAAAAAAGACTGTTTGCAAAGAAAACGCTGGCGATGACCATGGCGGCTCTGATGGCTGCCGGGATGCTGGCGGGCTGCTCCTCAGGCAGCAAGGAAACCACTGCCGCTCCGGCCGGCGACACCGCCGCAGCTGCGGCTGACACGACGGCGGCGGGCGGAGACGCGGCCCCGGCGGAGGGAACCGGCGAGGCGGTTACCATCAAGTTCCGCTACTGGGCGGACAACACGGACTATTCCGCTCTGATGCAGGAGATCATTGCGAAGTTCAACGCTGAGAACGGCAAGGGAATCACCGTTGTGGGCGAGGAGAGCCCCTGGGACGGCGGCGCCTACTCCGAGAACCTGTTCAACGCCAAGATGGGCGGCGGCGACGTGGACTGCGCAACCTGGAAGCTGACTTCCACTCCCCTGTTTGTGAACAACGACCTGCTGGCCGATCTGACCCCCATGATCGACGGCTGGGACAAAAAGGACGACATTGACGAGAACATTTACGATATTATGAAGCAGGCCGGCGGCAGCGACAGCATTTATGTGATGCCCTGGAACATTCAGGTATTGTATGTATACTACAGACCGTCCATCTTTGAGGCGGCCGGCGTGGAGGTTCCCAAGACCTACGAGGAGTTCCTCACCGCCATCGAGAAGTGCACCATGGATACCGACGGCGACGGCAAGACCGACGTTTACGGCTTCGGCATGAGAGGCGCCAAGGGCGGACAGGAGCCGTGGGGCAGCTTTATCTACGGCCGCGGCGGCAACTTCGAGGATATGACCACGCCTGAGGCAGTTCAGGGCATGCAGGATTTCATCGACATCTACACCAAGGGTTATGTGCCGCCGACGGCGACCAGCGACGGCTTCAACGAGATTATCGCCAACTTTAAGTCCGGCTTAACCGCCATGACGATCCACCACACCGGTTCCTCCGCAGATATGGAAGCGACCTTCGGCGACGACGTGTCCGCATTCCCGTTCCCGGCAGGCAAGGGCCAGTGGACCTCCATGGGCGACACCGAGACTGTTATCTTCGAGTCCTGCCAGAATAAGGAAGCAGCCTTTGAGTGGGTATCCTACTTAGCGGCGGGTGAAGGCCAGAAGATGTGGTGCGAGGGCACCGGTAACGTTCCGGTCAGCAAGACCGTGCAGGCGGGCGACTTCTTCCAGAGCAACCGTTTCATGAAAGCATCCATCGACGGACAGAGCTATGCGGGCATCCTGCCCATCCTGGACACCACAACCGAGTGGATTTCCACCCTGTGGCCCAACACCGTATCCCAGGCCCTGACCGGCAGCATCACCGCTGAGCAGTGCATGAAGACCCTTCAGGAGGGATTATACCGATAACCGTAACTAACCGATGGGGTTGCAGCGAAAACTGCAGCCCCATAAATCAGAAGGGGGAGTTGATTAATGGTCAAGAAACGATCCATATGGCCATACCTGCTGGTTGCTCCGGCAGTTCTCATCATCTTATGCGTGGTGTTCATACCAGTCATCAACGCTATTTCCATGAGTTTCCAAAATTACGACCTGCGCAGACCGAAGGAGATTGCATTTAACGGAGTTGCCAACTACGCCAAGGCCTTCGGAGACCCATTGTTCTGGGGAGCGCTCTGGAGAACCATCGTGTGGGTGGTGGCAGGCGTTGGTTTCCAGTTTCTGTTCGGATTCATTCTCGCCCTTCTGCTGAACCAGAAGTTCGTGGGGCGCGGAATGGTGCGCGCGGTGAGCATGATTCCCTGGGTGACCCCGGGCGTGCTGATCGGCCTGATGTGGCGCTGGATTTACGACGGCAACTTCGGCGTGCTGAACGACCTGTTGTTAAAGATTCACGCCATCGGGGATAAGATTCCGTTCCTGTCCCAGGTGGGAACCGCGTTCCCGAGTGTGATCGTGACCATCGTCTGGCAGGGTATTCCGTTCTTCGCCCTCATGCTGCTTGCGGCCCTGCAGGGCGTTTCCACGGAAATGTACGAGGCGGCCGACATCGACGGCGCGACGGCCTGGCAGAAGCTGATCTACGTGACGCTTCCGTCCATCAAGAACACGATTTTCGTCACCGGCCTGCTGCGTGTGATCTGGGTGGCCAACTCCGTGGACGTAATCTTCAACATGACGGAGGGCGGACCGGCCTACTCCACACAGACCTTAAGCGTTTACATTTTCAACAAGGGCAACGCGCTGGATTTGGGATATGCTTCGGCTATGGCGCTTTTGATGGCGGCGCTGCTATTGGTAGTGGCGATTCCGTATCTGAAAATGAATTTCCGGGAAGAGGGGTGAGAACATGAAAAAACAATCCAATGTAAAACGCTTTTTCATCGTATTCCTTCCGCTGATTCTGCTGATGGTATTTATCCTGTTCCCGTTCTACTGGACCTTCGTGACCTCTGTGAAGCCCCAGGATGAGCTTTACGGGGCGGTGGTTACATACTGGCCCAGCGCCGTGACCTTTGAGGCCTACAGCAAGCTGTTCACCACCACGGTGAATTTCCTGGCGGCCATGAAGAACAGCTTTATCGTGGCCAGCTTTACCACCATTGTTTCGCTGACAGCCTCCACTTTGGCGGCCTACGCATTTTCCAGATACCAGTTCGCGGGAAGAAAGCTTCTCATGTGCACCTTCCTGTGCAACAACATGTTTCCGACGGTGTTGCTGCTGATCCCGCTGTACACCATCATGCGCAAGCTGGGACTGCTGTACACCCCCACCTCTCTGGTACTGTCCTACACCACCTTTACCATTCCGTTCTCCGTGTGGCTGCTTTTGGGCTTCTTAAACGACCTGCCCATGTCCCTGGAGGAGGCGGCCCTGGTGGACGGCTGCAACAGAGGCTCCGCGTTTGTGAAGATCATTCTTCCCATCCTGGGCCCCTGCCTGGTGGCAACCGGAGTTTACATTTTCATGACATCCTGGAACGAATATACCTTTGCGATGATGTTCACCAACACCGACACCCGCACCATCCCGGTGGCATTAAAGAGCCTGATCGGCCAGCTGGGCGTTCAGTGGGATCTGTTGACCGCGGGCGGTATTATCACCATCATTCCGGTTTGTATCATGTTCTTCTTTGCGCAGAAGCGGCTGGTCGAGGGTCTGACCGCAGGCGCTGTGAAGGGTTAATCAATCAATCTGTCAGCCATCCCACCTTAAGGTGAGTTGACGTCGATAAATGAGGAGGAAAACAATTATGCAGTATGATAAGAAAGCAAAAGAGTTGCGGGCAGAGATCCTGAAGATGCTCTACGCCTGCCAGTCCGGTCATCCCGGCGGGTCACTTTCCTGCGTGGAAATGCTGATGGCGCTGTACTATGAGGTGATGAAGGTGGATCCCAAGAACCCCAAGGATCCGGACCGCGACCGTTTTGTGCTGAGCAAAGGCCATGCTTGCCCCACCCTGTACGCGATCCTGGCCGACTTAGGCTTCTTCCCGAAGGAAGACCTGGCCGATCTGCGCCAGATTAACAGCCATTTGCAGGGCCACCCGGACTGCACCAAGACCCCGGGCGTGGACATGAACACCGGTTCCCTGGGACAGGGCGCATCCCTGGCCATGGGCCTGGCTCTGGCCGCAAAGCATGCGAAGGCGGAGTACAAGGTATATGCGGTTTTAGGCGACGGCGAGTGCCAGGAAGGTCTGGTGTGGGAGGCGGCCATGGCTGCGGCTCATTACAAGCTGGATAACCTGACCTTCATGCTGGATTACAATAAATTGCAGATCGACGGAAGCAACGACGAGGTTATGAGCCTTGGAAATATTGTGAAGAAGTTCGACGCCTTCGGTTTCGAGTGCTTCGAGGTGGACGGCCACGACATGGACGCCATCGTGGCGGCGCTCAAGGCCCCCGTGTCCGGAAAGCCGAAATTCATCTGCTGCAACACCGTCAAGGGCAAGGGCGTTTCCTTTATGGAAGACCAGTTCGGATGGCACGGCAGCCCCATGAACAAAGAACAGTTTGAGAAGGCGTTAAGCGAGCAGGAGGTGGAGTAAATGGGAAAGTCATTGAGAGTTGCTTATGGTGAGGCGCTGGTAAAATTAGGCGCTAAAAATGATAAAGTAGTGGTGCTGGACGCCGACCTGGCCCATGCCACCCAGACCTGTATGTTTAAGGACGTGTATCCGGACCGCCATTTCAACATGGGAATTGCGGAGGCCAACATGATGTGCGCGGCCGCGGGTTTTGCCCACACCGGTTACGTTCCCTTTGTGAGCACCTTCGCCCTGTTCGGCGCGGGACGTGCGTTTGAGCAGATCCGCAATTCCATCTGCTATACCAACTGTAACGTGAAGTTCGGATTCTCCCACTCCGGCCTGTGCGTGGGCGAGGACGGCGGAAGCCACCAGTCCATCGAGGACATCGCGCTGATGAGAGAACTGCCCCACATGACCATTTTCGTTCCCTGTGATCCCGCTGAGACCGAGAAGGCCGTGATGGCCGCCGCTGAGATCGACGGACCGGTTTACATCCGTGTGGCCAGACCTGTGTGCGACGACATCACAACGGCGGACACCCCCTTCATCCCCGGCAAGGCCAATGTGATGAAGGAAGGCACGGACGTGTGCATCATCGCCTGCGGACTGATGATTCCCAAGGCGCTGGAAGCTGCCGCGCAGCTGGAGAAAGAGGGCGTGAGCGCCGCGGTTGTGAACATGCACACCATCAAACCCATCGACAAGGACATTGTGCTGAAAATGAACGAGACCTGCAAGGCCATCGTGACCGTTGAGGAGCACTCCGTGATCGGCGGGCTGGGCTCCGCGGTTGCAGAGGTGCTTGCGGGCCACGACGGCGCGAAATTCGCCATGGTCGGCATTCAGGATAAGTTCGGCAAGTCCGGCAAGCCGGATCAGCTGTTCGAGGCATACGGCCTGACCGCCGCCAACGTGGCCGCCAAGGCGAAAGAGCTGCTCAAATAAATCAGGATTCATTTCGGAGGACGAGGCAATGAATATTTTAAATTATGAGTTTACCGGCGAGGGAATGCAGCGGGTATTTGAGAACGAGAAGTGGACGGTTGGCATCAAGAACTGGAAACCGGCTAACGACGTGACCGGCATCGACTGCCTGGAGCGCCACAACAAGACCGACGAGCTGTTCGTGCTGGTGGAAGGCTCCTGTACCCTGGTGTACGCCAACGAGACAGAGGGCGGACTGGAGTTCGGCGCTGTGAAGATGGAAAAGGACAAGGTCTACAACATTCCGGCCACCTTATGGCACAACACCATCACTTGCAAGGACACCAAGATGATCCTGATCGAGGATTCCAACACATCCATGGAAAACAGCGATATTCTGAACCTGACCGAGGCCCAGATCGCTGAGATGAGAAGCCTGGCATAACAAAGACGGCCGGCGGCGGCCGGGAATGGCCCTGCCGGCCTCCCATATGAGGAGGAAGAAAATGAAATTTTTTGTTGATACAGCGAACGTTGAGGAGATCAAGAAGGCCAACGACATGGGCATCATCTGCGGCGTTACCACCAACCCGTCCCTGATCGCCAAGGAAGGCCGCGATTTCGCGGAGGTGATCAAGGAGATCACCGATATCGTGGACGGCCCCATCAGCGGCGAGGTGAAGGCCACCACCGTGGACGCCGAGGGTATGATCGCCGAGGGCCGCGAGATTGCCAAGATCCACCCCAACATGGTGGTGAAGATCCCCATGACCGTGGAGGGCTTAAAGGCGGTTAAGGTTCTGAACGCCGAGGGCGTAAAGACCAACGTGACCCTGGTGTTCTCCGCAGCGCAGGCGCTGCTGGCAGCCCGCGCGGGAGCTTCCTACGTTTCCCCGTTCCTGGGCCGTCTGGACGACATTTCCATGCCCGGAATCGACCTGATCTACGAGATCACCGAGATTTTCCAGATGCACGATATTGAGACGGAGATCATCGCCGCCAGCATCCGCAATCCGATCCACGTAATCGACTGTGCAAAGGCGGGAGCCGATATTGCCACGGTGCCGTACAAGGTGTTGGAGCAGATGACGAAGCATCCCCTGACCGACCAGGGAATTGCTAAGTTTCAGGCGGATTACAAGGCTGTATTTGGTGAATAAAGCGATTGAAAAAATACTTAAGATTCATTATAATGTTAGCAGTGTAAAAGCTGCTAACATTATTTTTTTGCTTGGGTGGGCCGCCAAGTGCGGTTTGAGATGGAGGAAGATATCGATGATTAAAAAATTTTTAGAGTGCACCACAGTCAGAGCGCGTATTGACATGCTTTCCAACACCTTTTTGGGCGACTGGTCCGAGCAGGACTTAAACATTATTCTGAGCGCCCTGGGTTTGACCGCGGAGGACTACGCCGCCAAGGCGGATAAGATTTCCGCTATTGAGCAATATCTTGCAGACTACAAGCGCAAGGTGGAGCGGGAGAGCACCATGAACTGTGAAACCATGGACAAAATGCCGGTCCGGGACGAAGGGGAGACCATCTATGAGGAAAAGGGATTGGTCGGTATTCTGAAGCGTGCGCTGGATACGGAATAAATTGAGGGTGAATTAGAGGGTTGAAGAGCCGTCTGCCGCGGGGATGCGGGAGGACGGCTCTTTTAATTTCCTGTTTTAGCTCACATCCGGCTGCCCCAGTGCCTGATTCACCAGCACGCGTTTCCTTCCGCCGGGAGATTTTAAGCAGCCCATCAGAACGTCCTCCTCCGTAAAACGTGCCATAAGGATTTCCCGCTGTTTGACGCGCTCGTAGTCGTAGGTCACGTAGATATAGCCGTCCGCCCCTTCCTTTGCGTCCGGGTAGGCGGCGTCGTTGCGTTCGTCCAGCAGCAGTGTGTAAGGCCAAGTCTGTCCATCATCTTCGCTGAGCATGGCAGTCAGATGGCTGCGGCCCTTCCAGCTTTTCACGTTACCCTGCTGAAGGATATTGTCCAGATCGATGCGCTCCCCGAAATGAAAATGATTGATCATCAGCAGTCGGCCAGATTTCAGCCGGCGGATGTGGAAGCGGGAACAGGGGCCGTCAATATGGCTTTTACGTCCGGGAGTCCAGGTGCGCCCGCCGTCGCGGGAGAAACTCTCTCCGATTCCATCAAAGGTTCGCACCAGCATCCAAAGGGTTCCGTCTTTCTTTTCCACGATCATGTGCTCGTCGAAGCTCCGGTTGGGCACGTCGGCACTGCCGCGCAGCGAGAAAGTCTCACCTCCATCCGTGGAAGCATAAACGTTGGAAAACTGTTCCTGTTCCAGGTCATGGCGCTCGGTTGGGGGAGCGCCGCACTCATCCCGCCAGATGGCGCACGGGAACAACCAGTCGCCGGAGGCGTCCACAATGGGCTTGTTGATCATGATGCCATTGGCGATCCGGCGGGGCGGTGTCCACTCCAGCCGTGGTGCGTCCGGCTCATTGCAGACTGTGGCCCAGACGCCGCTGCGGCAGTCGTTGAATCCCTTCGTCTGGTTGTAGATCATCCACAGTTCTCCGGCAGGCGATATCCACAGACAGGGGTCGTAAATACGGCAGAGGGGGTCCGGATGTTCAATAACAGTGACGCAGGAGCGAAAGGTTTCCCCGCGGTCGTCGCTGGTGCACAGCATGAGGAAGTTTCCGCCGACCTCCGCGCCCTGACCTGAAAAGAAATTTACAAAAATACGCCCTTTTTCTGTGACTTCGATGGAGGGAATACCCTGCCATCTGCGATAATCGTCCTGGAAACGGGGAGCGTCGGGCTCTACATATAGGATAGCCGGTGTCATGGAAGAATTGGGATCGCTCATAAGAACCTCCTTTTGACTAATCATTAATGGTGAGTGATTAGAGCTTATCATGAAACGGAGTGATTGTCAATAATATTCAAAAAATGGAAAAAATAAAGGGATTAGTTGGCTTATTATTGGATATTGATGGAACAAATGCAGGATGATTTATATAAAGTAAATAAAACCATGGAGGGGTGCAGAGCTGAAATGGGAAAAAATACTTGACAAACATAAGTGTCAAAGCTATGATTATTCTGTAACTACTCATAAATGATGAGCAATATGCGAAAAATAAACGAGGAGGGCACGTATGGCGCAACGTATCGTGGATTTGACACTGCGTATTGAGAACAATATGCTGGCGCCCGACTGTTTCCAGCGCCCGGTTTACGTAAAGGCGATGACCCATGAACAGTCGGTTGCAATGGGGAATGGGACCAAGGATGATCCAATCACTTCTTCTTATAACTATCTTTCAATCATTGAACATGTGGGAACTCATGTAGATTCGTTCTATCATATGAGGCCGGACGGGTTGACCATTGACCGGATGCCGCTGTCCATGTTTTTCGGGAAGGCGGTCTGCCTGGATATGACCTGCATCCCGGAGCGGGGGAAGGTGACCGTGGCGGATGTAGAGCGTGCTGAGCGGGAGAACGGGGTTAAAATCGATGGGCATATCGTCCTGTTCGCAACCGGACTTCATGAGCGATACTACCCGGATCCCAAAGTCCTTACCCAGAATGTGGAGATATCCCCGGAAGTGGTGCGGTGGCTGGCGGCGCGTGGCTCGAAGGTCCATGGCGTCGAAGGGCCGTCCACGGATATTATGGATACCAAGCTGTTTCCCAGCCACAGAGCCTGTCGGGATGCGGGGCTGACCCACTATGAGTGGCTGGTGAATCTGACGGCTCTGATCGGGGCGGGTGAATTTATGTTTTACGGGGTTCCGCTGCTCCTGGATCAGGGAACGGGATCTCCGGTACGGGCCTTCGCTGTGCTGGAAGATTAAAAGGAGGCGCTATGGCCGAATATACATTACTGCCGCAGCGGGATAATCTTCACGGAGTTCTGGATCCGGCGCTTCCTCCGGCACTCCGGGTCCGGTCTGGGGATACGGTCCATGTGACCACTCTGGAGGCGGACTGGCGGCTGGGCAGACCCCAGGGATCACCTCTTAAGGCGCCGCTGTTTCCAAGGATCAAGGGACGGGATGACGGGCATGCGCTGTCCGGTCCCATCTATGTGGAGGGCGCGCGGTCCGGCATGGCGCTAAAGGTTGAAATTGCTGAGATCGTTACGGAGAACTGGGGTTGGAGCTCCGTTGGAATCGGAAACCGGGATCATTTAAACCGGCTGGGGTTCTCCGGGGAGGAGGATTTCAGGGTATGGGATCTGGACGTCCATCGGGGAATATGCCAGGGGTCGGATGGCATGACGGTTCCGCTTTCTCCTTTTCCGGGCGTTGTAGCCGTGGCGCCGGAGGGGGAGAGTCCGGTTCGGACCCACATACCCGGAAACCATGGCGGGAATCTGGACTGCCGCGCCCTGACTGCAGGAAGCACTGTGTATCTGCCGGTGTTCCACCCGGGCGCTCTGTTTTCCGTGGGAGACGGCCATGGGGCGCAGGGGGATGGGGAGTCCGGCGGGACGGCTGTGGAATGTCCGTTTCGGAGCATTTCCCTCCGCCTGTCTGCTGTGGATTACCTGATTAAAAGCCCGGTGGCGCATACGGCGGAGGGCTGGATGACATTTGGGTTTCACGAGGACCTGACGGTGGCGGCTTACGAGGCGCTGCGGAATATGCGCCTGCTTCTTAAACGGGCGTTTGATATGGAGGAAACGGATGCAATGACATTTTGCAGCGTCGGAGCCGACCTGCGGGTGACGCAGATTGTCAACGGGATACGCGGAGTTCACGCGGTTGTGCCGGACCGGATCTGGGATACACTGGGGAAATGACTGGTCCCGCTAAACCGGGGGAATGGGACTGCGGGCTGCTTACGGGCACATTAGCAAAAGAATTCAGTATGGAGGTATGATAAATGGCGACTTTAATCATCGGCGGAAACGGTCTGGTGGGAACGAGGCTGGTGTCCCATCTGTGCGGCATGGGGGAGGAAGTGATCAGCTTCAGCGGACATAAGCCTTCCTGTGAGGTGAAGGGCTGTACCTATGTGCAGGGCGACGTGACGGAGTACGGGACGATCAACCAGATTCTGCACACCCACAAAGTGGACCGGATCCTGCACAACGCGGCGGTCTCCCATCCAAAGCTGTTTTTGGACAACCCTTACAAGATATATCGCACCAACGTGGTTGGAACGCTGACTGCTCTGGAAGCGGCGCGCAACTATGGCGTCGAACGTTTTGTCTATATGAGTTCCGGCGCGGTTTACGGGAACGTGTCCCTGGAAACGGTGCCTGAGGAGACGCCGCTGCATTCGGAAAGTCCTTATGGCGCCACAAAGGTGGCCTGCGAGGAGTTGGTCAGAAACTATGGGCTGGACAGCGTGTCGTTGCGGATCGGGTTTGTGTACGGACCGGGAAGAAAATTCGAGTGTCCCATCCATATGCTATTGGACGACTGCATGAACCACAAAGAGGTATGTTGGGAGCAAGGCATGGACCAGGTTATGGACTATATATTTGTGGATGATTGCGTGGAGGCGATAGCGACTGTTTCTATGGCAAAGGAACTTCCCCACAGGGAATATAATGTGGGAGGCGGGGAGAATGTACCCTATTCCAGAGTTGTGGAGCAGGTGAAAATGCTTTATCCCCAGGTCCCCATTCAGATCGGCGGGGGAACGCTGGGCTACGACAATCTGGGCGCAATGAGTATGGAGCGCATGTACCGCGATTTCGGCTGGAAGCCCGGAGTGACGGTGGAAGAGGGAATTGTGCTTTATAATGAATGGCTTAAGCACGAGCGTGGTTAGCTTGATGGCGTGCCGGGAAATTTCCGGCGCGCTTGCTTTGGTTGTATTGAATTAATGAAATCCTCATGGTATGATGGTAAAAGATGGAATTATTTTAGAAGAAAGCAGGGAAATATATGGCGGCGGTAGGAGATGAGAAAAAACGTCTGATGCAGACCGGTGTATTCCGCACACAGAACGATGTGGTGACCTACCTGTTGGCGCGCATGATCGGAAAGAGCGAGTCACCGGTAGGCGCGTGGACGTTGAAGGAGGAGCTGGAGCAGAGCGGGATCAACTACGGAACCGCGACGGTCGGCCGTTATCTGAAGGAACTGGATTCCAGAGGGATGACAGAGCAGCGGAGTAACCAGGGGCGTATTTTGACGGAGGACGGTAAAAAGTGGCTGGCAAAGGTGTCCGGCAATGTGGCCAGAGCCCAAATGCACAATGAATCTTCAAAAGCGCTCAGGGTGAACAAATACTCGGATCTGGTGGATCTGATCCAGGCCAGAAAGGCCATTGAGGTGGAGGCGGTGCGCCTGGCGGTAGCCAACGCTACGGCCCAGGAGGTGGAAGCGCTGAAGAAATCGGTGTTGATCCACTATCGCTACGTGGCGGAGAACCGGGATCCCACAGAGCCGGCTCTGGATTTCCACATGGTTGTGGCGGATATGAGCCATAACCGTTTTATCAAGGCTATGCTGGACATGCTGTTTTTTGAGGAGCGCCAGATTGAGAACAATATGGAGCAGCTGGTGACCAGGGAGCGAGGGGATGCGTACGTGGTTGAGCACGACGACATTACGAACGCCATTGAGGCCCGCGACGAGGAACTGGCTGTCCAGCTGATGGAACGGCATATTGACGCACTTTTAAATGCGGTTCGGGAACAGATTGAGAAGATGGCAGAGGAGGATGAGCCTGAAAATGCCGGAGCCTGAACAACGGGATACGCATGCCGGGAGTTACAAGAGCGGCACAGAGTGAAAAGCGGTGGAATAAACAGATTCCACCGCTATATTTTTGAATATCACAGCTCTTTTATGATGAGCTAGGGCGGGGGGATTCTGCGAAAATGTAGAGGAGAATGTCTGCAAAATTAACCACTGATACTTGCTGACGATGAATGATTGATACAAAATATCTATAAAATAAAGCTTAAAATCTAAAAAAATAAGCAATAAAACGTACTAATAAAATCAAAAATAAAAAAACATAAACATATTGACAAAAATAGTGGATGTCTTTATAATATAATCATACTCATCATAGATGAGCAGTGAAGCGGAAAAGAGAAATGGAGGAAAAACGAATGAAAAAAATGTTATCAGTAGCATTGGCAGCGGCGTTGGTACTCGGCATGGCGGGGTGCGGCGGAGCCGGCGCGCCTGAGACGGCGGCAACGGAAGCGGCGACAACTGCGACGGAGGCGGCGAAGGAGAGCGAGACTACGGCGGCTGGTTCCACGGAGGCGCAGAAGGCTCCGGAGCAGTCTGAGGGCGGCAAGAAAGCGGCGATGATCACGGCGCAGCCCCTGGGGGACAAGGGCGTGACGGACAACACTTACGAGGGCTTTAAGAGAGGCTGTGAGGAGTTTGGCTACGAGCCCACCGTGGTGGAGGTTCAGGCTGGAGAGTATGAGGAGACGCTGCGTGCGCTGTGTCAGGAAGGTTATGACATTATCATGCCCTGCTGGTCCGCCCTGGAGGACGCCTGCGCGAAGGTATCCGCAGAGTACCCGGACAGCGAGTTTATCATGGTATTCAGCGAGATCGAGCTTCCCAATGTGAAGTCCCTGATCAGTAAGCAGGAGGATGGCTCCTACTTAGCAGGCGTGGCGGCGGCTATGACCACCAAGAACGACCACATTGCGTTCATGGGCGGCTCCGACAACCCTCAGATCAACAAGTTCCTGGCGGGCTACGACGCAGGAGCCAAGGCGGTCAACCCGGATATCAAGATTGATGTGACCTGGGTGGGAAGCTTCGACGACCCGGCCAAAGGGAAAGAGCTGGCGCTTATGCTCTACGACCAGGGAGCCGACATTATCTATGTGGCGGCAGCGGCTTCTTCCACCGGAGTGTTTGACGCGGCCAAGGAGACCGGAGGTATGGTAGTTGGATGCGATGTTGACCAGAACGGAATCGTACCCGGACAGGTCATCGGCTCCATGGTGATCAACTATGGCAACTGGGTTTATCAGGCGTTCCAGGAGCGCGAGGACGGCGGGTTGAAGTTCGGCGCTTACAAGTACGGCCTGGAGAATGACGGCCTGGATCTGCTGCTGCCGGAGGAATCTGTGTACAAAACCCCGGATGATATTGCCGCAGCAGTGGCGGAGGCAAAGGAAAAGATCCTGAGCGGGGAAATTGTAGCTCCGACTGCTGTTCAGTAGGTTTGGTATCGTTTGGGCATCTGGAATACAGCGGCTTTCCAGGTGCCCTTTTTGCGGAAAGGAGAGATGTCCGGTGGCAGATGCAGTCGACATGCGAAAAATTACCGTTCGTTTTGACAAGGTGGTTGCAAACCAGGAAGTGGATTTTCAGGCGAGATGGGGGGAGGTTCACGGTCTGGTCGGAGAAAACGGAGCGGGAAAGACAACGCTGATGAGGGTTCTCTATGGGATGTACACCCATCACGAGGGGGAGATGTACATTGACGGTGTGAAAACCAGGTTCGCCTCGCCTAAGGACGCGATCGCCAAGGGGATCGGCATGGTCCATCAGCACTTCAGCCTGGTCCCCAGTATGACGGTGGCGGAGAATGTGGTGATCGGGAAACCGCCGTATAAAAAGGGACTGATTGATCTGGTGAGAAGCCAGGAGATCGTACAGGAACTGAGCGAAACCTATGGCCTGGAGATCAATCCACGAGCCAGGGTCAGCGACCTGACCGTGGGGCTTCAGCAGAGAGTTGAGATTTTGAAAGCGCTGTATCTGGGCGCGGAGATCCTGATTATGGACGAGCCCACGGCGGTTCTTACACCCCAGGAGATCCTGCAGCTGATGGATACGCTGATGAATTTGAAGAAAAAGGGGAAGTGCATCATTTTGATCACCCATAAGTTGGCTGAGGTCAAACTGGTAACGGACCGGATCACCGTGATGCGGGCCGGTGTGGTGACGGCCAAGGTTGACACCAAAGATACAGATGAGAAGAAAATCGCCATGATGATGGTGGGCCGGGAAGTTATACTGGAGGTCAATAAGGACGAATTCAACCCTGGAGATGTGATCCTGGACGCGGAAAATATCTCTTGTTGCGATAAAATGGGGCTGCCTGCGGTGAAAAATGTTTCCCTCAAGGTGCACCGAGGCGAGGTGGTCGGCATTGCTGGCGTGCAGGGAAACGGGCAGTCTGAGCTGGCGGACGCCATTTCCGGCCTGCTTCCGCTGATGTCAGGGGAGATCCGGGTAAACGGAACACGCATCGCGGGGAAAAACCTGCCGCTCCAGTGCAGAGAGGCCGGAATGGGTCATGTGCACGATGACCGGATCCATGTGGGATCGGCGGGGGATATGTCCATACGGGACAATTTCCTGGCAGCCATCTACCGCCGTCCGGAGCTGAAAAAAGGGCTCTTCCTGGATTATCGGAAGGCGGATCAGGTGGTGGAGGAGAGCGTGGAAAAGTTCAGCGTGAAGGTTGGAAAGATCGCGGATGATATCAGTTCTCTTTCCGGCGGTAACATGCAGAAACTGATCATTGCCAGGGAAATGTATTTAAAGCCCCGTCTGCTGATTGCCAGCCAGCCCACCAGAGGCGTGGACATCGGCGCTACGGAATTCATTTACCAGCAGATCGTGAAACATCGGGATGCCGGGAACGGGGTGCTGCTGATTTCCAACGAACTGTCGGAGATACTGGCCTTGAGCGACCGGATTCTGGTGATCTACAAGGGTGAGCTGATTGGAGAGCTGAGCCGCGGGGAGGCTACGGAGGAAAAAATCGGCATGCTGATGGCCGGAATCCGGCTGACTGAGGACAAGGAGGGAAGACAATGAATTTTGAGTTCAGACAGAGAAAGATAAAACCTTCCATTATCGCCCTGTCCATCTGCACCGGACTGGTGCTGGGGACTATATTTGTACTGATGGGCGGATACAATGTGGCTACGGTGTATTCCTACCTGATTAAGGGATCTCTGGGAAGCGTTTCCGCTCTGACCTCCACGATCCGTTGGTCCACCATTTTTCTGCTCTGTGGCGTGGCCTCGGGCATCGCCTTTAAGGGCGGCATGTTCAACATGGGTACGGAGGGGCAGCTGTACATGGGAGCGTTTTCCGCCACACTGGTGGGCGTTTACGCTAAGGGGCTTCCGCCCATCGTGCACATTCCGCTCTGCCTCTTGACCGGGATGGCGGCGGGGGCGCTGTTTGCCTCGGTTCCGGCGGTACTGCGGGTTTACTGGAACACCAATGAAATTGTGGTGACGCTGATGATGAACTATATTGCCATCAATCTGACCAATTTCCTGGTGAAGGAATATTTTCTGACTAGCGGCATCTTCGGGGATTCCCTGACCACGGACGAGCTGCTGCCCAGCGCGCGGTTTCCCGTGTTTGGCACCAGTCCCATTTCCTTTGGATTCCTGATCGGGATCGTGCTGGTGGTGTTGTTTATCATTTTTTTCAACAAGACGAAAAAGGGATTTGAGATCCGCGTTTCCGGTTACAATCCGGAATTTGCCAGATACAGCGGGATCAGCGTTAACAAGGTGCGCATTTCCGTTATGCTCATGAGCGGGGCCATCGCGGGACTGGCGGGGGCGGCTGAGATCATGGGCGTGCAGGGACGGTTCCTGTCGGGTTTTTCGCCGGACTTCGGAACCAGCGGAATGCTGGTGGCTCTTCTGGGGAATAGCAGCGGAATCGGAATTTTTGTCTCTTCCCTTTTTATGGGAATACTGAAGGCCGGTTCCCTGACCCTGGAGCGCAGCGCAGGTGTTTCCAGAGCGCTGGCGGTTGTGATTCAGGCGCTGATCATCTGCTTCATCTCCGTGAAGTCGCTGAATCTGTCGTTTAACCATCTGGGAAACAGAAAGAAGGAAAGGAGTACGCAGGCATGATTAGTGCGAGTATTATATCCCCGATCCTGCGGGTGACTACCCCCATACTGCTGTGCGCCTTAGGCGGCGTCTACAGCGAACGATCCGGGACGGGAAACATCACTTACGAGGGAAGTATGCTGATGGGAACCTTCACAGGCGTTGTGGGAAGCTATTTCAGCGGCAGCGCGCTGGTGGGCGTGCTCTGCGCCATCCTGGGAGGGGTGTTTGTCAATGTATTCTACGGGATGCTGCGCCTGAAAATGGGCGGAGACAACGTGGTCTGCGGCTTCGCGGTCAATTCCTTCTGCGTGGGCGCGACCACCTACCTGCTGCGAACCGTGTTCAAAACCAGCGGTACCCTGTCCGATCCCAGAATCCAGGGGCTTTATAAGGTGCGGGTGCCCGTCCTGAAGGACATTCCGGTGATCAAATATTTCTTTGTGAACCAGACTTTGCTGGTGTATCTGACCTTTATCCTGGTGATCCTGACCAGCATCATTTTAAAGCGGACCAAGTTCGGTATGAATATACGGGCCTGCGGGGAAAATCCGATGGCTGCTGCGGCCGTGGGCGTGGATGTGAACAAAACCCGGTGGATGTGCATTATCATCACAGGCGTGCTCTGCGGACTGGGTGGGGCGCAGATGGCGCTGGGCAATCTGACGCAGTTTTCCGAGGACATGGTGGGTGGCAGAGGCTTTATCGCCCTGGCGGCCGTGATTCTGTCCCGGGCCACACCCTGGGGGGTGTGCTGCACCGCGATCCTGTTCGGGTTTGCGGAGGCTTACGCAAACCTGCTGCAGTTGACCAATATTTCGTCTTATCTAATCCTGATGATCCCCTATGCTGCGGTGATCCTGATTCTGGTGCTTCAGCCGGAACGCCTGAAGGAGTTGCGCATGAAGTGGAAGGTACATCAGAATAAGGTGGTATGACAGTGGAGGAGAGACAGGGATGGTTGATCTGAAACGGAGAATGGACGGCAGGCGCATCTTGGTGATAGGCGCCGGAGGAGGAATCGGAAGGGCCTGTGTGGAGCGTCTGTTGGCGGAAGGAGCTGTGGTGGCGGCCGCGGATCTGGGGACAGGCTGGCAGGACAGGCCGGAAGTGTTTGAAATGCCGGTGGATGTGACGGATGAGGAATCCGTGGACCGCATCTTTGAGCAGGTAAAAGTTCGTCTGGGAGGTTTAGACGGTTTTCTGTACAGCTCAGGCGTCGGATCCTCCTGTGGATTTATGGATACGTCCCTGGCGCATTTTGACCGGGTAATTGCGGTCAATCTGCGCGGCGCGTTTTACTGCGCCAGGAAGGCCGCAGAGCAGATGGGGCGGGGCGGATGCATTGTGTTCGTGGCCTCCCAGAAAGGGCTGTGCGGTTCTACGGGAAGCCTGGCTTACAATGCCTCAAAGGGTGGCATGGTAGTTATGGCGCGCAGCATGGCGCTGGAGCTGGGGCCCGCGGGAATCCGGGTGAACTGCGTGTGTCCAGGCCCCACGGACACGCAGATGTTCCGGGAGGATATGGACAATCAGAGGGATCCGCAGGCGGCCAGGGCCAGTGTGGCGGCCTCCAATCCCTTGAATATGATTGGGATGGCGGAGCAGATTGCCTCGGGCGCGGTCTATGTGCTCAGCAACGAGGCGGCCTTCATGACCGGGACGGAGCTGGTGATCGACGGGGGCAACATTGCCGGGGTCAGAAAATTATAAAGCGAGGTAGGAACAATGGATAAAAAGATTTTCAGGGGCGGCAAGGTGGTTTTGCCGGACCGTGTGTTGGAGGCTTCCCTGGTGGTGGAGGGAGAGAAAATTGCCGGGCTTTTGCACCCGGGGACGGAGTTGGGCGCCGAATATGAGGTGATTGACGTCGCCGGGAAGGTGCTGATGCCCGGCGTGATTGACTCTCATGTGCACATGTGGGATCCCTCTCCTCAGAATTACCGGGAGGATTGGAAATGCGGGTCCCGGTGCGCCGCCTCGGGGGGAATCACGACGATTATTGATATGCCGCTCAGCGTGCCGCCGGTGGTGGATGAGAGGGGCTTTCAGATTAAATATGAGGTTGCGGACCGGGATTCCTGCGTGGATTTCGCCTTTTGGGGCGGCCTGACGCCGGGGTGCGTGGGAAACTTAAAGGAGCTGGACCGGCTGGGCTGCGTGGCCTACAAAGGATTTATGAGCTTTGCCAACCCGGATTATCCTCAGATTACGGACGGTTATCTGGTTCAGGGGATGAGAAACGCGGCGGAGTTCGATGGCCTCATCGGGGTACACGCGGAGAATGCGGAGGCGGCGGAGTTCGGCACTCAGGATATGGCCAGGCGTCAGGGTGCTCCCTGCAGCATGCACGACGAGGCGCGCCCCTGGTGGGTGGAGCTGGAGGCCATCCAGCGGGCGGTGTTGTTCGCGAGAGCCACGGATGCCAGGCTCTATATCTGCCATATGACCATCGTAGAGGGAGCGGAGTTCCTGAAGCGGGAGAGAAGCAGGGGGACCAAGGTGTATGTGGAAACCTGCCCTCATTATCTGCTGTTCGACAAAGAGATTATGAATGAAAAGCGGTCTTACGCCAAATGCAACCCGCCGATCCGCAGTCGTGAGAATGTGGAAAAGCTGTGGGATTACGTGTTTGACGGAACCATCGACGTGTTGGGGTCGGACCATGGGCCTTACTCGGACGAGGAAAAAATAAAAAATGGAAATTTTTTCCTGGAATACAGCGGTTTCGGCGGATTTGATGCCATGCTGGCCGGTATGATCACTGAGGGTGTGCACAGGCGGGGCTTACCTCTTACGACATTGGCCGCCATCACGGCCGGAAATACGGCCCGGATCATGGGGCTGGCACCGGTGAAGGGAAGTCTGCTGCCGGGAGCCGACGCGGACGTGCTGATGGTGGATTTAAACGAGGAATGGATCTTTGACGGAGAGAAGAGCCTGTCCAAGATGAAGACGCCCAATAACCTGTATCACGGCAGGAAAATGAAGGGCCGGGTCAAGCAGACCTGGGTCCGGGGACGGCTTGTGTATGAGGACGGCGTGATCCTGGCTCCGGCGGGATATGGGCGTTATGTTCCCAAAAACCACGCTGCGTCCTGACAACTGCGCACCCATCACGCAGAAGTATCTGCCGCCTCAAACCCATGCACCCATTTTCCCCGCAAAAAGTACACCAGAAACACCAGCGAACTCAAGCTCCAGGTGAGCGGATAAGCCCAGAATACAATGCGGATATCCGGAAGAAAATGGATTCCGATGGTAATATAGGTGACCCGCACAATACACCAGAAAACCATCATTACCACCATGGGCACCGTGGATTTTCCCGCGCCCCGCAGGATACCCGCGACGCAGTGGGAGAAGGCCAGCAGGAAGTAAAACAACGTGATGGTGTGGGCCTGGGCAGTGCCGATGGCGATTACCTGGGGGTCGCGATTAAAGGCAGCCACCAGGACAGGTGAAAAGTGGTAGATGAAAAGGCCCACAAGCTCTGCGAAAATGATGGAGCAGAGTATGCCGAAGCGGGCGCCCTGTTTGGCCCGGCCGTACTGCCTGGCGCCCAGGTTCTGGCTGATAAAGGTGGTCATGGCCAGGGCGAAGCAGGTGATGGGGAGAAAACCGAACCCCTCGATGGTGGAGTAGGCCCCGCAGCCTGCCACTGCCATTTTCCCGAACTTGTTGATATTGGACTGCACCACCACATTGGCCAGGGCGATGATGGAATTCTGGAAACCGGCGGGCAGGCCGTTAGCGGCGATCTGGCGCAGCATGGGGCCGTCGAAGCGGATCCGCCGGGGGATGATCTGGTATTCCGCTCTTGTCCTGGTGAGGCGAACCAGGCACAGGAAGGCGCTGAGAAACTGAGAGATCACAGTGGCCAGGGCGGCGGCTCCGACTCCAAAGCCCAGGACCGCGATCAGGAGGAGATCCAGCGCCACGTTGACCGCGGAGGAGATGATCAGGTAGATCAGCGGGTGGCGGCTGTCGCCCACTGATTGCAGAATACCCACAAATATATTGTAGAGGACAAATGCCAGGGAGCCGGAAAAGTAGATTCGGAAGTAGACCACCGATTCCGGCAAAACATCCCCGGGGGTGCCCATCAGGCGCAGGATCACCGGGGTATAGATCAGCCCCAGCACAGTCAGAAGGACTCCAGCCACGATGCCAAAGGCTACGGTGGTGTGGACTGCCTGGGACACGCTTTCACTCTGCCGGGCGCCGTAATAGCGCGCGGTGACGACGCCCGCGCCCACGGAGATGCCGTTGAAGAAACCCACCAGCAGAAAAATCGGGGGGCCGGAGGAGCTGACCGCGGCCAGAGAGCTGCTGCCCAGGAAATTCCCCACGATCAGGGAGTCGGCGGTGGTGTAAAGCTGCTGGAACAGGTTGCCCAGAAACAGGGGAAGGGCAAAGGCAATGATTTTTTTCCAGATCGGCCCCTCTGTCATCAGGGCCGCGGAATTTTTCACGGTTTTCATGGCTGTTTCTCTCCGGGTTTTAATGGATACAGTGGGCCGCTGGCGCAGCCTGCAGACAAATGACGGCGCGGACATGTCCAGAAATTATTTTACTACAAATACAAGGGGATTGAAACAGGCTGGGGAAAGGTTCTGGAAAATTAGCGGTATTAAGCGTAAAATCAGCTCGGGTTATGCTTGAATAACTTCAAGTTAAAGGGTATGATAGGAGTTGAATACAGACGGGCAGGAATTGCGCCGTCCCGGAATGGTGGAGGAAACTGAACATGTTGGAGACTGTCTCGCTGGCCGCTTTTATGATCGGCCTTTTTGTGTGCCTGCTCTCTGGAATTTCCCTTGTGTACGCGCTGATGGCGGGGTACCTGATTTTCTTTGGGTACGGGCTTGTCAGGGGGCACGGCGTGGCGGAGCTGCTGCGGATGTCCGGCTCGGGCGTGAGGAAGGTCAGAAATATTCTGATCACCTTCGGGCTCATCGGCATGCTGACCGCGCTCTGGCGGGCGGCGGGGACCATACCGGCCGTTGTGAGCTATTCGTCCCAGCTCATAAGGCCCTCCGCATTTTTTATGTTCGTATTTCTTCTCAACTGCCTGGTGTCCGTTCTCACAGGCACTTCGCTGGGGACGGCGGCGACCATGGGAGTGATCTGCATGGCCATCGGGTCCGCCATGAGGATGAGCCCGGTAATCACCGGGGGCGCGGTGATCTCAGGCGCTTATTTCGGCGACCGCTGTTCGCCGGTTTCCACCAGCGCGCTGCTGGTGTGCGAGCTGACGGGCACGGACATTTACGACAATATCCGCAGGATGGCGGCCAGCTCGGTTCTGCCGCTGGGGCTGACCTGCCTTTTATACTATCTGATGGGAATTGCAGGAACCAACGGAGGCGTGACGCTCAATGTGCGGCCCATATTTGAGCGGGGGTTTGTGATCCACTGGCTGGCGGTTCTGCCGGCCGCCGTTATCCTGATCCTGTCCGTGTTTAAGGTCAAGGTGCGGATGACCTTGTCCGTCAGCATCGCCGTGGCGTTTCTGACCGGCATGTTTCTCCAGCACACCGGTCCCCTGGAGCTGCTTAAGACGGCGGTGTACGGATACCGGGCCGCGGACCCGGAGCTGGCTGCGATGATGAACGGCGGCGGGATGATGTCCATGGTGAGGCTGGCGGTCATCATTACGATTTCCTCGTCCTATGCCGGGCTGTTTGAGGGGACCCATCTTCTGGATCAGCTGAAGCTGCATATGGAGGAGGCGGGCAGAAGCTTTACGCTCTACGGCGGAATGCTGTTCGCCACCGTGGTGGTGGCGGCGATCGCCTGCAATCAGACCCTGACGATTATTTTGGTTCACCAGCTCTTTTGCGGGCAGGAGCGGGAGCGCGGCGAGATGGCCGTGAACCTGGAAAATACGGCTGTCGTCGTGGCACCTCTGATCCCCTGGTCTATCGCAGCCGCGGCCCCGCTGGCCTCCATCGGGGCGTCCACGGCCAGTCTGTTTGCGGCTTGTTACCTCTATTTGCTCCCGCTCTGCTGCCTGATCGGGAGCCTGATCAAACGGAGGCCGGAGCCGGCTGCGCGGATAGGAATGGGATTCAGGCCGCTGCGGCATTCCTGAGCAGAGGATGGTTTCAGGGGAAAATTGAATTTAAGCGAGAAAAAAGCCAACCGGGTGCGGTTGGCTTTTTTGGGGGTGCGCCCGGCGGCGCACGTTTCTAACCGGTGCAAGTCCGGAATCCGCCCGGTAGTGGGAAGGATATAGCCGAAGGCAAGGGTGTCCATCGTGAGGTGGAATCTGAAGGAAGCCGGATATGGGG
>OJKJ01000166.1_pt1 | contig 48228 bp, 35 predicted proteins | sample 1596491 | NCBI WGS metagenome assembly OJKJ01 (sample SAMEA4350160, study PRJEB24818) | metagenome | biome: human; feature: gut; material: faeces | place: Denmark | collected 2013-09
TGCTCGTCGTGTGCGGGGGACATACCCGTAACGTGAAATGTGCTCTCTTTTTTGCTCCGGGGCGGCCGGCCCCCGGCAGCAGAATTGTGGTCGTGGAGGCGGTGTCCGCAAACCGCGGCGTACGCCGGTAGGTCAATATCGGCACAGCCCGCCACGCTGCCGGGTTGAAAGGGAGCCAACACAATGGAATAGTCCTCACAAGTAACCTGGAAGCACGCATGCCCCAGCCAGCGCAGTTCAATTGCCATGACAGATCATCCTTTCCGTTTTTCCCGGGAACGAGGGACCCCCAAGGCCGCAGAGCCGCCTGAAGCCCGCACAGGGTTCCTTCCGGTTTTTTTAAGTATATCACAGAAACCTTTATTGTACCAGACAGCAAGTAAGGGAAAGTAAATTTTTCAGATAATATATTTCTCCCGAATCATTTCAGAAAAGTTTTATCTCTTTCTATAAATTGTTTGTATCTTTTAGAAATAATTTATATTTATCAAAAAAAATTAACAAATTTTACAATTTTTATTTTTTATTTACAAATCCCGGATCATGTGCTATAGTGAAAGGCAAGAGGTGATACCAATGAATCGTTTGAGGGGACGGATTATTAACATATAGATTCCATAGACAACGACGAATATTGGGAAGTCTATTTTTAAGAGGATCCCACGATGAAAACTCAAAAAGCGCCAGACAGAAAAAAGAGGTTCTCAATATTCCTGCTGGTTCTCTGCTTGGTGGGATATGCCGTTTTCGCGGCTACCCGATACAGCGGCTATTCCACCTATGTTCCCTTCACCGGGCAAATCTTCCGGCTAAAGGCCGGAGAGGTGGAGAGTGTCCGCATCACAAACGGGTCCACCGGCGTTACCTGTAACTACGCCGAGGGAGAGGAAGGCTTTTCCGACCTGCTGGACACGCTGAACTCCCTTCGCTACTGGGCCTGGATTCCCGACCCTCCCGTGGCCAGGGGCGGGTACGAATACGTCCTTTGGATTCAGACCGGCGGGGAATCTGTCGGTTTTCAGTTTACTTCCAGATCAATTTTGGTGAGGGGCATTTGGTACCAAGTCAGGGGGCCTCAGCTGGGCCGACTGGCGGAGCTGGTGGAAAAATGAGTAATCTTCCAATAAAAAAAACGACGGGCGCAGGCTTTTGTCTGCGTCCGTCTCCCTCCGTTTTTCCGGGATATCCGTTCAGGGATGCTTTTCTCCGGAGGCCTCTATTACCGACTCCGCCGCCTCCTTGGCATTTTTGCTGTGCCGGTGCAGCAGCGCCTGCACGCTGTCGTCCGCATCCTCCATCTCCCTGGGAATCTCCATGGGTGAGAGCTGCTGATAGGACTCCAGCTCGGCATTGTTGATGGGCACGCGGTACATCAGCCCCGTACACTCGTTGGCCGACGCCACATTGGAAATGTCCGGAAACATTTCCGGATCCGGCGTTTCATGCTCCCGGTAATTTATCTTTTTCCCTGTATCTTCCATTGCTGCTTCACACTCCTTCCCCGTTATTTTTCGGCGCCGGGCAAATAAATATACCTGGCGTTTTTTTGGAAAGGTAGTAATCAAAAAGATTGCAGCATAACAATGAAACGGAATTTTCTGTTTTTTCGGGAAAGGTACGGTGAAGAAAGTGATTAACAGTTATACACAGGCCTTTGCGCACCGGCTTTCAGGACGGGCAAACGCATGGGCGGCCATCCGCGGCGGTCAGGAATACCCGCGGCTGCTGGGGACCGTAAAATTTTTTCAAACCCAGGCCGGGGTCCTGGTCCTTGCGGAAATCCACAATCTGCCCTATGAGCAGGGCCCCTGCGAAAACAGCGTTTTTGGATTTCACATTCATGAGGGGCGTTCCTGCGACGGTATGACCCAGGAAGAATTTTCGGCGGCAGAGGGCCACTTTAACCCGGACGGCTGCCCCCATCCGGCGCACGCGGGGGACCTGCCTCCTCTATTTGCAAACCACGGCTACGCGTGGAGCGCCTTTCTTACCAGCCGTTTCACCATTCGCCAGGTTTTGGGGCGCACTCTCATCATTCACGGGAGTCCGGACGATTTCACCACCCAGCCTGCCGGGAACTCAGGCAAAAGAATCGCCTGCGGTGAAATCCGCTGAAAAAGGAGACTGCGGCAGAGGATTCTCTGCCGCAGATTTTTTCATTCCGATCATAAGGATTTTTCCATTCTGAAAAAGGAAAATACTCCATGCTCCGGGGAGACTCCTGAACACGGCAAAGCCGCTTTTTATCCTCTGGGGTACTGTTCCCGCAATTTCGAAATCAAGCCTGCTCTAGGCGTACCTTCCAGACGCTTGATATAGGACTCCAGCATACCGCGGCAGTGCTCCGGGCCGCCTTCCCGCATCACGGTCCAGAGGGGATCCTCCGCATAGTCGGACTTTTTCATCATCTCATCTGTCCAGTCCAGCACGATTCTGGCGCCCTGGGCACAGAGTTCCGGATGCTCCTCCGCCAAATTGTGCTGCTGGTGGGGATCTTCCTTCAGGTTGAACAGCATCTCCCGGGGAAGCAGATGATAGCCTCCGTGTATTGTGCGCACATAGAGGTAATCCCCAAACCGGGCGCTGCGCTGGCAGACATGGCAGCACTGGGTGAGCACCACGCTCTCTCTGGCGCAGTCCTCCCCTTCCAGCAGGGTTCCGGCATAGGAAACCCCATCGTAATCATAATTGCCCGCAATTTTCGTTCCAAGAAGCTCCTGCACGGTGGGGAGAAGATCCACATTGTCATGAAGGCCCCTGGCGACAAAGTTCTTTTTGGCTCCCGGCCATTTGATGATCATGGGAATGTGGCAGGTGGGTTCGTCCGCCGTGGCATGCTCGCCGTAAATGCCCAGCTCTCCCATGTTTTCACCGTGGTCCGAGGTGATGATGACAGCCAGATCATCCCCATAGAGGCCTTTTTTCTTCAGCAAGTCCAGAATCTGCGCTATATTGTCGTCCGTATAGCGGACACCGCAGTCATACTGGTCGATCATGTCCTTCATGTCCGCCATGTTTTCCAGCCTGCCGGGATGACGCGGGAACTGGGGCGAGGTGGAATCGTCCCACATGGCAATTTCGTTGGCGCTGTGCGGCCCCACATGCATCAGGTGCTCTGAAAACACCTCCTCCGTGATCCACGGGGCCGGCAGCGGTTCGTCCGCAAAGGGATTCCCAAAGGATTCCGGCGCCCTGTAAGGGGTGTGGGGATCCCAGAAATGGACATGCAGGAACCAGCTGTCCTGATCCCCGTTGCGCTCGATCCAGTCCAGCACGTGAGGAGTTACTGCTTCAGCGGACTCCCCGCCGCGGCCGCCCACGTTAAAGCACTCGTTGAAGCCTGCATTGAACCACCAGGCGGAATGGCGCTCCGCAAAGGTGGAAAAGGACACGGTGTGCATTCCTGCTCTCCGGAACTGCATGAACAGGCCGTTTTCGCTGCAGTCGTCGGTGAAATGACGGCTCTCCCCCTGCAGGCGCAGGTCTGCGGCTGTGCCGCCGTGGCCCACCACCCCGTTGCGGATGCCGTACCTGCCCGTGATCAGGGAGGCACGGGAGGGCAGGCAGGGCGCGTTGGGACAGTAATAGTCCTCAAAACGAACCCCTTCCGCTGCAACGGAATCTATGGCCGGAGAGGTATTGCGTCCGTAGCCGTAGCATCCCAGATGGTCGCTGCGCAGGGTGTCGATATCGAACATGATAACACGCATAAAAACAACTCCTTTTTATTACAACCCCAGGCCTGCAGGGCGCAGGACCTCCAGGGCGGATTTTACAGTACCGGATTTCGGCTGTGCTGCCTGTCAGCCCGCATCGGATTTATCATAAAGGGCTACAATATAGGGATGATTCTCGTCGTATTCCGTGAGCGGCTTGGGATCAGGAACACACAGGCAGGGGCGGATCTCCGAACCCGAAACGCCGCCGCACTCGTCTCCCAGCCGCCCTGAGAGCTCCCGGGCACGCGCTTCCAGCTCCGCTGCGATTTCCGGTTTTTCCTGATAAAGATCATGGGCTTCGCCGATATCCGTTTCCAGGTCGTACAGAGCAGGATTGGGCTTTCCTTCCAATGTTCTGTGCAGCTTCCACCTGCCCGACCGGTAGGCGGCCAGGTTCTTATCCCGGTAATAGAGCATTTCCTTTCTGACCGGTTTGTCCTCCCCCAACAACAGCTCTGAAACGTCCACACCGTCAATGGGACCGCCCTGCAGGGGCATTCCCAGTATGGAAGCAAAGGTGGGCAGCAGGTCAATGTTGGAAGCCATGTTTTCCACCACCGCCCCCTCCTTTACATGCCCTTTCCAGTGAACGATAAACGGCACACGCATACCGCCCTCCCAGACGGTAAATTTTGTGCCCCGCAGCGGCGCATTGCTGGCGCCGTGATCCCCGCGGGAGCCGTTGTCGGAAGTGAAGATCACCATGGTATCCTCATAAAGGCCCAAGCGCTTTAGTTCCGCCACCAGCGCCGCCACCGACCAGTCCACACTGGCCATGCATGCGCCGAAGTCCCCGTTTTCCGAAGACGTGACAAAATGGTGGGCGGCATACAGCGGAAGGTGGACATGCATCTGGGCAAAGTACAGGAAGAAGGGGGTATCCTTGTTCTTACGCATAAAGCGGATGCACTGCTCCACATAACGTTCCGTCAGGCTTTCCTGGTCTGGCTGCTGCTCGATCACCTCGTCTCCGGACACCAGCGGCAAGGGCGGCATCTGGAGAAAGTTCTTATCCTTCCTCTGCTGCATTCCCATATCATTGCTGTAGGGAAGACCGTAATAATCGTCGAATCCAAATCTGCAGGGCAGGCTTTCCGGCTGATCCCCGCAATGCCATTTTCCCACAATCATCGTGGCATAGCCCGCGTCATGAAACATCTGCGGCATGGTGTACTCAGCCGGATTCAGGCCGTAGGGCTCGCCGGGAAAGAGCACCCGGGTAATGTCCACCCTCGTGGGGAAGCAGCCCGTCATCAGCGACGCCCGGGAAGGGGAACAGACCGGGGATGCCGCATAAAAAGAGGTAAAGCGCACCCCCTCTTCAGCCAGTTTATCGATGGTAGGGGTGTGATTGACTTTCGAGCCATAGCAACCCAGGTCGCCGTAGCCCATATCATCACAGTTGATGAGGATCACATTGGGTTTTCGTTCCATATTGCTGTTCATCTTCCTTTCTCAGAACCGGCGTTTCGCCGGTTTTTTCCGTTTCAAATCACCTTCGAGGAACCACGTAAGAGGTATGCAGGAACCAGCACAGCAGCTCTTTCTCCAGTTCCGCCTGCACCTCCCGAAGCTCCGGAGCCCCCGTTGCATTTTTGAGTTCCTGTGGGCCGGCCTCCAATCATAGAGTTCTCTTTTCCATTTGGTATACGCCGCTAATTATACCGGCTGCTGCGTAAGACGCTTTCAGAGACCTCCTGCTGCCGGCGCATTTTCAGATAGTAATGGGGATCAGACCGGCGGCTGAAAATTCGATGTGGCCGCCGGATTTCCATAGGAGGAAAGGCTGGAAGCGCGCATCTCGTCCGGGGAGAAAATCACAGAATGCAAGAAGAATCACCCTTTCTCAGTTTAGAGCCTGCTGAATCAAAAAAGCAGCTCCGCCCAGAACGCCAGATCCCAGCATCACCGTGATGGGGCTGGGCTTCCACTTGCGCAGTACGAAAAAGCAGCCGAGCACCAGCACAGCGGAGATCCAATCCGGAATTCGGAACCCGCTGCTTAAGCCCGCTTCTCCCCACAGGGCCAGCAGCAGCATGTTGACCCCGGCGCAGGCAATCAGCGCTACCACCGCCGGCCGCAGGCCGCTGAGAACTCCGCTGAATACCGGCTGGGAACGGAATTTGAAATACACCTTTGCCAGCAGTGTGACGATGAGAAAGGAGGGAAGCACACAACCGAAGGTGGCAATCAGCGCCCCGGGCAGGCCCGCCACACGGATGCCTACAAAAGTGGCCGCATTGACGGCGATAGGTCCAGGAGTCATCTCCGCTATGGTCACCAGATCGGTAAACTCTGTCAGCGTCAGCCATTGGTGCAGGTCTACTACCTGAGACTGGATCAGCGGCATGGCGGCCATTCCGCCGCCAAAGCTGAAAAGCCCCACCTGGGCAAAGCTCCAGAACAGCTTAAGAAACACCAGAATCACTGCAGCTTCCCCCTTTTCGCATCCGCTATGGCGCGCAGGGCTCCGAAAAGGCCGCAGGCCAGAATGACAAAGATTACATTGACGCCGAATGCCCAGGCCGCAAGGAAAGCCGCCGCCATCACCAGAACAGAAGAGATACGCTTCTCCTTAAAAACGCCTCTCCCCATGGTGTAGACCACGTCGGCAATCACGGCGACCACGCCTGCCCGCATCCCCTTGAGCACCGCGGCTACCACAAGGCTTTCCCGAAAAGCCGTATAGAACAGCGAAATCACGGACAGCACAATCATGGGGGGCAGTATGGTGCCCAGGACCGCTGTCAGCGCCCCGGGCAGACCCGCCACCCGGTATCCCACCAAAACTGCGGCATTCACCGCTACCGCTCCCGGCGAGGATTGGGCTATGGCGGTAAAATTGAGCATCTCCTCCTCTTCCAGCCAATGAAGCTCCTCCACAAACTTCCTCTTCATCAGCGGGATAATCACATATCCCCCGCCAAAAGTAAACGCACTCAGGCCGAAGGATGATAAAAAAAGCTTTCCATATACATTTTTATCCGCTTTCATAAAAGCCACCCTTTCTGAAAACAGTATACCGCTTGTAAATCCATATGTAAAATAGTATAATTTTATAAAATATATATCGTTTTACCTATGATTGAAAGAAGTGGTTTTATGACTTTGCGGCATATGAAAATTTTTGTTGCTGTCTGCCGCACCGGCAGCATCACAGCTGCGGGAAAGCGGCTGTTTCTCTCCCAACCCTCGGTGAGCCAGGCCATCTCCGAGCTGGAACAGAACTACGGCGTCAAGCTGTTTGACCGCATCTCCCGGCGCCTGCACATCACAGAGGCGGGCACCCAGCTGCTCCAGTACGCAGAACACATCGTACAGCTTTTTGACGAGATGGAGCAGGGAATCAAGAACTGGGATTCCGTGGGAAAGCTGCGGATAGGAGCCAGCATCACCGTGGGAAGCTGCTATCTGCCTGATATTGTAAAACAGCTGATGCGAAAATATCCTGAACTCCAGATCAGCGCCACTGTGGACAATTCCGACGCCATTGAAAAAGCGGTGACGGAAAACGGGCTGGACGTCGCTGTCATCGAAGGGGCGGTACACAATCCCTATCTGCTCCAAAAACCACTGCTGGACGACAGGCTCACCTTTCTCTGCTCCGTCAGCCATCCATTGGCAGGCAGGCAGAACGTGCCCGTCTCCCGGCTTCAAAAAGAAGTTTTTCTTCTGCGGGAAAAAGGCAGCGCCAGCCGGGAACGCTTCGACGAGCTGGCCCTGGCAAACGGCCTTGAAGCCGCTCCGGCCTGGCAAAGCGTAAGCAACCATGCCATTCTCCGGGCCGTACAGGCCGGCCTGGGGATTTCCATCCTCCCCTATCTGCTGGCGGAAGAATATGTACAGAGGGAGGAAATCGCCCTGTTCACGGTACAGGGAATCACCCTGCAGCGGAAGATCACCGCAATCTGGCACAAGAACAAATATCTGACCCAAAGCGCCCGGGATTTTTTAGCGCTTTGGAACACAGCGGCATACACTCCCGCTGCACCCGGGGATCCCTGCCGACTGCCATACGAAAGAGAGAAGGAAACGGTTCCAAACCATTCTTCTGCAGAATGAATCCTCCGGACTCTTCTGGAAAAGAGCATCGCCAAACCCCTCTGCCCCATTGACAGATAAATCCTTCCCCCGTGTCTTTTCCCGGCGGGAAAAGACCGCGCTCCTTCGGACGGCGGCTTCCAAGGCATACTACAGCCTGAACTGATATACGGTAATGGAAGCTTTCGGCAGTACCGTACGCCATCCCTCTTCGCAGGCTGCCGGAGACGGCGCTTCCTGAATGGAGACTGCATCCGGCTGCTCCGGCGTATTGTGGGCCGTGGGATCCATTCCTCCCAGCTGCTGCCCGGAACAATATTCCGCTTTGCTGTCAAAACAGAGCAGCACCTCCCGCTCTTCCCTGTAGGAAGGATTGACCAGGTTCACAGTGACCTTTCCAGCCTTGCAGGATGCAAAAGCAAAAACGCTTTCCACCTTTCCCTTTTCCCCGCGGAAAAGGGTTTCCGAAGTGACGTTCAGCTTCACCGCTTTGGCGTTGCGGTGTTCCTTATACATTTGAAACACATAGTAATTGGGGGTTTTAACGGTTTTATCCCCGAACGTCAGCAATACCGAATTGAGCACGTTTACCGCCTGCGCCGCACAGGCCATGCTCACCTTACCGCAGTTGCGGTGGAAAATGTCCAGCGTCAGGGCCGAAGTGACCGCATCCCGCATGGTACACTGCTGCCAGAGTGCTGAAGGCGCGTCCTCAGGCGGGCGGTGCCAGTTGCCCCACTCTCCCACCACCAGCCTGCAGTTATCCCCGGAGACCTGCCACCCTTCCGGCCGCCTGATTTTGGAGACGCCTTCCTGCAGAAGGCAGTACTGCTCTTCTATCACATCCTCCAGCTCCAAACAGCCGCTGATAACCCGGTACCAGGCTTCCTCAGAAAACGCTGTAATTCTGTCTTCTGGATCCTGGATATTCCAATTGTAGAAGTGCAGGTCATAACCGTACAGCGGAGGCTGGCGGTACTGGGAAAAAGCTTCAAAGAAATCCTTTGTCCAGGCTACCCTCTCCTGCGGCTTATTTCCGTCAGGTCCCACGGCAATCAGCTTCATTCCAGAGGAAAAAGGCTTCTCCGGCGTGCCGAAGGAGGGAAACGCCGAAGCGTACTTTCGGTATTCCTCCGCGTAGCCTTGAGCGGTATAGCAGCCTCCCCCTCCCCAGCTCTCATTGCCAATTCCCCAATATTCTACGCCGAAAGGCTCAGCGCTTCCGTTTTCGGCGCGCTCCTCTGCAAGGGCGGTGCCTTTTCCCCTGTTGCAGTACTCCGCCCATTCCCTCAGCTCCCCCACTGAGCCGGAGAGGACATTGCCGTTGAACCACGGCTTTGCCCCGATCAGCCTGCAGAACTCCATGAACTCATGGGTGCCGAATTGATTGTATTCCAGACTTCTGGTGCCAAAATTGTTGTTATAGGTGACAGGACGTTTTGCTCTCTCTCCAATCCCGTCCCGCCAATGATAGGTATCGGCAAAACATCCTCCCGGCCAGCGCACGACCGGCGGCTGCAGTTCCCGAAGAGCTTCCACCGTATCCCTTCGCAGCCCATGGATATTGGGTATTTCCGAATCCTCCCCCACCCAGATTCCCTCCGCAATGCAGGCGCCCAGAAATTCGATAAATTGGCTGTGAAGCCGTTCGTCTACCACCGGACCGCTTTCCCCGGTGATCAGTTCAATTTTATCCAAGTAAATGCCCTCCCTTTCCGGAAAACGCCCTGTTTCCCGGCCTGTATGTTCTGACTTTATTTTACTCCAGGCGGAGGGCGCGTGCAAGGCAAGATTTTCCACCGCCCCCTGCCTGTTTCCATTCCCAAATCCCAGCGAAAAGCAAGAAATAAATTATAAAAAGAATTATTCTTAACTTGCATTTTCGAATAGGAAGTGGTATTATTTTCTTGTATCCTAACGCTGAAAACAGGATTTGAGGCGAAAGGTTCAGTGAAAAAAGAATTGCCCTCTGGTGGGATTTTATTTTGCTGCGCCTGGAACCGGGCGCAGTTTTTTTATGCTCCGGAAGCCTGCTGCGGAGGATACCCATATAGGGAGGGAGAGATACAGATGGAAACCCGAATCGCCGTGATCGGCATTGTGGTGGAGCTGGAAAGCTCTGTGGAAGCGCTCAACGAAATCCTCCATGAGTACCGGGAGTATATCATCGGCCGCATGGGGATCCCCTACCGGCAGAAAAAGCTGAGCATCATCAGCATCGCGGTAGACGCCCCCCAGGATGTGATTTCAGCCCTTTCCGGCAAGGTGGGAAAGCTGCCCGGCATCAGTTCTAAAACAGCCTATTCAGGAGTGAAAAGCTGAAACACAGCCACGCCCGCCAGTCTGAACAAGGGAGAGAACACAGTTATGAACCATATTCTGGAGCTGGCGGAAAGGCTGGCGCAGACACACGATCTTCCGGACGACGAACTGCTCGTTCTGATCCGACGGCGGAATCCCGGAGCCTCCAGCTTTCTAAAGGCGGAAGCCCGCGCCCTGTGCGACCGAATCTACGGAAAAGAGATCTATCTGCGCGGGCTCATAGAATTTACCAATTTTTGCAAAAACGACTGCTACTACTGCGGCATCCGCAAAAGCAACCGGCGGGCTGAGCGCTACCGGCTCACACAGGAGGAGGTTCTCGCCTGCTGCGACATGGGCTACCCCCTGGGTTTTCGCACCTTTGTGCTGCAGGGCGGGGAGGATCCCTGGTTTACAGACGAACGGCTTTGCAAGCTGGTGGCCGCCATCAAAAAGCGGTATCCCGACTGCGCCGTCACCCTCTCTGTGGGGGAACGCAGCAGGGAAAGTTATCAAAGGCTCTTTGACGCCGGAGCCGACCGGTATCTTCTGCGGCACGAAACGGCCACGGAAAGCCATTATAAAAAACTTCATCCGCCTGAACTGAGCCTGAAAAACAGGCTTTCCTGCCTGCAGGCGCTCCGCGATATCGGTTACCAGACAGGCTGCGGCTTTATGGTGGGCTCTCCCTTTCAGACCTCCGAAGACCTGGTAAGGGATTTGCGGTTTCTGAAGGAGTTCCAGCCGCACATGGTGGGGATCGGTCCTTACCTTTCCCAGCGCGACACCCCGTTCCGGGCGGAGCCCAATGGCTCCGGGGAGCTGACGCTGTTCCTGCTCTCCGTGATCCGCCTGCTGCTGCCCGAGGTGCTTCTGCCCGCCACCACCGCGCTGGGCACCCTGCTGCCCCGGGGCCGGGAGGAGGGAATCCTCTGCGGCGCAAACGTGGTGATGCCGAACCTGTCCCCTGAGGATGCCCGGGGAAAATACCTGCTCTACGACAACAAACTCTCCTCCGGCGCCGAGGCTGCCGAAAGCGTCTTCCTGCTGCGGGAGAGTCTGGAAAACATCGGTTATCGGGCCGTAGCCGCCAAAGGCGACAGCCTGGTCTCATAAAAAACACCTGACAGGGAAGCGTTCATTTCCAACCCGGCAGGACTTTCCCTGAAGGATTGCCCCGCTGCTGAAAGATAATATCTTTCAGGAAAAAAACTGGCTGACCTGGAAGAAAGGAATGGTCAAACATGTATGATCCCAAATCATTAAAAGCAGAAGAATTCATCTCCCACGAGGAGATTCTGGACACGCTGGAGTATGCGGAGCAGAATAAAGAAAACCGAGCGCTCATAGACAGTATCCTGGACAAGGCGCGGCTGCGCAAGGGGCTGACCCACAGGGAAGCCTCCATTCTGCTGGCCTGCGAAATGCCGGACAAAATTCAGGAGCTCTACGATCTGGCCGAACAGATAAAAAAAGATTTTTACGGAAACCGCATCGTCATGTTCGCGCCGCTGTATCTTTCCAATTACTGCGTCAACGGCTGTGTATACTGCCCTTACCACCTGAAAAACAAGCATATCGCCAGAAAAAAGCTGACCCAGGAAGAAGTTGTCCGGGAGGTCACCGCCCTGCAGGATATGGGGCATAAGCGTCTGGCCATCGAAGCGGGGGAGGATCCGGTGAACAATCCCCTGGATTACATTTTGGAGTGCATCAACACGATCTACTCCATCAAGCATAAAAACGGGGCAATCCGCCGGGTAAACGTCAATATTGCCGCCACCACGGTGGAGAATTACCGCAAGCTGAAGGAAGCAGGCATCGGAACCTATATCCTGTTCCAGGAAACTTACCACAAAGAGAGCTATGAAAAGCTCCATCCCACGGGACCTAAACACAATTATGCCTACCACACTGAGGCTATGGACCGGGCCATGGACGGCGGCATCGACGACGTAGGCCTTGGCGTTCTGTTCGGCCTGGAGCTCTATAAATATGAATTCGCCGGACTGCTCATGCACGCGGAGCATCTGGAGGCGGTGCACGGCGTAGGCCCGCACACCATCAGCGTTCCCCGGGTCAAGCATGCGGACGACATCGACCCCACCGCGTTTGACAACGGCATCAGCGACGACATCTTCGCCAAAATCTGTGCCTGTATCCGTGTGGCTGTGCCCTATACCGGCATGATCATTTCCACCCGGGAAAGCAAGGCGGTGCGGGAAAAGGTGATCCGTCTGGGCGTCTCCCAAATCAGCGGCGCTTCCCGTACCAGCGTGGGCGGCTATTGCGAGCCAGAGCCGGAGGACGAAAATTCCGAGCAGTTCGACGTCAGCGACAAACGCACCCTGGATGAGGTGGTCCATTGGCTAATGGATTTGGGCTACATCCCCAGTTTCTGCACCGCCTGTTACCGGGAAGGGCGTACGGGAGACCGTTTCATGAGCCTGTGCAAGAGCGGGCAGATTCAGAACTGCTGCCATCCCAACGCCCTGATGACCCTGAAGGAATACCTGATCGACTATGCTTCCCCGGAGACCCGGGAAATCGGTGAAGCCCTGATCAAACGGGAGCTGGAGAACATCCCCAAGGAAAAGGTAAAGCAGATCGCCGCAGATAATCTGGAGAAAATCGAAGCCGGCATCCGGGACTTCCGGTTTTAACTGAAAGAGGGCAGGGTATTTCGGAACCCTGTCCTGCTGGGAAAGGAGAATCGTATGGGACTCAACGACACACCCTCCGGAGAACGAATTCACATCGGCTTTTTCGGCCGCAGAAACGCTGGAAAATCCAGTGTGGTCAACGCCGTCACTGGGCAGGAGCTCTCTGTGGTTTCCGAAGTCAAGGGCACAACCACAGACCCGGTCTACAAATCCATGGAGCTGCTTCCCCTGGGGCCGGTAGTGATCATCGACACCCCCGGCTTCGACGACGAGGGCGCGCTGGGGGAGCTGCGCGTCAAGAAGACAAAGCAGGTTTTAAACCGGGCCGACTGCGCCGTCCTGGTGGTGGATGCCGCAGTGGGAAAAACACCGGCGGACGAAGAACTGATCTCCCTGTTCCAGGAAAAGGAAATCCCCTACCTGGTGGCCTATAACAAAAGCGATTTAGGGCCGGTACACTCTGCCGCCGGACAGGAAATCTCCATCAGCGCGCTGAAAAGGCAGAATATCACGGAGCTGAAGGAACGGATCGCACAGCTTGTAAAGGCAGAAAGCTTTCCAAGAAAACTGGTCAGTGATCTCCTCTCACCGGGCGACCTGGCGGTGCTGGTGACGCCTATTGACAGCGCAGCCCCAAAGGGCAGGCTGATTCTGCCCCAGCAGCAGGCCATACGGGATATTCTGGATGCTGACGCCTGTGCAGTAGTTGTAAAGGAAAACAGCTTGAAGGACGCCCTGAAAAAGCTGCAGACCCGCCCCGCCCTGGTCATCACCGACAGCCAGGCCTTTTCCCAGGCTGACCGGGATACCCCTCCGAATATCCCCCTCACCTCTTTTTCCATCCTGATGGCCCGGTACAAGGGTTTTCTGGAGGATGCGGTCAAAGGGGTGGCGGCTATCGAACGACTGCAGGACGGCGACCGGGTGCTGATCTCCGAGGGCTGCACCCACCACCGGCAATGTGAGGATATCGGCACAGTCAAGCTGCCCCGCTGGCTGACGGAGTACACCCGGAAAAAGCTGAATTTGGAGCACTCCGCCGGAAGGGAATTCCCGGAAGACCTTTCCCCCTACCGCCTTATCATCCACTGCGGCGGCTGCATGCTCAATGAGCGGGAAATGCAGTACCGCAGAAAGACTGCCGCCGACGCCGGGATCCCCTTTACCAACTACGGCATCACCATCGCCCATCTGAAAGGGATTCTAAAACGCAGTTTAGAGCTGTTTCCCCAACTGCATCAATTGATTTCCTCTTGAAAAGTTATTGACATATGCCATAAACCGCAGTATGATAGGTTCAGATTACCGGCATATGCCAAAAACTCTGTTTCATCAGGCAGCCGTCAGAGAGGAGATCCCCATGCCCAGACCCTGCAAGCGAAGAAGAATCTGTTCTCTCCCCGGCTGCCGGCGCTTCGGCGATCTGGACCGGAAAACAGCTTCCGTCCAAATCGTTATGACGCTGGATGAGTTTGAAGCTGTCCGCCTCATTGATCTGGAGGGGCTGAGCCAGCAGGAATGCGCCCAGCAGATGGAGGTTGCCCGAGCCACTGTGCAGTCCATCTATGCCGCGGCACGCAAAAAGCTTGCGCAGTGCCTGGTGCAGGGCTGTGAGCTTGCCATTGAAGGCGGCGATTATGTGCTCTGTGACGGAGACTTCAATCGCTGTGCCTGCGGGCACGGGCGCTGCCGTCATGAAAAAAGGCAGATACTGGTAAAGGAAAAACAGGACGTGGGAGCATCCTGCGGCGCAGAGTCTCCTGCAGGAGCACCCATCCCAACCGGAGAAAGGGAGAAAATAAGCTCTATGAGAATTGCAGTAACCTATGAGGATGGACAGATTTTTCAGCATTTCGGCCACACGGAACAGTTTCAGATTTACGAAGTGGAAAACGGAACCGTAAAAGAAGCGCAGACGGTGTCTGCTGCAGGCAGCGGTCATGGCGCACTGGCTGGTTTTCTGAAACAGCACGGCGTGGAAATCCTGATCTGCGGCGGGATCGGCGGCGGTGCCAGGACGGCGCTCAGCCAGGCGGGCATTCAGCTGTTCGGCGGCGTCAGCGGCAGCGCTGATCAGGCTGTGGCTGATTTCCTGGCGGGCACCCTCAGCTTCCAGCCCGACGTCACGTGCCGCCATCACGAGGAACAGCACGGCAGCTGCGGCTCTTCCGGGTGTGGAAACCATGGACATGACTGCGGCGGCAGCTGTCATGGTCATTGATTCGCTTATCATTCACCAGCATCATACGGCGGGCGGCGCGGCGGAGGCATTTTCTCCTGCCGCGCCGCTTTTGTCAGGACGAAGGCGGCGCAAGCTGCCCTCTGGAAAAATTTTTCTGTCCATGTGTACTTTTTCATTTCCATGCGCTACAATGGCATCAGATGGTTTTTTCATGAGTACAGACAATTAAGAAAGGCGGCGGAAAACGTATGAAGCAAAGCAAAACCCTTTTTCTGGCCGTGCTGGCTTTCCTTCTGGCTTTCGCATGCTGTGTCCCGGCCATTTTAAAAACAGCGCCGCTGCCTGTTCCGGAGAAGGAAAGCCTGATAAGCCAGTGGATGCCGGCAGGGTGGCATGAAGCTTATGAAGCGCTGACTCAGGCCGAAAAGGCAGAGACAGACCTGTGGCTCAGCTGGTTTGCAGGCAAAACCGACGAAGATAAACAGAAGATCCTCTACCGCCCCTATGCTTTTGGAACCTGTCAGGAAACTTCCATAGGTTCCCTAAAAGAGGAACTGGGACCTGAAATCGTGTCGCTTCTTGCAGAAAACAACCCCGATCCTGACAGCTGGTGGGTATGGTATGCCTCCCTTCCAGAAAAGGACAGTAAAATATCCCAGGAATTCGTGGAAAATTGGTTGATTCAATTTACAAGAATGCCTGAAGAACAGCAGATGTTCAGCAATTACAGGTTGGATCAATGGCAGCCAAATACTCTGGAACCCGCCGTTGGAAAGCTGGACGGCAAAATGAAGGAATTGGATCCTGCAGTTTTGCAAACCGTGAAAGAGCATGTGGGAAATCCCGACCTCTGGTGGAGTTACTACTTCCTGCAAGCCGACAGAAATCCAGAGCTGGCCTCGCGGGATATGAACTGGCTAGTCTGGTTTACGAATCTAAGTGCTGACGACCAGGCCATGGCAGACCAAAAAACCCATTTGTTCTTTTCCTCACAAGAAACGCCGGGACAACTGGGATAAGGAAAATTACGATTTTATCATGACACCATGCGGGGCAAAGTGCCCATAACCAGGCTTTGAAAATGTGGCAGCCCCTATGGAACAAGGAAGCTCCTGCCGGGATTTACACCGGCAGGAGCTTTTCTTTCTAAGCGTCTGTTCCCGTTACCAGGCCAGCTCCCGGAACAGGCTGTCCCTGCGCACCAGGCGGTTCTCATCGGAATGGATGTAATCGTCTTCGGGGAGATTGGACAGGTCGCGCTGGATATAGGTCTTGGCATCCATACCTGTCTTCGGCCCATCCGTGACAAAATTCCGGAAGGTAAATCCCTCAGGCCGCAATGCATTAAAGGCGATTTTTTCCATCATGTTCAGCGCCGCCATAGCCATGTGGTAGCCATATTCTCCGGTATCCTCACAAAACCCAATCCCTGCGCAGGACTCGGAAAGCACCGCGATCCGTTTGGTCTCCCCGGCCCGCAGCAGCGGCAGGAAGGCTTCCAAAATCCGCCGCATCCCATCCGCCCCACGGTAGATGACATCCGCCACGGCGTCATAGTCGTGCGCGCCCAGGCCGCCGTCATTTTCCGCATGGAGACCGGCTTTCAGCACCAGAATATCCAGCTTTCCCTCCCGGCTGCTCACCAGTTCCACTGCACGGTTCAGGCTGCCGGCATCCATAGGGTCAAGAACCAGCTGCACAATAGTTTCCAGGCCGTCGCAGGGCAGGGCAGCCCCGTCGGTATAAGCGCCGTACACGTGGCAGCCGTCTGCTGCAAACTGCAGGGCTGTCTCTTTCGCATCCTCATTCTGAAGAGACGATATAAAAACAACTTGATTCATAGGTTGGCTATCTTCCTTTCTTTGGGCTGTATCCTCATTTCAGCATAACAGGTACTGCATTTCCAGAACACGTCTAAAACGGCCATGACTGGTTTTCCACATCCGTCAGTACCAGGGCATCCTCCCAGGCGCGGTCTTCGGTAAACTGCTGAAACGCCGTACGTGCGGCGTCCTCCGGCTCATATTTCCCCGACGTGCCCTTCTGGTCTCCGCCCATATAGGAATTGACCCATCCGGGATGATACAGGCGGAAAGTGTAGCCCTGAGGCCGCAGTTCGTTGAACATAAGCTTCACCGCCATATTGAGGGACGCCTTGGACATGCAGTAGGCATATCCATCCTTCCGGTGGGCCACGGTAATGCTGCCCGCCTCGGAAGACACGAAGCAGAGACGTTTCATTCCCTGTCGCATTACAGGCAGAAAGCTTTCCGCCACACGCAGCGCTCCCACACTGTTCACCTGTAAAATTTTCCGCAGGGCGTCGTCCCCGTCCGCCCTGGCAATTCCCGCGCAGTGGATGAGCATGTCGATGCAGTCCGTCTTCTCCTGTACCTGAAGAACAGCTTTCTGCACGGAATCCGTACTGCTCACATCCAGGGAGATCAGTTCCAACGTTTCCGGAAACTCCTCCTTCAGCTCGTCCAGCTCGTTCCAGTAATCCAAAAACCGGCCCGCAAATACCTGCCAGCCAGCCTCTGCAAAAAGCCTGCACATGGCGAACCCGACTCCGCGGTCCGCACCGGTAATCATCACTGTCTTCTTCATTCGCAGCTCTTTCCTCCCCGGCGCCGGATTTTATTTTACCGGCGCTTTTTCTGTTCATACTTTTTCAAATAAGTTTTTCGCCCCCGTTTGAGGAAGGCGTCTGCCCTATCCCATAGCGGCAAGGCAGAGCATTCTTCCGCCAGGTACGGACGTTCCCCGCGATCAGGGCAGAAAGCGGAAAAACATACCCGCACAGCCATGGCTGCAGTAATGTTCCTCCGCAGCCATCAACTCTGCTCTTGTGACCCGTTCAGAAAGAATATCCTCACACAGCGCTTTCATATCCAGCACTACTTCCGCACGGATGGGATTGAAGTAATGGGAACAGCCGGAAAAATGATCCGGCTGATGCCGCTCATCGCAACCGTTTTCCTGTACGGCATGGCCGCCCAGCCAGGCGTAATCCCTCACGCGGGGAAGATGCTTTTTAAATTTCTCCAGGCCCTCCCGATAAGCGGAAACAGTCTGCTCCAGTTCCTCTTCCCGGCAGATCATCAGGGCGATATAACCGGAACCCACCGCGTCCCCGGTATACAGAGCCCGATGCGCATCGTCAATAAAAACCACGGAATCCGGCGTGTGGCCGCTCAGCTCCGCCACCTCCAGCACGACGCCTCCGCCCAACTCAATGCGGCTGCCCTCTCCAATGGGACAGAGCTCCGGCAGGCTTTGGCAGTCTGCAGAAAAAGCGTTCCGAAACTGCTGCGGCGCCTCCTGAAGCCGCGCAATATCGTTCTCATGCAGGTAGACCCTGGAAAACCGTTCCGCATGATACATGTGGTCCCCGTGGGGATGCGTGACAGCCAGTTCCACAGGCAGGCGCGTCAGGGCGGCAAGCAGGCCGGTCAGGTCTCCCTCTCCCATGCCTGTATCCACCAGCACCGCTTTTTCCGTTCCCTCCACCAGATAACAGGAGGCTGTAAAGTAGTCGTCGATCCTCCAGACACCGGGTTTCACCAGAGTGACTTGCCATTGCCGCTTTCTGTCCTGGGCAAGCATCCAGTCCTGGGTTTTCTCCGTGAGGAACGCCTGCCGCCAGGCCTCTTCCGGTTTCGTACCCGGGGCCGGTCTTCTGCACTCCACCATTTCGCTGCCGGAAATGCGAAGTCCCATCACCAGGCGCTCCGCATCCGCTTTCACCTTTCCCCCATGGACCACGGTCCCGGTTTCCTCCGGAAGATAGGCCAGCAAAGGCGTACCGCGCAGATTTCTGGCTTCATAGGGATCCCCATGGCCGCCCACCACGCAGACCGCAGAGAACCACTGCGGAAAATGAGAGGCAACCTGCCAGACGGCATCTGCACAGGAACTGCTCCCGGTCAGAGAGAGCCTTGTCCCCTCAACCTCAGAGGACTGCTTCCACTCATAGATCAGATCGCCCAACGCCTGCTCCAGGGAAGGAATAATTTCCTTTGGAAGCACCACCACAGCAACGCTGCCGTCCGATTCTTCCGAAAGAATCCGCATACAGGCTTCCGCTTCCTCACAATTACCCGCCAGACAGACCAGCAAGGGAGCCGGGACAGCCTGAGCCGATTTCCAAAGCCAGGAAATTTCCTGCTTTTCCACTGTTCTTTTCTTCCACTCCAATTGAAAACGCCCCCTTCAGAAAATTATGGCCGCACAGCGGTGCCGTCTGTGGTACGCGCCAAAAGCCAGCCCGGTTCCCGGTAGCTGCACGGATACTTCGCAGCCTTCTCTTCGTCCAGATCCACGCCCAGGCCCGGCTTTGTATTTGCATAGAGATAGCCGTTTCTGACCTCTGGACAGCCCGGGAACACCTCTTGTTCCTCTTCGGAAAAGCCGGAAAACTCCTGGATTCCGAAATTGGGGGAGGAAAGGTCCAGGTGCAGCTGCGCCGCCGCCCCAACCGGGCTGAGGTCTCCAGGGCCGTGCCAGGCGGTGCGCACGCCAAACGCTTCACACAGCGCCGCCAGCTTCCGCGCCGGGGTCAGGCCGCCGATTTGGCTGAGATGAACCCGGATGTAATCGATCAGCCTTCTGGAAATCAAATCTTTCCACTCTAGGGGATTGTTGAACAGTTCTCCCATTGCCAGCGGCACCGCAGTTTGGCTGCGGAACCGTTCAAACCATTCCACCTGCTCCGGAGGCAGGGCATCCTCCAGGAAAAACAGGCGGTAGGGTTCCAGCTGCTTCGCCAGATTCAAGGCCTGAATCGGGGTGAGGCGTTCATGCACATCATGGAGCAGTTCCACGCCATACCCCACCTTTTCCCGCAGATGGGCAAACAGCCGCACCGTGCTCTCACAATACTGCGCGGGGTCGAAATAGGCGCCCGGCTTGCTGTTTTCCGGGGACACGATCACCTGCCTGCTGCCCTTCCCCATCTGCCCGCCATAGGTTCCCATCTGGCAGCGCAGGTAGCGGTACCCTTCTTCCAGATAGCGCAGCACGTTTTCTTCCACCTCTTCCGGACTGCTTCCATCGGTATGGCGGTAAACCGCCGCCGCTTCCCTGCACTTGCCCCCGAACAGCTCGTATACCGGCATATTGGCAAGCTTCCCTTTGATATCCCACAAGGCTTCATCCACACCGGAAATGGCATTGTTCAGGACAGGGCCGTTGCGCCAATAGGAGCTGCCCATAGCGCTCTGCCAAATATCCTCGATATCGTCCACACACCTGCCCTCCAAAAGGGGTTTCAGGTATTCCTCCACCGCCGAAGCCACTGCCAAATAACGCTGGGTAAAGGTGGCGCACCCCAGGCCATAGAGTCCCGGCTCGCTGGTTTCCACCTTGACCACCACCAGGTCAATCCCACGCGGCGCGGTTAAAATAGTTTTGATTTTACGAATCGTAATTGCCGACATCTCAATACACTCCTCTTCTCCTAATTGTCCGTCTCCAAAACTTCTTTTGCAAAGGCCGATTCCGTTCTTCCCCAGCCCTCCGGTGCGGCAGTCTCTTCTAAATGCTCCGGCATACCGGGCAGGATGAGGCCTCCGTCCACCCGCAGTGTGATGCCGGTGATATAACCTGCCCGCTCCGAAGCCAGAAAGGCCACCGCTTCTCCGATATCCTCCGGCACACCGGCCCGTTCCAGGGGAATTCTTGCGCCCAGCTCTTCCCAGAAATCCATGCCGTCTCCCTGCTGAAGCTCCCCTTTCTCCCTTACCCGGGTTGCTCCCGGCGCCACATTATTGACGCGGATACCGTAGGGAGCCAGATCCAGCGCAATGGACTGGATGGCCCGGTTGAGGCCCGCCTTGAGGCCGCCGTAAAGGAAATCACCCGGATAGGCTCGTTCCCCGCGGGAGGAAGTGATATTGATCAGGCTGCCCCGCACCCTGTGCTCCACCATGTGGCGTGCGGCCGCCTGCATCATCAGGATATAGTTTTTGAAATCCAGTTCCACCAGCAGGTGAAAGGTTTCCGGGGTGAGGTCCAAAAGATTTTCAAAACGCGTCACTCCGGCATTGTTGACCAACAGATCCACGCCGCCCAGTGCTTCCGCGCAGCGCTCAAAGAGCTTGACGCCCTCCCCGGGCTGCTCCAGCGACGCCTGAAAATAGTGGCAGCGCACCCCATAGCGTTCCTCCGCCTCTTTTGCCAGAGAAACGGCGCTCTCTTCCTGTGTGGCATAGGAAACCGCCAAATCATAACCCTCCCGGGCAAGGCACAGGGCAATGCCCCGCCCGATCCCCCGGCTGGCTCCCGTCACGATCGCTTTCTTTCTCTCCAATGCAACTCCTCCTTCCGCCCCGTTCCAAACCGGGACGAAGATTCTCTGAATTTGAACAGCAATGTCTGTTCACAACATAATCCGTTCCGGAGCCGTACTCTGCCAAAGGCTTACGCGCCGGCTGAAGGCTCCCATTTCACACAGCAGACCTGGGGCAGGGAAAGCTCAGCCACCAGCCGGTCTACAGCTCCCGAAGCAGCGTTCCGAGAGCACAGCGCCAGACTGCCGGAATCCTGGTTGGCAATAGCCAGGAACCTCCCGTCCGGACTCAAATCAAAGCTTCTCGGCCCCCTGCCGAAGCTGGGCCAGTTTCCTGCGGGTTCCAGCTCTCCGCCGTCTCCTTTCACCTGGAATCCGAAAATGCGGTCCGACCCCCGGACCGAGGCATACAGAAAATCCCCCGTCCCGGTCAGGTGTACATCCGCCGCCAACGCCTCAGGCGGACAGTTCCCTCCCCGCAGGGAATACTCTCCCGCCGGACGCAGCACAGACTCATGGGGCTCGTAGGAGTATACCAGCAGGGAATTTTCCAGCTCCGCCACCAGATACAGCCAGCGCCCGTTGGGATGGAACGCAAAATGCCTCGGCCCCCGCCCGGGAGGAACCTGTATCCAGGGCTGGGCCTCATGGGGAAAAAGCTCCCCTCCCGACGCAATATCATATTGGTACAGCCGGTCTGTCCCCAAATCCGCCACAAACAGGTGCTGCCCATCCGGCGACGGCTGGGCGGAATGCGCATGAGGCCCTTCCTGACGCTGTGCGTTGGGGCCCTGCCCTTCATGCTGCCGGAAGCTGCACAATTCGCCGTTTTCCCAGCGTATCCCCGTGATGCTTCCGCCCGCATAGCTGGAACCATAAAGGCAGGCTCCGCACCTCGTCACATGGCACATACCGGAGCCCGGCGTCTCATAGCGCGCCTGCAGCGCCAGGCCCTTCTCCGTTTCAAATACGGCCATCGCCGCCCCGTTTTCCGTCTCCTCCACTGCAAACAGCCGGTCCCCGTCCGGCTGTATATAGGAGGGATTGACCAGCTCCGCACACACATCCCTGCAGCGGAGCTGCTCTCCATCGAACTCCAAGGCATAGATCCCATCACCGGGCTTTCCGCCGGTATAGGAAGAAGCAAACAACCGGTATTTCATCTTATCCTTCCTTTCTCCTCCGCTTTCTGATAACAGACAGCTCCCACAGCCTGTTCCCGCCCCTATCATAGCACAGAACAAGCGGGAAGGAAATCGGTAAAATAGTTGTTTTTTCTGGAATATAAAAGGGCCCTCCGGCATTTTTCCTTGCCGGAGGGTTTCCGTCTTTGAGCGCCTTATTTTTTTCCATGGGAGCCCCAGCGCATGCATTTACTTTCTTCAGGAACGGACGCCGCATCTCTGGACGAGGCAGGGCAACTGTCCTGCTGCAACCCTGCCCTTCCTCTACAGTATTAAGCAGGCACGTATCTGCCGCGGTGGGCTTCCCTCACCTGTCGGCGGTAATGGGACAAGAGCTCCTGCATTCCGTCCCATCCTGCCGCTTTACTGTTCTGGCATAGCTTTTCCTCCATCAGATGAACCTGAATCACCAGACTGTAATAGAGCTGTTTATCCGCGTTTTCCTGACGGCAGACCTTGACCAGCAGTCCGCAGGCCTCCCCATACTTTTTCCAAAGCTGAGCGCTTGCATTTTTGCGGCGATAGGGCAGAACCACACAGTTGGCGATCCAGGCAAGCAGTATTCCTACCGCGACATAGCCGATCCGGATCATAATGATGCCGCCCACCTGTCCCCAGCCGAAGCTGCTGAGATAGACTGCGCCGCCCAGAGCCCCTACCGTAGAACAGGCAAAGGTTCCCGTATAGCCGGAAAAGTAAAACGAAAGATATCCGGAAAGCATCATCAGCAAGCTCCTTGCCTGTACCGAAGGTACCAGGGAAAAAACCAGCAGGCTTATCAGGGTTCCAATGAGCGTGGCCGCAAATCTCTTTTTGGCCTTTCCCCCCACATCCTCCGCATAGGGCAGAGAGACGGATGCAACAGTGAACAGCAGCCATTTTCCATGGGGAAGCTGCAGCGCCTGCACAGCGAAAGTAGATAGTGCCAGCAAAACCGCCACCCGCAGGGCGTAAACTACACGAACCTGACTGAGATTCAACGCCGCTTTGCAGCGCACCCAAAAAGAGAGCGCCGTCTTTTGATACCGGGTACGCTCCTGCCTCTGGGTCATGCGCACCAACTGTTCCCGCAGGTAGGTAAGCGCTCGGAAAAATTCTTCTCCGGTCTGATCCTCGGAGCCAGCCACAAAGCATTCCCGTTTCAGTACCGGAGGCTCCCCCTTCTTTTTTTCCAGAAACATCCGGCATTCCTCAAGCCAAAGTAGGATTTCCCGAAGCAGATTTTCCCTCTCAGGCGTCACGGAACCTTCCAGGCCGTACAGGAGCAGGATCAGATGCTCCAGGCCCCTTCCTGCATCGATGGCGGCAAAGCTGGCGTCTGACACACAGAGCACCCGTTTGCGCCTCTCATAGACAATCCGGATGAGTTCGCATAAATTTTCCCGAACCTGCTCCGGATCATCCGGCTTCCCCTTTCCCTCCAACAGACAGCGGATACAGTCCTCCGCCTCATCCAAAATCCCGGTCAATGAGCTGCGCACTACATCGTGTACCCGATGTCCGCCCATGATAAACTGGTAGAGCATGACGCACACCGCCCCCGTCAGTACACCGGCCAAACGCTTCGGCAGCTGTTCCGGCGTAACAGGGGAGATAAATACAAGGAACAGATAGGAAAGAATATAGGGAAAGTAGAGGTGGCTGGCATACTCATAGGTAAAGGCATACAGAATCAGAAAAATCATGGCAAGGTTAATGGGGAGAGCTGCCAGCGGACCCAAAGCCCCCACAAAACTGGCCGCAGTGGCCATAAGTATCAGTACAAATGCTTGTGTCAGAAAATGTTTGACCGGCCTCGATGTCAAATCTCGTGCCATGGACGCCGCCATCAAAATGGTAAAAATCACCCCGACTATGGAATTTTCTATCCCGAATACGGCTTGAAACACATTGACAAAAATCAGGATAAAGACCATATCCAGAGTTGCAAAACGGAAATTTTTGCAGATACTCGCCCTTACCCTCTGAACTGCACTTGTTATTTTTTCTCGTCTCAATGGCATCCTTCCCCTTTCTACAACTATTTTAGCATGCAGAAAAACGGGATACAAGAACGCCTCCTTGGCCTCAATTCTGTAAACTTTTTGTGAATGAGCCCGTATGCGCCGCAGCATCTGGAACGGCTTTGTTTTACAGTTTGGATCGGCGTCTGGATATTTCCGGCCAGCAGCTCATGATAGGAGCCCGCTTCGGCCGGCATTCAGAAAAGCGCCGCATTGATTGCAGCAATGGCTCCGTCTGCCACGGCCGTGGCGGCCTGACGCACCTGCTTGACCCTGATATCTCCCACGGCGTATACACCGGGCAGCTCCGTTTCCATCTTGTCATTGACCGGGATGTATCCCTCCGCCAGCTCCAGCTCCGGATACAGCTCCGTATTGGGAGCAGCCCCTGCGTAAACGAAGATGCCGCAGCCCGGATCTTCCCGCCAGAAAGTACTACCATCTCTCACATCTGTAAGTTCCAGCTTCTCTATCCTGCCTTTCCCTGCCACGGCGGTGAGCCGGGTGTGAAGTTTTACTTCAATATTGCCCGCAGCTTTGACCTTCTGCTGGAACTCCGAAATGGCGCCCAGGGTTTCTTCAAAATGGAGAACCGTCACCTTTTCCGCCAGCCCAGAGAGGTAAATGGCCTCCTTAACCGCTCCATCAGCCCCGCCCACCACATAGACATGGCGTCCGCGGTATTGTTCCCCATCCCTGGCCGCGTTCATATTCATTCCCAGTCCGGTAAGCTCTTCTTCTCCGGGAATGTTCAGCCGGTTTGGGGTGGTACCGTTTGCCAGGATCACTCTGCCCGCCTCGTAAACATGCCCTTCTGTAAAAATTTTCTTGACCTCACCCTTCAGACGTACTCCCGTCACCCGTTCGTAGACCAGCTCCACACCCGATTTCTCCGTCTGACGCTTCAAGCGGGCCGCAAAGCTTCTTCCTGTCTCGCTTTCCAATATTCCAGCATAATGGGTCACTGTGGAAACTTTTCCGATTACGCCTCCCACCGCTTCCTGCTCCAACACAAGCACGGTTTTTCCGCGGCTCGCTCCATAAATAGCCGCGCTGACTCCCGCCGGTCCGGCTCCGATCACTGCAATATCATACATGGTTTTTCCTCCTTTTATTCGGCGGCCGTTCAAAACCATAAGACTTTCCGGTACCTGCTGTCAGGAGTGATCTCCGTCTAACATCATGTCCAGGGATTTCTTCCGCCTTTTCTTTCAAAAGCATATCATATTTATTTCATCATGAAAAATTATATATTATTATTTGATTATAAATTTCATTAATGCTCATTCCACTTCTCCATCCTGTAGTTTCACCGCCAAAGGAGTGTATGCCTCCCCTCACAGCAATCTTTGCCAAAACAGCTTTCTAAAAAAGAGAGCCCTTGAATTCGACCTTTTACGGCCAAATTCAAGGGCTTTTTCTACAATTTTTTGAGGGTCTGTTTAGCGGTAGTCGCTTTCTCTTTTTAAGAATACATTTTGTTTTCCGATTTCTGCTTTGCTTTAATGGTCCATGGGCGAAAGTACGCTCAGCAGCCTTCGCATGGAATCGTCGTAAAAACAGTACCGGTTCTTTCCGCCTTTCTTTGCAGCATACAGCGCCTGATCCGCCGCATGGAACAAGGTATCATAATCCGCGCCATTTTCCGGGGCCAGCGCAATCCCCATGCTTACAGATACCTGAAAGGACTGATACCCGCTGTAAAGCGCCCTGAATATGCGGTCAACCACTGGTCTCACATCTCCCTGATATGCTAAAAACAACAGGAATTCATCCCCGCCGACCCGGGCGGCAATATCACTGCTCCGTACGCTTTTCCGCACAATATCCGCCACATGCTTCAGTACTTGATCCCCAAACATATGGCCGAACCGATCATTGGCATCCTTAAAATTATCCAAATCAAACAGGGCCAGAGCGGTATGCGCTCCTTTTATATCCAGCGCCTTGGACACCGTCTTTTTTGCTGACGCCTGATTGTGAAGCTTGGTCAGGGGATCCTGTTCAGCCAGCTTCTTCAGGCGGTTCATCTGAAGACGTTCTTCATGGACATCCATAAACTTGCCGATGATACTGACTACCTTGCCCTCCTCCTCGTTCTCCCAGAGGGGCCTGGCCACCGCCTTGAACCATCTAGGTTCACCCTTGACCTGCAGGCAGTAAGAGACGCTTACAATGGGCCTTTCCGCTGTCGCACGGCGGAGACGCCGCTTGAGATCTGCAAAATCATCACGAGAGAAAACACGGCCCAGTTCCTCATTCTCCTCCGGATGCTCCAACAGCACACTCAGTCCCAGCAACTGAGCCCCCCATTCTGAGAGGGTGAGCAGATCACTTTGAAAGCTGTACTCAAACTGGATTTCATTGGACATGGACGCAAAAAATTGGTATCTGGTGCGCTCCTGGTCCAGCAGTGTCAGCGTACGGCTTGAAACCTTGCCGTTGGCGATCATCTGTGTGGAGAGTTCCTGGATGCTGGCCTCGGAAACCCCTCTGAGAGAGCGGAGTTTGAGTTCCTCCTCCAGGCGGGGGCCCACCTGCTGCAGGCACTCCAGCAGAAGAGGGTTAAACGAGCCGCATTCTCCGTTGAGGATCATCTGCATCGCTTCTTCATGGGAATAGGCCGGTTTGTATACGCGCACACTGGTCAGGGCATCGTAGACATCTGCCAAAGCCACAACCTGCGCCTCTATTGGAATCTTCTCCCCCTTCAGCCCATCCGGGTATCCGCGTCCGTCATAACGTTCATGGTGCCAACGGCAGATATTGTAGGCTACCTGAATCAGTTCCTCCCGGTGCCGCTGCAGGGCTTCTTCCATGATTTGTCCACCTATCGCACTGTGGGTCTTCATCACCTCAAACTCCTCCGGCGTCAGCCGGCCCGGCTTATTCAGGATTTCTTCCGGAATGGAGATTTTTCCCACATCGTGCAGGGCGGAAGCGTTGACAATCAGGGCGATCTGAGCGGCCGTGAGAGGGTAGCGGTCCGTTATCTCCTGCAGCTTTCGCAGCAGAATCTCCGTCAGGATACGGATATGCAGAACATGCAGTCCGCTTTCTCCATTTCGGAATTCCACGATATTGGACAAGATTTCCACCATCAGGAAATTATTTTGCTCCTTCTCCACGATCTGCTCCGCCACCAAACTTTCCAGCGCTTTTTGCTTGGAATAAAGCATAATCGTATTGCGCACGCGGCGCTGCACCGTCTTTTCATCAAAAGGACGGCTGATATAATCTGTGGCGCCCAAATCATAGGCATGGTCAATATAGGCAGAGGCGGTCTCCGATGATATGGTGATAACGGGGATACGTTCAATCCAATCATTCTTACTCATAAGGGTCAGTACTTCAAAGCCGTCCATTTCCGGCATGATAATATCCAGCAGTACCAATGAAATCCCATCGTGCAGCTGGTACAGCAGCTTGGCCGCTTCCAGCCCGTTTTCCGCTTCCAGAATCTCATAATCCTCCTGAAGCATATCCGCGAGCATGGACCGGTTCATCTCCGTGTCGTCCACAATCAATATCTTGCCTTGTTTTCCCATAGCGTCTCTCTTTCCCTGTTATCAGCCTTGCAAGAACTTTCGGATGCATTCTGTGACAATCTGGTAATCCTTTTTTACCTGTTCCAGCATCGATGCGGACGCTTCCGTCAAAGCGCCGCCCCGCAGTTCCTCCGCCAGCGCTGCAGATGAGGTATACAGCACCGTCAACCCCAGGTTCATACAGATGCCTTTCAGGGAATGGGCGGCGCGAAACGCCTCCCGGCCATCTCCCTTTTCGTAGGCCTCACACAGCAGGGAAAAGCTTGTATCTTCCGGGATCTTTCCAAGAAACCGCTTTACCCGGTCCTCATTTCCCAACCTGCGAAGCACATCCCCATAGTCAGCGCCCATATTGGTATAGCACTCTTCTATTGTCATTCCGGATTTCCTCCATTCATTCTAAAAGTAAATGTGACAGCAGTCCTTCATACTCCTCCTGCGGCATAGGCCTGTAGAACACATATCCTTGGACATAATCACAACCAAATTCTTTCAGCTGCTCCACCTGCTCTTCAGATTCCACTCCCTCTGCCACCGTGCGGATATGGAACTTCCGAACAAGGTCAATCACGCTGTGCGCCAATTCCAGATCCTGCTCTCTTCCATCCTCATCCACAAAGAAAAGCCGGTCAATTTTCAGCACATCCACCGGCAGGTTTTTGAGCAGGCTCAGTGAAGAGTACCCTTTTCCAAAATCATCAATGGAACAGGAAAAGCCAGCCTTTTTCAGCTCCCCCACCGTTTTGAGCAGCAGGGGGATATTGTCCACCAGGATGGACTCTGTAAACTCTATCTCAAGCAGTTCCGGCGGAATTTCATAGCGATCCCGTATTTCCACATAGCGGTGAACGAAATCCTGGTCGTAAAACTGGAGGCGGGAAACATTCACTGAAACCGGCAGGGCCTTTTTCCCTTCCAGCAAGAGGCGGTGCAGCCAGCGGCATACCTCTTCAAAAACATATTGGTCCAGCCGGTTAATCATGAATTTTCGCTCGAAAACCGGGATAAAAAGGTCCGGGGACACAATATTCCCCTCTGCGCTGCGCCAGCGGACAAGCGCTTCTGAACAGGCGATCTGCCCGGTACTGAGCAGTACCTTAGGCTGATAAAACACCTCAAACTCATGGGCATCCAATGCCTCCTGAATCCGATTTTCAATCCTCTTTTCCGCCCATAGGCGTTGGCGTATCTTTTCGTTGTAATAAACATAGTTGGGATTTGTTCCATTTTTAACCGTCTTGCGTGCGAAATTGGCCCGATCCAAAAAGCCGTCGATATTGAGGGCTTCCACCACGTCCTCCACGCAACAAATACCGCAGCAGGTGGAGATACTCTGCCCGTTCCGGCTTCGGGTAAGATACTCCTCGATCTCCCGGTCCGCACGGCGCTGCCGGACCGTAATCTCCCCCTTTTCCCGATAGCGCAGCAAAAGCACAAAATTGTCTGCAGCCACCCTGCCGAAAAGCTCGCCCTCCCGCATCTCCGCGCTGAGAATCCCGCCGTAGTGAGCGAGAACGTCGTCCCCGAAAGTGTAACCGTAAACATCATTAAAGTATTTGAAATCGGCGAAATCCGTATACAGCACGGCATAATGATCCTCACGCTGCTGTTCCAGCAGCCGCTGCGCCTCTTCCCGAAAGATGTCCATCTGGTAAGCGCCGGTCAGCGGGTCCCTTTTCGCCAGATCATTCAGTTTCTCGTTCGTGCTCTCCAGGAGCAGCAGCTTCTTGGCATACGCCCAGAAGATAAAGGACCAGGTCAGCAGCATAATCCCGAACATGCCGGCACAGATCAGCAGAAGTTTCTGGCTCTGTCCCGAGGAATAGGCCTCCGCGGAAAAGACCGTTTTATTCGCCTGCTCAAAATACGCCTCGCTGGTTTCCAGCAGCATAGCGCCGTCCTCCAGACCAGCCCGGTATGCGGAGATGCTCTCCCTCACGTCTTCCCACATCCGGTTGAGCTCCGTCAAATCTTCCTGATACCGTGCATCACGGGGGGAAGGAAGGCCATAGGCTCCCTCTTCCCCATTCAACTCCAGCAAAATCCCATCCAGATATTCCAGAATATCATCCCGCGCAAACCCCTCCAGCTCCAGCTTGACCAGGCGCTGCGTGGCTCCGCGCACAATCCCCACATAATTGATCAGCTTCCCATAGGATTGAATCTGAACAACTGTATGTATCGTGATGACACCCAGCAGCAAAAGGGAGAGAAACAGCAGAGCCAGCCCGCCCTTCAAGCGACCTTTCATTGCTTTTCCTCCTGTTGCCCTTTGTATTCCGTGATGTCATAACAAGAAAGCAGATACGCCTCACGCTCATCCCAGCACAGGATTCCCGTATGAACTTTCATCCACATATGATACTGCGGAATATAGCATTCCGCAGGCTCCTGCTTACAAAGCGGACAATGTGCGCAAGGCGTCTCGCTGCCAAAAAAGGCTTGATGGCACGTATTCCCCGTTCGTACCAGGGGATCCATCTCTCTGGCCTTCCGGTTCAGGTACAGCAGTTCCCGGCTTTGCATGTCCACGACATAGAGATAGGCCTCCTGTGCGTCTAAAAGAGCCTTCATCTGCTGGGCCGCCTGCCTATCCCTGTCCGAGGCGCGTCTTTTCTGCAGGAAAACGGCGAGCATCCTGGCGACCAGGGAGAGGGTTTCCACCTCTTCTTTGGTCCACAGCCGCTTACCAGTACATTCATCAAATCCCACAAACCCGTGAAGCCTTTCTCCCTCACGAATCGCGCACTGCAAGGTGGAACGGATGCCCTGCGCCTCCAAAAACGCCGCCTGCTTCGGAGAAAGTGTGTGGATGTCTCTGCAGTAAAAGACAGAACTATCCCTGTAAAGCTTTTCAAAATGATCCAACTCTGCGTAGGAGAGATGCTGCAGGCGATCTTTCTCCGGCTCGATTCCGCTGTTGCACCATTCATAGGTATTATCGCAATACCGCCCGTCCGGGGTGCTTTCAAAGATATAGGCGCGGCTCACGTCAAACCGTTTTCCTATAATCTCCAGAATAAGTCCCAGTGCGTGTTCCAAATCCCGAGAGTCAAACAAAATCTGGAACACATAGCCGATCAAATCAGATGGAACGGCCGATTGATTGGAATCGATTGACGTTCCGGCTGAGACATAGCCCGTATTCTCCACGGAGACAGCGTTTTCCCTGTCGTACAGCACGTACCGATCCTTCCCCCTGCTCTTTGCACGATAAAGGGCCTGGTCCGCACAGCGGTAAAGGGTCTGGTAATCTGTGCCATCCTCCGGATACCGGGCAATTCCCACACTGCAGGTGATCTCCAGCGCCTGCTTGTCCTGCCGAAAGAGCTGCCGGAACATTTGCAAGAGCTCTTCCGCCTTCTTTTCAACTGCGAAAGGAGGGATGCCTTTTAAAAACAGGATAAATTCATCCCCACCGATCCGGCCGACCACATCGCTCTGCCGAAGCAGTTTCTTCATGCCGGACGCTATCTCAGACAACACCGCGTCCCCATATAGATGGCCGTTGGTATCGTTGACATGTTTAAAATTATCGGTGTCCACCATAATCAACGCACAGGAAACCGCCGGCTCCGACGCGAGAAAAGTTTTGACCTGCAGTTCCGTCTCCATCCGGTTATACAGGCCTGTGAGGGCATCCCGCTCCGCCCGCTGCTTCAATTCATCAATTGCCTTTTTCTGCTCGTCTATATCGGCGATGACCCCCACCGCCTTTACCGGTTTACCGCTCTCGTCAAACTGGTCGGTGACACGAATCCGGCACCAGGGATACTCCCCATCTGCCTTCTGAATCCGGAGATCCGCCGAAGAAAAGGGGATCCCCCGGTAGGCCCCGGTCAACAGCTGCCGCAGTACCGGAATATCATCGGAATGCACATGGCTGTTCAGCAGCAGCCTATCCTTCACCTGCGTGCGTATGGGCTCATATCCAAACCGCTTTTCCCAGTTGGAGGAGAAGACCAGGGTATCCTCCCGGATATCCCATTCAAAAATGACGTCCGTGGTCTGATCCATAATAATCTGATGGCGTTCCAGGGAAAGACGCAGTTCTTCACGGACCTTCCTGTTCTCGGTGATATCCACCAACACACAGAAAAACCGCTCCTTCTCCCCCGCACAGGAGATCATCTGGCTGTTGTCCAGCACCCATTTATAGCTTCCATCCCGGCAGAACACCCTGTATTCCAGCGCAACTCTTTTTTTCAGAAGAAGCTGCTCCGCCACCTGCTTCACAACGCTCTGACGGTCTTCGGGGTGGATCATCTGCATATATTGATTCTCAAATTGCTCCTGCAGTTCCTGCTTCGTATAACCGAACAATTCCAAAAATCCCTGATTGACTTCTACCAGGGTATAGGCTTCATCATTCAAGTGCTGCTGCACGCCCCCAGGGATATTATCCAGCAGCATCTGGTATGCTTCCCTTTGTCCGCCGCATCCTTCGTTCATGCCAACCCCGGCCTCCTCTGCCGCCGAATTCCATCTTTCCGGAATCTACCGCCGCGGCCTTCTCCTTGCACTCCATCCCTTTTAAAAGTGCCCGTATTTGATTATTTTAACGCATTATTAAGAAAGAATCAAGCGTCAGATTGGGAACTCGAATAAAAAAACGACAGAAATTCTTAATTTATTCTTCACATTTACAATTTGTATGTCATTTTTTGTTTATCCTCTCGGAATAAATTCCATTGCTTCTTTCCCAAGTCTTTTCACATTCCCTTTCGGAAGACTGCGCCGCGCCGGACTTACCCCCCGGGAGGCAATACGATAAGGTGCGGCGGAAAGCGTCCCCAAAGGAAAACTTTCCGCCGCACCGCTTCCTGTGAAGCCCCAAAGTTCAGGATTCCACAGCGCAGATTATTCCGTTCTCACGCCCACGAACAACATTCCTGAGAATAGGCCCTTTCCCGTCCACTTGTCTGCCTGACCAATTGCGGCGGCGCGTTTGAACCCTAAACCAGGTTCGGCATGTGAAAGGACTGCTCACCCGTCTCCAGCGTTCCGGCTACTTTCCCGTCCTTCACCGCGAACAGGTAGTAGTTCCAATCCGCATCTTCTCCCTCTACCAACAGGAAATCCTGGTAAGTTCCGATCTTCTTGATGTAGAAATGGGGCGCTGTTCCCTCCTCAAAGGATGAGGGAGAAAATACCGTCGATACCGTTCCGCCATGAGGATCCACCCTCACAACGGAGTCGGAACCAAACACAAAGAACCCCTCTTCTGCTTTTGCGAACACGTTGTTCGCTATGGGAGGATCCGCCGGAGAACAGTTCTCCGGCGCATCGATTGCGGTGACCCTTGTAATCGACCGGTCCTCCAAGTTCATTTCCACAAGATAGAGCTGAAGATTTTCTTCCAGCATCATATCCGGGCAAAACAGCACATACAGCGTTTCCTCTTCCAACAAAAAACCAGACAGGAGCAGTTCTTCCGGCCGATACTTTCCATCCGGCGTCGTCATCCCTGATAGGTCAAGCACAGCGTCGGCGCCGTCTGTTGTCAGCGTCAGCTTTGTTCTGTCTCCCCAGATACTGTTTTCAAAACCGTCCGTATAACGGAGTATGCCGCCCTGATAGCATGCCGAACCAAATGCCGTACCCTTCACTTCCAATGTCTCGTCCTCACAGCGGACAGGGGGATTTGATACCAGATAGTCTCTGCCGTTCCAAAAGATCTGCAGGCCTTCCGGTTCAAGGCTCTCGACAACCGTGTTCTGCTTTTCCAGACGGCCGCTTTCCATATTCCACCTGCAGACCTCATATCTTGGCTTCCCCTCCTTTGCCTCTATGGGAAGCAATAGCGGGATTTTGGATTCCGGAAGGCCGGAATTCTCGGAATCCGCCCTGGTTTCCAGCTGAGAAGAGCTTTGCGGCCTGAGGGTTTCCGACACACCGCCTGTCCTGCCGCCGTCTGAAGAACGGCCGGATTCCGATACGCCGTCCGAAGAGACCTTTGTACTGCAGGAAGCAAATATCCCAGCTGCCAGCAGACAAAGAACCAAACTCAGTATTCTTTTCATAGCCGCCTCCCTAGTCATCCATTCATTTTCATTCCTGTTTGAGCGCCACTAACAGCCAGGTATATAAGCGGGCACAAGGTCCCTGCACTGACGGCACAAACTTCCCTTTTCCTTCATCTTTTCCATCAGACCGGCGCGGCAGCATGACGAGGCTGCCGTTATGTACCAACCATTTTACCCTCTCGCTATCCAGCTGCTGTTCCAAATGCTCTTAAATTTTATTTTTATAATATACTATTTTTAAAACTTTATCAATACAAAATAATAATTTACAAAGCCTTGGCTTTGTATTATACTTTTGTCAGAAAAGGAGCTGTGGATATGAGCGTCAGGGACAGCTTTAAAAAAGGTTCTTTGGAAATGTTAATTTTAGTCCTTTTACAGGGCGGAGATAAATATGGATATGAGATCTCTCAGACCATCGGAGACCGCAGTTCCAGTGTGATTACCATGCCTGAGGGCTCCCTGTACCCCACCCTCTACCGCCTGGAAAAAGAGAAATGCATTACCTCTTACAAAAAGCTGGTGGGAGAACGCAGAACGCGTGTTTATTATCACATGGAGCCGCTGGGGGAAAAACGGCTCCACACTTTGGTATACGAATACAACGTCGTCAATAACGCCATTCAAAAACTCCTGAAAGACTTTCAAAGCGAAGGGAGCATGTGAAAAATGCCAGATGCAAACCTGCACAAATACCTGAAGGAAATCAAAAATTACTTAACCTGTCCGGAAGAGGAAAAACGGAAATTTCTTGAAGAGCTGGAAAGCAGCATTGACGAATTTCTGGCAGATCACCCCCACGCCACAGAGGCAGATCTTGTCCATCGCTTTGGAGATCCCGCCGGGATCGCCCAGTCCTTCCTGCAGGAAGAGGACTTCAAAGAAGTACAGGAAAAAATCCGCTTAAAGGGAAGGGTGATCCGAATCCTGTCGGTTGCGATCCTTGTTCTGACAGCCGCAGCAGTGATTCTGGGCGGTATTTTTGTCATTGATACGTTCTCTTTCAACCACGGCCAGTACAAGGAAAGCATCGGAAAAGGGGAGCGGCCGGAGAATTCCGCCATTCTTCAAACCTACTGAGCGGGGCATTCCGGTGCCGCCTTTGCTCCCCGCTGCCGCAGGATGGCGGGTAGACGGGGCGGCTTTTCCGTCATACCGGCTGTTCAGCATATACATGGAGGAGGGCTGCAGAAAAAATCTGCAGCCCTCCTCCGTTTTTCGAAAAATAACGTTCCGCATCGCCGGGCAAGTCTGTGGAGACAAACCGTTTGTCAGGAACACTTTCCTGTAAAAACCGGTCTCCGGAATCATCGAGAGAGAGGAAGCCTGATTTTTTCCTCACCCTTCCTCTCCCCGAATACCCCGCAATCTGGGTTTACCGGCACTTCGTGGGAGACTGCAGAGTAACTCTGTAATTCTCCCATTTCTTCGGACGCCGGTACTTTACTTGCAGCATCTTCCCCCGTCGCCCAGATCCGTGGCGCGGGGCGGGAAAAACTCGTTGGTGGGGAATTCAATGCGCCGGAACAGCTCGCAGGGATTGTCGCTGGACGTCACGCATTCCTTTTCCGGGATACAGAAGTCGTAGGCAGGAATCAGCATCTGCACATTGCGCACGATCTGTACGATGATGAACAGGCCGATGGTGGCGTAGACCGTATTTTTGCACTGGCAGCACTCAAAGTTGTCTCCATACCTCTGGCAGATACATTCCGGAATCCGGCAGTAGGGTTCGCATCCGCATACCGGATGGTCGCACAGCTTGGCGGAGAGCGCCACCGGCTCGGCCACCTGCACCGTAGCCTTAGGCAGCACTTTGCAGTCCTGGGGATCCACATCGTCGATGCAGCGGTCGGATGAGTACATCTTCACGTTGCCCTCGCTGCCGTATAGGATCACCTTTTTGTTGAAGATAGACACGCCGTTTACAGGGACGGGGCACGATGTGGGGCCGCCAAACAGGTCCAGGGACACATCGAAGAAAAAGGTCATATCGACGGAATAGAAGCCCTTGTTGAACGGAATGGGCTGCAGATCGATATAGACGGTAATCACGCTCACATCCCGGATGCGCACATTTGTGGCGCTGTCCACCAGCGGCTGGCGCGCCGCCGGAAACAACACCCTTATGTCCTCGAGACAGTCTTTATCGGAACACGAATCGTAGATTCGCATTGCATCGATACAGACGGCCTCCTTGAAGTAATCCCGGCAATCATATTCGGGAGTACTCTCGTTCTCGGCCATAGAAATCTCCTCCTTTGGGGGTTCTCTTTCCATTGTATGACAAAGGGGAGATTTGGTGAGGGGAACAGAGAGATTTACGGCGGCCCCGCCTAAACACATGCCAGACTGCTGCTCAGGCCAAAACCTTTCTCACAATTCCATACAGCACCGGTTTCATGTTGTCGATGGTATCAGGCCGCCCTTCAATGATGGAAGAAAAGCAGGTGGAGCCGATCATCTCAATGATCACAAACATGATTTTAAACAGCTCGTCCTCCGTATGCTTCCTTGCAAAGGTGCTTTTTTCCAGCTCCGTCATCAGCTTGTCCCAAAGAGGGTCTTCCCTCAGACTCAGCTGCTTTTTCACCATGGGCCAGGAAAAATTCCGTTCCATCAGACGCAGGGTAAGCTTGCTCTTTCGGAAGTATTCCACCACATAATCGATCAGCATCACCACCTTCTCCACAAAATCCTCCGCATGGCTCTGCCGCACGAATTCATAGGCTTCCCCCAGGATACGGGCCGAAATCTGATAGGTAAGCTGCTGCAGCAGCTGATCCTTATCGTGGAAATAAAGGTAGAAGGTGCCTTTCGCCACATTGGCCCCCCGCACGATTTCATCCACCGAAGTTTTAGCCACGCCCTTCTCCAGAAACAGCCGGTAGGCTGCGTCCAGCAGGCTTTGCTTTTTTTGTTCTTTCTTCAGCTCAATTTTTTCCCGCATTGCCCCTTCCTCCCTTCTGCATGTTTCACTTTTAGTATAAGGCTTGAACCCCCGAAAGCGCAAGGGCAAACCATACGTTTATTAAAAATGACCAATAGTCAATTATCAACCCGGTTTTTCTTCGTGATCTTGAATATTGACCAATAGTCATTTTTGAAGTACACTTTACACCGTGATGAGGGCCAAGGGAAGAATACCGATGAATTGAAATTCCAAGCCTCCGGCACATTTGTGGCCGGTACAAACCCGGCCGCAGGATTCTATCCGGACCGGCAGCCGTAATCTACCGTATTTTTCCAACCCTCAGGAAAGGAGAGCTGCATATGGATCGATTTGCACGATGGGTGGTACGGCACAGGAAGCTCATTTTGATTCTGTCTGTTCTGCTGTTGATCCCATCGGTATTCGGCGCCGCGGGGACCTATATCAACTATGACATCCTCACCTATCTGCCCAAGGAATTGGACTCCATGGTGGGAGAGGGATACCTGGAAAACGATTTCAATATGGCGTCTACCGGTATGATCACCGTCGAAAACATGACCACCGCCGATACGCTGAAGCTGAAAGCAGACCTGGAGCAGGTGGAGGGCGTAAAGAGCGTGATGTGGACCAGCGACATTCTGGACGTCACCACACCGAAGGAAATGCTGCCGGCAGACCTGCAGAAATTTTTTTATAACGACAGCGGCGCCACGATGATGCTGGTACAATTCGAAAATCCCAGCGCAGACAAGAAAACCATGGAAGCCCAGCACGCCATAAAAGCCATCCTGCAGAAAAACTGCTTTATCGGCGGCATGTCCGCCATTCTGGAGGACACCAAAAACCTGGTAAACCAGGAAATGCCGCTCTATATCCTCTGTGCGGCGGGGGCCTCCCTGCTCATCCTGTTTTTGAGCATGAAGGAAACCATGGTTCCCCTGCTCTTCATGCTGGGCATGATTTTCCCCATCGCCTATAATTTCGGCACCAACTATTTTTTGGGGCAGATCAGTTATATCACCGAGGCGCTGGCCACAGTGCTGCAGCTGGGTGTGACCATGGATTTTTCCATCTTCCTGCTGCACCGGTTTGAGGAAGAGAAGGAACGGGGCTTTGAGGATGAAGAAGCTATGGTGCAGGCAATCCGCAAGACCTTTTCCTCCATCCTAGGCAGCTCGCTTACCACCATTGCCGGATTTCTCGCCATGTGTACCATGACCCTGACCCTGGGCGCCGACATCGGTCTGGTGATGGCCAAGGGCGTATTCCTGGGTGTGGCCTGCACCATAACCGTGCTGCCCGCCCTGCTGATGACCTTCCGGAAGTCAATTGCCCGCCATACACACCGCACCTTCATACCGAAGCTGAGTAAAACCTCCCGCTTCGTCGTGAAGCGGCGTGTACCGATTCTGGTGGGATTCCTGCTTTGCTTCCTTCCCTTCGCCTTCGCCCAGGCAAAGGTTCCGGTTTACTACACTATTTTCGACAGTCTTCCCCAAGACTTGCCCGGCATTGTAGGCACCAACCGGCTCAAGGAAGATTTCGGCATGACCACTTCTCACTTCATCATTGTGGACGACAGCCTGCCGGAGTCACAGCTGGAAAACCTGACAGAAGATCTGGAACAGGTCGGCGGCATCCAACAGGTGCTCAGCTACGAAAAATTCCTGGGCGCAGGGATTCCTAGGCAGATGCTGCCCCAAGAGGCGCGGGATATTTTCGAGGCGGGCGGCCGCAAACTGATCCTGGCCAATTCTTCCTATGAAAGCGGCAGCGAAGATCAGAATGAGCAGCTGGCACAGATGACAAAAATCGTAAAATCCTACGATCCTGCCGGCGTCATTACCGGGGAAGGCGCTATGACCAAGGACCTGATCGAGGTAGCTGACGTAGATTTCCGAAATGTAAGCATCACAAGCATCCTGGTGGTATTTCTCATTGTAGCCGTCGTGTTCCGCTCCGCTTCCGTACCGGTGCTTCTGGTAGCTGCAATTGAAAGCGCTATCACAATCAATATGGGTATCCCCTATTTCAGCGGCGCGGTGCTGCCCTTCGTAGCCAGCATTGTTATCGGTACCATCCAGCTTGGCGCTACGGTAGATTACGCCATCCTGATGACCACCCGATTCCGTGAGGAAATGAACCTGGGCCGCACTGCAAAGGAAGCCGCCCAGACCGCGGTGGAGCAGTGCAGCCAAAGCATTCTGACCAGCGGACTGACCTTTTTCGCCGCCACCTTCAGCGTCTCCCTGGTCTCCCGTATGGAACTCATCGGCAGTTTGTGCAGACTGATCAGCCGCGGCGCGCTGATCAGCATGGCCGTTATTCTTCTGGTACTGCCCGCCCTGCTGGTGCTTACCGCCCCAATTTTGAAAAAGACCACATTTCATTGGATCCAACCCCAAAAAGCAGAAATATGCAGCGACAACTGCAGAAAGGATGAAGCACTGCTATGAAACAATTCAGACAGAAAGCATTTTCCGCGTTTATGGCCGCGGCGCTTGCCGTGAGCTGTGCGGCACCGGCCTCGGCCGCCTCTGAACCCGTCAAAAAAGAGGAAACCATTTACCTCATCCTAAACGGAGACGGTTCTGTCCGGGAACAGATTGTCAGCGACTGGCTCCACAGCGATACCGGTTTCCACAGCTTTCGGGACAAGAGCGGCCTTCAGGACGTGGAAAACCTGAAAAGCGACGTGCTGCCGGAACAGGACGCCGGTATGCTCATTTGGAACACAGAGGACAAAGACATCTACTATCAGGGAAAAAGCGAGCTTCAGCCCCCTGTGTCCGTAGCAATCACCTATCTGCTGGACGGGAAAGAGATAGACGCAATCGACCTAAATGGGAAAAGCGGACATCTCAGCGTACATGTTGCCCTGAAAAACAACGAGAGCAGGCAAATTGCCATCGCCGGGGAACAACGCACTGTTTTCACTCCCTTTTTCACGGTGGCGGCAGCCATGCTTCCCGCAGATTCCTATACCAACATCACCGCAGAGCACGGTACCGTACAGACAGATTCCAAAACCAACCTGGTCTGCTTTCTGGCCATGCCCGGCGTCTCCGAGAGCCTTTCCGGATTACTTCCGGAAAATTTTACCGGCCTGGACAGCCTGATGCTGGACGAAATCACTCTGGAAGCTGATGTGACGGACTGCCGGGTACCCTCCTTCCTGTTTGCCTCCTCTCCCACCCTGGAGGGATTGAGCCTGGATGGAGAGGGAAGTTTAAGCGAACTGCAGGACCTGCAGAACGCCACAAGGGAACTGCAGGACGGAGCGGGCGTGCTAGATGACGCTGCGGCAACTCTGCAGGAGAAGCTGGGCGAGTTTGCCGACGGCTATTCGGAATTCGACGCGGGCGTGGATTCCGCCCTGGACGGCTCCCGGCTCCTTGCCGCGGGCAGTGAAAACCTGCTGGATAACGTGGCTCTGCTTTCCGATAAATCCGCGGAGCTGGCGAACGGCGCTTCTCAGCTGCGGGACGGGACTGCCCAGCTTGCAGGCCTGCTCAACACACAGCTGGTGCCCGGTCTTATTCAGGCCGGAACCCAAAAGGACGACCTGCGCAGCAAAATGGAAGAGCTCTTCCAGCAGGTGGATTCCGTCACCATCCCCGACACCTCCGGAATCAGGAATCAGCTGGCGGGCGGCGTCCAACAGGTATTTGACACCGCCGCTTACGGCGCTTCCAGCGCTACAGCACAGAATGTGTCTTCCGGTATCCGAGAAGGCTGCAAGGAGGCGGCGGCGGGAGCCATCAGCGCTGTGCTGAATTCGGCCTCCCAGGCTTCTGCAGAGGATGCAGCCGCCCAGTATAACGACGCCCTTTCCGGCATATTGCAAAGCCAAGTGGAGGCGGGAGCCCTATCGGAAGACGCCATGAACGCCATTCTGGCTGAGATGTCCGGCGTGTCCGTCTCTCCTCCAGCGGATCAGAGCGGTCTGGCAGGCCAATGTATCGCCGCCGTCAACGCTTCCATCGATCAGAACGTGGGGGTAGACCCTGACGCTGTAGCCCAGCAGATCACTGCCGGTATGAGCGGTGTCAGAGAACAGGCGGTAAGCCAGGTGGTAAGCGCAGTTCCAGATTTGGACGCCTCCCAATTCTATACGCTGCTGGATGAATTCCAGGACCTGTCCGGAGAGGCCTCTGCAATGCTGGACTCTGTGGATGTTCTGACCGGCGCGCTTTACAATACCCAAAACCCGGAAGATTCCGCAACCGTAGTGGGGGCCGCTGACGCGCTTGCCGCCGGAGCCGACAGTCTGAGCCAGGGCGCGTCCGCTCTATCCAACGGGACAAATACCTTTGCCTCCGGTGCAGGCGAGCTGCAGAGTGGGGCCGACAGTCTGTGGGCCGGCCTGCAGACCCTCTCCAGTTCCAGCAAGACCGTTTCCTCTTCCATTGCTCAGTTCCAAGACGGAGGCGCGGAGCTGAAGGATGGAACCTCCCAACTGCGGGAAGGCCTGAACGCTTACGCCTCTGAAGGCATTGAAAAGCTCACCGGACTTGCAGACCCCGATTCCGCCCTGGGACAGACGCTTTCCGCTATGAAGGAACAGGCGGGGGAGTATGAGGGCGCAGGCCGCTCAGACGGCGAGACCTTCACCGTCAAGCTGGTAATGCGTACTGCAGCAGCAGAATCCAACGAGGCGGAACCTGCTCCTACAGATACCGAAGAAGAAATCCATAAGCCGCAGAAGTCTGATACCAATCTTTGGGAGCGCATCAAAAACCTCTTTTCCTGAGATTTCCAAGGCAGGATTTCTGCCAATTAAGAGAATCGGATTGAAACCAGGTCCGAAAAACAAAAAGCCTTTCTCCGGAGGGAAGCGGCTGTTCCGCGCTCCTCCAAGGAAGGCTTTTTCTGTCTTATTCAGCGGTTTTACGACAGTTTATTCAATCTGGCAAAATTGGCGAACAGCTTTTTCGTACCCACCTTTTCAAAGGCAATTTCCAGTAGAGTATCGTTTGCCATGGGCGTAGCCGTCAGAACCAGGCCCGTGCCAAAGGTTTTATGCTCCACGGAATCCCCTGCGCGGAAAGTTCCTGCCGGCGCCGGTTTGACTGGGTTTGGCTTATAAATCTGCGACGAGAAGCCTCCCTGCTTCGTCCGTGCGTCCTGTCCCTGGCCGCCGGCCTGCGCTACGCCTCCGCCTGTAAATGTGGGCATGGTCACGCCCGTACGGTAAGCGTACTCCCTGGAACGGCTGCGCTCCACCAGCTCCTCCGGAATCTCTTCAGCAAACCGGGAAAGCTTATTCCGGGAAGTAGTGCCGAAAATCATACGGGATTCGGCGTTGTAAATCAGCAGCTCCTCCCTGGCACGGGTGATAGCCACATAGGCAAGCCTGCGCTCCTCTTCCACTTCTGCGGGATTGTAAAGCACCGACATGCCCGGAAAAATCCCCTCTTCCCAGCCCGGCAGGAATACCACCGGGAATTCCAAGCCCTTTGCGGAATGAATGGTCATCAGCACCACGGAATCCGCGTCATGATCGTAATTGTCAATGTCGGTGAACAGGGCGACCTCCTCCAAAAATCCGGAAAGGCTGGCTTCCTCCCCCGCTTCCTGTTCATAGCGCTGCAGCATGGAGGAGAGTTCCTGTACGTTTTCAATACGGTCTTCCGCCTTTTCCGGTTCGTCTTCCCTGAGGAATTCCACATAGCCTATCCGTTCCAGAAGTTCCCCATAGAGTTCGCTGGGCAGCAGACCGCCGGCTTCATTTTTATCAATGAACTCCTGCATCATGCCGGAAAACTGGGCCAGCTTCCCCGCCGCCCGGGAGATGGGCGGATACTCCGACGCATGGGAAATCACCTCGAAGAGACTCTCCCCCACCTGTTGGCCGATCTGCGCCGCCGTATCTACGGTCCTGTCGCCGATCCCCCGTTTTGGCGTATTGATCACCCGCCGGAGACGGATTTCGTCGCCGGGATTGTTCACCACACTCAGGTAGGAGATCATGTCCCGCACTTCCTTACGGTCGAAAAACCGGGTGCCTCCAATAATGCGGTGAGGAATTCCCTGTTTTGCAAACATCCGTTCAAACATCACAGACTGGGAATTCATACGGTACAGGATGGCATAGTCGGAAAATTTCCGTCCCGCCGACACGCCCTCCAGGATCATGCGCGCAATTCTGTCGGCCTCGTCCTGTTCGTTTTCCGCGGTGTGCAGTTTTACCTGCTCGCCCGCCCCTGCTGCGGTCCACAGATTTTTTCCTTTCCGCTCGGTATTGTTGGAGATCACGGCGTTGGCCGCGTCCAGGATATTCTGGGTGGAGCGGTAGTTCTGTTCCAGCCGGATGACCGCGGCGCCCCGGAAATCCTGTTCAAAGTTCATGATGTTCTCAATGGTGGCGCCCCGGAATTTATAGATGCTCTGGTCGTCGTCGCCCACCACGCAGAGATTATTGCTCTTCCTCGCCAGAAGGTTGACAAATTCATACTGGGCATGATTGGTATCCTGGTACTCGTCCACCATGATGTACCGGAACCTGTCCTGGTAATATTCCAACACTTCGGGGCATTTCTGAAACAGTCTCACCGTATTGACGATGAGATCATCGAAGTCCATGGCGTCGGAATCCTCCAGCCTGCGCTGGTACAGCCGGTATGCCCTGGCTACCAGCTTCAGGCGAAAATCATCCCCAGCCCCGCTTTCGAATTCCTCGGGTGAGGTCAGCTCGTCCTTGGCACGGGAAATCTCCCCTAAAACGGCCTTGGGAGAAAGGGATTTTTCCGAGATATCCAGCTCCCGCATCACTTCCTTCATCAGCCTTTTGCTGTCATCAGAATCGTAGATGGTGAAATGAGAGGTGTAGCCCAGCCGGTCCCCGTCCCTGCGCAGAATGCGGGCGCAGCTGGAATGAAAGGTGGAAGCCCAGATGTCGTTCCCATCCTCCCCCAGCATGCTGCAAAGCCGTTCCTTCAGTTCCCCTGCCGCCTTGTTCGTAAAGGTAATTGCCATTACCTTCCAGGGGGGGCAGGCCGACACGGAAAGCCGCGCTCTCACCAGATCCGGCAGCTCTCCGCCAAGTAAAAATGCTTTACAGCACTCCACATCCTCATCTGTCAGGGTATCCTGCACAAAGCTGCTCTCATAGGCCTTACCGTAGCGCACCAGGTTGGCGATGCGGTTTACCAGCACCGTGGTCTTTCCGCTGCCAGCGCCCGCCAACACCAGCAGAGGACCCTCTGTTGTAAAAACCGCCTGCCGTTGGCGGTCGTTCATCCGGGAGAAATCCTTCTCCATTACCTGTTTCCGAATCTTTAAAATTTCTTCTTTCAAAAATGCCATGAACTGAACCGTTCCCTTTCCCTATGGTTATTCCATCTGCGCGCCTGAAGTGTACGCGATCCGATCTCTGCAATTTTCGGTCCGCGGTACGGGCCACGGACCTTCTCCTACCGCAAGCTATTCATTATATCATAGAAACCGTGTTGGAAGAAGCCCAATGCTTTTCCCAAATAGAAATGAGGCATTTCATGCCTCAGGGCATCTTCCTGTCGGCCGCAGTGTACTTCCGCTGCAATGACACTGCACCTGCGGTTATTATAACATAAGGACGGGATTGGAGAAACCCATAAAATACAAAACCAGACAAAGGTTCGGCAGGGATTTGACATCCCCACAGAATTTGTTTAGACTGTTCTCATAGAAAAATCCATACAGGAAAAGAGGAATTGCCATGGAAGACGCCTCTGAGCGGATCCGCCGCTGGGCGAAAGCTGGAGAGGACACTGCGCTGCCGGACTGGAACGAGCTGCCCACCATCCCACTTTATATGGATCAGGTGATTTTTTACCTGGGGGAAAACCTGCGTTTTTTTGAGAGGGATGGGCAGTCCAGCCTGCTGACCAGCTCCATGATTAACAACTATGTGAAAACAGGGGTTTTGCCCCATCCTGAAAAAAAGAAATACCGAAGGGAACATCTGGCCGCACTTCTGGCCGTGTGTATGCTCAAACAGGTTTTGTCCATCCAGGACATTAAAACTCTGCTGGCTGGGGAGGAGCTTTCTGAAGAGCTCTATAACCTGTTTCTCACAACGCATACGGCTGCCCTGCAGGAGACCTGCGTCACGCTGGCAGAAAACTGCGACACAGGGGAAAACCTGAAACAGAAGGCCCTGCGTCTGGCCATAGAAGCCTATGCCAAACGGGCGGCCGCCGAGCGGATTCTCTGCGAACTGGGCAGGGACACCGCAGAGGCGGGCAAGCCGGAGAAAAAGCGGCAGGAAGCAGAATGAATGACGGCCTGCACACGGGCAAGCATACGAAGCCGCCTGTACGGAGTCTTTCCCGGGTTCGCCGGTCCCCGCATTCCTATATTCCGGGATCTCCGCTGTCTGTGCCCGCCTCCCGGCGCCGTCAGGCCCACCAGTCTGAAAAATCAGCACCAAAAAGAACAAAATGAACATTGTTCCCGGGAACGATTCCCGGTATAATGGAAGCAAGAATAAAACTGAAACCTTTTTGGAACGTACAGGACAAGGCTGCCGAGGCTCCCAAAACCAGGCCTGCAGCCCCAGTTCTGAAAAATAAAGGACCGAAAGGATGAACTATTGATGGAACAGACGATTTTGGACCGGAAAGCCTACGCTGCCAAGGCGAGGGAAGCCGTCGCAGAGGGCTCCGTCCTGCTTCGCAACGAAGCCCATACGCTGCCCTTTGCCCCGGGCACCCGCCTGGCCGTATTTGGACGCAGCCAGTTCAACTATTACAAAAGCGGGACCGGCTCCGGAGGACTGGTGAACACCGGGCATGTTCCCGGGATTCTGGAAGCGCTGGAGCAGAGCGGCGGCGTTCAGATAGACGCCCCGGTGAAGGCCTGCTATGAGGCCTGGCTCCAGGACCATCCCTTCGACGCGGGCGAAGGCTGGGCGGCGGAGCCCTGGTATCAGGAGGAGATGCCCCTTGATCCCCAGCTGGTACAGGAAGCCCGGGAAAGAAACGATGCCGCGCTGGTGATTCTGGGCCGCACAGCCGGCGAGGACAAGGACAACAGCGCAGAAGAGGGCAGCTACCTGTTGGCTGCCGCAGAGCGCCAGGTGCTGGAACAGGTGTGCAAAACCTTCCCCCGGGTGGCTGTGGTGCTGAACACCGGCGGCATTCTGGACATGAGCTGGGTGGAGGACTACCGGCCCGGCGCTGTGCTGTACGTGTGGCAGGGCGGCCAGGAGGGCGGCCTGAGCGCAGCAGACGTGCTGCTGGGATACCGCGCCCCCTCAGGGAAGCTGACCGACACCATTGCCCGGCGCATCGAGGATTACCCGGCGTTCGGGAATTACGGCAGTGAGACCCGCAATTTCTATGGCGAAGACATTTATGTGGGATACCGCTACTTTGAGACCTTTGCCCCGGATAAGGTGCTCTATCCCTTCGGCTTCGGCCTGACCTACACCGACTTTTCCGTCACCCCAGGCGCTGCGGAAATGGGAAAAGACGCCGTCCGTTTCAGCGTCACCGTGGAAAACACAGGAGACGCGCCCGGCAAAGAGGTGGTGCAGGTTTACTGCGAAGCGCCCCAGGGCAAACTGGGCAAACCGGCCCGCACCCTCTGCGCCTTTGGAAAAACCAGTCTGCTGGCTCCCGGCGAGAGGGAGACCCTGACGCTCACCGCAGCTTTCGGCGCCTTCTCTTCCTATGACGACAGCGGCGTCACAGGTCACAAATCCTGCTGGATTTTGGAAGCAGGGACCTACCGGTTTTATCTGGGTACGGATGTGAGAAGTGCCGCCTGCGTATTGGAAACCAGCCTGCCGGAACTTGTGCTGGAGCAGCTGGAAGAGGCCATGGCCCCCGTGGTTCCCTTTGAACGTCTCAGGCCCGGGGAAGCCACAGCTTCCGGCACTTACCTGCCGTGTAAAGAGGAAGTCCCCTTGCGTACAGTAAATCCCCAGGAACGTCGGAAAGAACGTCTGCCGGAGGAACTCCCCTATACCGGGGATAAGGGCTGGAAGCTGGGCGACGTGGCCGACGGGAAGGTGACGCTGGAGGAATTTGTGGGCCAGCTCTCCGATGAAGAGCTGTGCTGCATCGTCCGCGGCGAGGGCATGTGTTCCCCCAAGGTCACCCCCGGCACAGCCGGCGCTTTCGGCGGCGTCACAGACGCCCTGCTCTCCTACGGCATTCCAGTGGGCTGCTGCGCGGACGGCCCCAGCGGCATCCGCATGGACTGCGGCACCATCGCTTTCTCCATGCCCAACGGCACCTGCCTCGCCTGCAGCTTCAACCTGGAGCTGGTGCGCGAGCTGTATGAATTCGAGGGCAAAGAGCTGCGCAAAAATAAAGTGGACACCCTTCTGGGACCCGGCATCAACCTGCACCGGCATCCCCTGAACGGGCGAAACTTCGAATACTTTTCCGAAGATCCGCTGCTCACCGGAAAGATGGCCGCGGCTCAGCTGCAGGGCATGCACCCCTACGGCGTCACCGGCACCATCAAGCATTTTGCCTGCAACAATCAGGAATTCCGCCGTAACGACGTAGAGGCCGTGGTTTCTGAACGCGCCCTGCGGGAACTCTACCTGAAGGGCTTTGAACTTGCCGTGAAAGAGGGCGGCGCTTATTCCGTCATGACCAGCTATAACCCAGTCAACGGCTTCTGGTCCGCCAGCAACTACGACCTGCTGACCACCGTCCTGCGGGGACAGTGGGGCTACCAGGGCATTGTCATGACAGACTGGTGGGCCAAGAGCAATGACGAGGGCAAACCTGGGGAACGCACCAACACCAGCGCCATGGTGCGTGGACAGAACGACCTGTTCATGGTGGTGGAGAATGCGCAGCAGAACTCCATGCAGGACAATTCCGCCGAAGGCCTCCGCAGCGGAGCTGTTTCCCGGGCCGAATTCCAGCGCAGTGCCTGCAATATCTGCCGGGTGTTGCTGCGCATGCCCGCGCTGCTCCGCCTGCGCGGGATCGAAACAGAACTGGACCGCCAGCTGGCTGAAAGCGCAGGGCTGGAGGAGGATGGTCTCGGCGAGATGTACTACGTGCAGGCAGGAAACCGCACCGAGCTGGACGTCTCCGTGATCAACACGGAAAAGGGCCGCAACACCCAGTTCTCCGTCTCCCTGCAGGAACGCGGCCTGTATACCCTGTCCCTCACTCTCCGCAGCAGCGGAGGCAGCCCCCTCTCCCAGCTTCCCGTCTCTGTCTTCCAGGACAGAAAGCTTCTGGATACGATCACCCTCACCGGTGAAGAGACCCAGTGGAAAACCGTGACGCTCAATCTGGAGCCCGCCTTCTCCGGCAGCTTTTATCTACGGCTCTTCTTTGCCCAAAGCGGTTTGGAGCTGCGGTCCTGCGTACTGGAAATGAC